>Ga0073934_10004574_pt1 | contig 22752 bp, 22 predicted proteins | sample LarsenN4metaG_FD_76834 | JGI IMG/M metagenome (GOLD analysis project Ga0073934, IMG submission 76834) | Hot spring sediment bacterial and archeal communities from British Columbia, Canada, to study Microbial Dark Matter (Phase II) - Larsen... ...
CCTCTATTTGTAGACCGGGTCAACGTGAAGTCAAACATCATCGTGCTGGGAAACAAAGCATCCTCTGCCAAGAACATCAACGAGATCCGCGACGTACTAGGCGTAAGAATCGCCGACAACCTTCGACACGCCGATTTGGTACTCCTCGTGGAGGGTGAAGATGATGCCACTGCGCTGAGGTCCTTACTTGGTGCCGCGTCGGCTAAGCTGTTGAACGCCACTAAGGACGGACTACTTGCAATAGATACGATGCTTGGCGGAACAAACGTCGCGTACAAGTTGGGGCAGCTGCGGGATGGACTGTGCACTTCTCATGTCTTGCTCGACTACGACGCTGCCGGTCGTGCTGGCGCAAATAAAGCTATGGCGGAAGGATTGCTATCGCCGGCAGACCTCACCTACACGATCTGCCCGGGCATGGACGACGCCGAGCTCGAGGACATGTACGACGCCAACGTTTACGCGAAGATGCTCTCCACCTCGTACGGCGTCGACATCGGCATCTCGAAGTTCAAGGCCAAGTCAAAGTGGTCAATGCGGATGCGCGAGGTATTCAAGGCGCACGGTAAACCTTGGGACACAGTCGCGCAGGATGTGAAACAAAAGGTGGCAGGAATTATAGCCCTGAACGCCAAGAACGCCCTGAATTCGCACAAGCGCGAAGCCTTCGACGCATTGGTACTAGCGCTAGAGGCTAAGCTTGACGCGCTTGCTGCCCGTGCGTAACGCACACCCAGATCCACAGGGCGTCCTTCTGGCTGGGCACGGTTCCTTTGCGCGAGCGGCGGAAGTTTACGACGGCGTCGCAGGCCCGCCGAGGAAGTAGCTGCGGCACGCGTCGTCGAGCGTCGCCGGCGTCAGCAGCGCCTGCGTGCCGTCGTGGTGCGCCGCATCGACGATCGCTTCCACGAGATCGCGCGGGTGGCAACCGCGCATCTCGCGCCCGTCGGCGTACCACCGCGACAGGAGCTGCGTGACGACGGCGTCGTCGTACGCGATCCCGCGCGACTCGCACTCGCGCCGGAAGATCTCGCGGAACTCGTGCTGCTCCGGCCCCTGGATCTCCACCTTGTAGCGGATGCGCCGCAGGAACGCCTCGTCCGCCAAGTCCTCCGGCGGCAGGTTGGTCGAGAACATCAGGATCACGTCGAACGGCACCTCGACCGTCTGCCCCGTGTGCAGCGTCAGGTGGTCCGACGCGGATTCCAGCGCCACAATCCAGCGGTTCAGGAGTTGTACCGCCGGGATCTGCTGCCTACCCAGATCGTCGATGATCAGCACGCCGCCGTTCGCCTTGAGCTGCAGCGGGGCCTCGTACAGCCGCGTGTCCGAGTCGTACACCAGCTCCAGGCTGTGCCGCGTCAGCTCCCCACCCGCCCAGATCATCGGCCGCCGCACGTGCACCCAGCGCCGGTCCGAGCGCGCGCGCAGCACGTCCTCGTCGTCGGGGGCTTCTTCCGGCACGCGCTCGTGCTTCGAACCGTCGAACACGCGCACGATTTGACCGACCGCCTCGATCGCGTACGGCACCTCAATCGTCCCGCCGACGACGTGCGCGATCGTCCGAGCCACGGTCGTCTTCCCGTTGCCCGACTCGCCGTAGATGAGCAGCGGCTTGTGCGAAGAGACCGCCCAGCCGATGCGGCGCATCGTGTCCTCGCGCAATACCAGCGCATCGAGCGCGCGCCGCAGCTCGCGCCCGTCTATCGGCACATCCGCGATGCTCTGCTTTCGCACCTGCGCCACGTAGTCCTCGAACGGCACCGGCACCGGCCCGACGTAGCTGTTTCGCGAGAGCGCTTCCTCGGCGCGGAGGATGCCCTGCTGCGTCAGCGTGTAGACGTACGCCGACGCGTTGCCCGTCTCCGCGCCGAGCACCGTCGCCAGCCCGTCACGAGCGAGAGCGGTCGTGATCTCCTGCACGGCCGGCACCGAGATCTTCATGTCATCGGCGAGCTGCGCCCGCGTCAGCCGCCCGCGATAGAACAGCGTCTTCAGCGCCAGGTCCCGCACGATCGCCGGGTTGACGCCCAGCTCGTGCACCGTCAGCGGCTCCGGCCGGAGCCCGTTTTGCGTCGATGGAAGCGTCGTTTGCATCTGCGACACCCAAACTTATGTCAGACCGCGGCGCCTATGATACGCTATGCGCTCACCGGTCGGGCGCGCTGACCGGACGTTTGTCAAGACGCCGACCCTTCACAGCGCTCGGCCGCGAAAGCTAAGCTGACGCGCAATCATCCTGCGCGTCAAGGATGCCGCGCTTCCAGAGAGAGTGCCGCATGGGCGCGCCTGTCCGGACCAGGGTCTTCCCCGCCTTGTTGCTCGCGGTCGCGCTGGCCGTCTGGCTGAACGCCGGCTCCGGCGCGGCCCAGGAGCCCGCGCCCACCGTCACCGTCAACCAGGTCGAGTCCGAGAGCTACCCGGACGTCACCGCATACGTCACCGTCCTCGATGCCGAGGGCATCCCGATCGCCGGCCTGCAGCCGCAGGCCTTCACCGCTACGGAGGACGGCAACGCCATCGCCGTCAAGAGTGTGCAGCAGGTCCAGGACGCGACGCTGCCGCTCGCCGTCGTGCTCGTCATCGACGTCTCCGGCAGCATGGCGGGCGAGCCGCTCTCCGCCGCCAAGCAGGCCGCGATCGCCTTCGTGAATCAGCTTCCGCCTGGCGACACGGCCGCGCTCTTCGCATTCAGCACGGAGGTGCGCCCGGTCGTGCCGTTCACAAGCAACAAGGCCGAGCTGACGAACGCCATCAACGGGCTGAATGCCGTCGGCGCTACCTCGCTCTATGACGCCGTGCAGACAGCGGTGTTCGCGAGTGGAGCCGCCACCACGCAGCGGCGAGCTGTCGTCGTGCTCTCGGACGGCGAGAACGAATCGCAGTCGCCGGTGACGGCGCAGCAGTCGTTCGAGGCGGCGGACCAGGCCGGCGTGCCCGTCTTCACCGTCGGGTTTGGGGCGGGCGCCGATACGTCGTACCTGGAGGAGGTGGCGCGCCGGACGGGCGGCCAGTTCTTCCGCGCCGACACTGCCGACGTCGGCCGCGTCTACGGCGCGATCGCCGAGCTGCTGCGGAGCCAGTACGTGCTGCAGCTTCGTTCCGATGGGACGCCCGACGGCGCCGACGGCACGCTCACGGTCACGGTGGACGTGAGCGGCCAGCAGGTGACATCGGCGCCGGTGACGTTCCGGCGCGGCACCGGCGTCGCGCCGACGGCGGAGCCAACCGCCACGCCCGTGACCGAGCCGCCCGCTGAGGACGACGATGCAGGCGGCGTCTCGCCGATGGTGTATGCGCTGGCGGGCATGGCCGGCGTCGCGGCCGTGGTTGGCGGCGGCGTGGTGGTGCAGCGGCGGATGCGCGCGGCGCGCGCGCAGCGCCAGCGCGAGGTGCACGCCGGCCGCGTGTCGGACGAGCCGCTACCGCCGCCGGCGCCCGGCGCCCTGCCGGAAGCGCCCGAGCTGCTCGGCCGGATCGTTGCGCTGAACGGTGATGCCGCGGGCACGGCGTACGAGTTCGGCGAGGTGCCGATCGTGATCGGCTCGGATGCGGCGGCGACGGTGCGGCTGCCGCGCGGCGCGGACGTGGCGCCGCGGCACGCGCAAGTGTGGGTGCGCGACGGCAAGATGATGCTGCGTCACACCGGCGGCTCGCGGCCGACGATGGTCGGCGGGCGCCAGGTCGACTGGGTGATCCTCGATCCGGGCGATGAGTTCACGATCGGCGGGATGCGCTTCCGTGCGGAGGTGGCGAGCGGCCGCGCCGCGCCGTCCGTCTAGCGGCGGAACGGGTGCTTCCACGAGAAGGCGAACCGGTACGCCTCGAAGATGAGGCCCGCCCAGAACCCGTAGAAGACGAACGTGGCGATGTACTCGATGACGGGCGCTGCTGGCGCGACGATGCCGAGCCCGATGATGGCGCCCAGTCCGACGGTGGTGCCGACTCCGATTCCGTTCATGGCATCATTATCGGCAATGTCAAGAAGGGTCGCCAGCGGCGTTGGGCCTATACGTGGATGGGACGATCGGCGGACCTGGGTGACACGCGTCGCGGAACGGATGTTTCACGTGAAACAGGCGGCGGGTTTCGGGTGTCGGCGCGTAGTGATTATGTCGTGTTTGTGGGTGCGGATAGGGGAGGCCCCAATCAGGGTGGCGCGGACGGGCGGTGGGCGGAGCTGAAGCTCCGCGGCTACGGTGCGGACGGGCGGCGGGTGGTGCGGCGTGTGCGGGACCGATCGCGGGCGCTGGATGAGGCGCGGTGGCGGGAATGTCAAGATAAGCGCTCGTCAAATTCGCGCTGTTGTAAAGGAAAGCGGTTGACGGTCGCGGAGAGCGCGGCCTATTGTTCGTGATTGCCGGACAGGATGGCTGCCCGGCCCGATTCCGTCCTTTTGTCCCCGCCGGATGATCGTCGCAGGGCCCGCTGGATGCGGGGCTGGTGCCTCGCGCTCTTTTCGCAGGGCGCGGGGCCGGAGGTTCCATGTCGTTCGACACGTCACGGCACATGCGCACACTGCGGCGGTACCGCTTCATGTTCAAGACGTCGATCGGGTTTGGGTCCGTGGGCGCGCTGCTGAGCGCGATCGGGTTGCTGGCGTGGGCGTTCGGGCCGATGCCGGCGTTCCTGCCGTGGGCGCTGATGATGGCGTGGTTCGCCGCGGCGATGGCGTACAAGGTCGTGCTTTCGACGACGCGGATCCTCGAGCAGAGCGGGTATTACGACGGCCGCTGACGGGCGGCGCAGCGCACCGGAGGCTGTGGGGGCACACCATGTTGAAGCGAGATCCCGAACGGTTGGAGCGGTTGCGCGTCGCGGTGCGCTACCTGCTGGAGAAGCAGGCGATGCAGCGTGGGCACCAGGCGCGGCTGGCGGAGCACTTCCAGGTGACGCGGCAGCGGGTGAACCAGATCGTCGTGGAGGAGCAGCTGCGGTCGGGGATCGTGCGCGCGAAGCGGCGGGCTGCTTCGTTTGGGCGGCTGGAGGCCGGAGGCTAGAGGCTGGAGGCCGGAAGCTGGAAGCTGGAGGAAACGGGACGGCTCGATGGGCCGTCCCGGTTGTTGTGACACCTGCCATCGTTGTGCGGGCAAGTCAAGGAAGCGGTTGACAATGCATGAGGCGCGCCTTACGGTTGCGCCCGCACAGGTGGGTTACTAGCGAGACTGACCGTAAGGACGCGCACCGCTTATGCCGATGTTACCGCGATTACGCGTGCTGACATTTCCGACGATCCGCCGACGACATCCTTGGGCGTTCACCGCGCCTGTGAAGGTAGCGGTTGCGCTCGCCGTCCAGGGGATCGTGCTCATCCCCTATCTGGCGATTAGAGCGGGAGCGGAGGATATCGGGTTTCCGCGCGCGCATGGCGTGATTATCAGCATTGAGCGCGCCATCGGCGGCGGGCAAACGCCGAACGAGCGGCTCCAGGCGCTGTACACCGGCTTCGGACCGCTTGAGTGGGCGCTATTCGCCGCGTACGCGTCGTTCTTCTTCATCCCGATGATTGTGGTCGCCGCGGTCGCTGCCACAGACTGGAACGCGATACCTCGTCTCGTGCTCGCGTACGTCTTGCTGTATTACACCGCCGCCCTGAGCTTCGTGCTACTGCCGACAGAGCCGCCGTGGATGGCTCTCGGCGTCGATCGATTGCTCTACCAGAGCGGGTTCGATCCTGGAACCGATATCGACCCGAACCAGTTGGCCGCGTTCCCGAGCCTGCACGTCGCGACGCCGGCACTGTTCGCGTTCTTCGGCCAAACGAGAGGCTACTGGTGGTGGCGCGTAATGGCGCTTGACGCCCTGCTCATCGGCATCGCGATCGTCTACTTCGGCGAACACTACGTCGTCGACGCCGTAGCCGGCGTCGCCCTGTCGTGGGGGGTGGTAGCAACGACGAACAGCACCGTCGCGGGCGCACTGGCTGAGAGCTTCGCCGCGCCACGAGCGCGCGTTCGTCTCGTGCCATCAGCGCGGCGAGTTCACTCGGTGAGCGGTAGGCCTCACGTGACGGACGCTGAACACGGCTCGCTTGCTTGACATGAAGCACTGTGGTGATTCGGGCGAAGTAAAGAAAAGCCGTTGACTTCCCTCATAGCGCGACTTACGGTTGCGAATGCGCTTCGATACGCATGCGTCCATCCGCAGTCGATGGGCGCGGCCGCGCAGCCGGCGGGGACGGCGCGGGGCGTGACGCACGCCGCATCCAACCGGCCGAAGGACTCGAGGGCTCCGGATGACCGGGGCCGGGCGTTGCCCGTGGCCGTGGGGAGCTGACAACCGAAGAAGCAGGATGGCCCCGGGCGGTCGCCGCCGCCCGAGGCCGAAGGCAACAGGAGCAGGCCGCCCCTATGTTGCGTAGATAGTATCGCGCAACGGAGGCCGGCTCCACAGGGGCCGGCCCTCTCTTGTTTCCTCTCGAGGGCTCGACGAGACGCCTGTTGCCGCCAGAAGGAGGTGGACGCGAGGAGCAACAACAGGCGTTGACACCAGGTCTACGGAGAGGCCCCGCGCCTGAGGCGGGGCGCAAGTCACACCCATTCAGGAGGATTCTCTTTCATGTCTGACATCGCACTTCGCATGTACGTGTGGATGGAGAGCGCGCTGGCATCGCTGCGCAACGACGAGCGCGGCCAGGACCTGCTCGAGTACGCGCTGCTCGGCGGCCTGATCGCCGGCGCTATCGTGCTCGTCACGATCGCGTTCTTCAGCGGATTCCTGACCAGCATGTTCCAGAACATCGGGTACTGCGTCGACTTCACCGACACCACGACCTGCGACCCGGGCTGGTAAGCGGACAAGGGCGAAGGATGGGGCGAGGCTGCACCTCGCCCCATCCTCACCGCCGGACTTGCGCTGATGATCGCGGCATCCTGGAGTCGAGACGTGCCGGCAGAGGGGCGAACTGAGCGAGGCCAGAACCTCGTCGAGTTCGCATTGCTCATGCCGTTCATTCTCCTGTTTCTCGGCGCCATCATCTGGTTTGCGCTCGCGATGCACACACGCTCCAACTTGCAACAGGCAGTACGCGAGGCAGCTCGACAGGCCGCAGTAGGGCAAGACCTCGTGACCGTACAGGAAGCCGGGGCGGGGAACGCACCGGAAACCCTCGAGCCCGAAGAAGTGAAGTGGTGTCTCCCCACGGGGTCGAGCGGACACGTGGGCGAGTCCATCCGCGTCTACATCGATGAAGGCAACGACGGCACCGAGGGGTACTCATACACGCTTGCGCCCGCCACAGGAGTGTTCGCCTTCTTCGGCGTGAGCAATGTCGAAGTCAACATGCAGCCACGCGCGACCGCGCGGCTCGAGAAGTCGATGACGGGGGTACCGGCATGCGCACCTTGATCCAACGTCTGGGTGAGGGCGAGTGCGGCCAGATGATCCTTCTGTTTGCGCTTCTCATTGTCCCGGTGACCTTCGTGGTCGCAGCGGTAGCCGTGGACGCGAGCATGTGGCAGAGCGAGCGGCGCGGTTCGCAGAAGGACGCTGACCTTGCCGCGCTGGCAGGGGCATACGAGTTGCTCGACCAGCCCGCAAACGAGGCGACGACGATTGACGAAGCGCAGGCGGCAGCAGGGCTCTACCAGGACATCAATGACGAAAGTGGCAATGCGGAGATCATCGATAACGACGACATCGAAGACGTGATCGTGGATCACTCATGTTTCAACAGCGAGCTGCTCGATTCCGTGACCGTGAACGTACGGCATGAGTCGCGCACGTTCTTCCTCGAAGCATTCGGAATGGAGCTCGCCCCGGACATCGGCGCACACGCGCGGGCCTGCATGGGGTCACCCATCGAGGGCCGGGGGCTGCTGCCGCTTGGAGTCCAGGTGTCGGGCTTCGATAGCGACTGCTTCGTGGATGATGACAACAATGCGACCACACCGGAGCTACCGCAGTTCGGGCAGTACTGCCGCCTGGCGTTCGCGGGGGCCGACCTGGCATCGGGCGAGGGCGGCTTCCTCAAACTGTTCAACGATGGCAGCTCGAGCTGCAGCGCACCGAACACCGGCGGCGGCAATCAGTTGCAAGACGAAATTGAGGCCGGCGGCGCGCAGACAACGTGCTACGTGGCGCCACCCGGCGCAACCTGCGACGCCGTGCCACCAGACTGGCCGTACGGCGACGTCGTGAACTATTGCGTCTGGCCGAAGACGCAGACGTTCAACAATCCCACGCAGGATGCGTTCACGGACCTCCTTTCGACGGAGGGCGAGTGCGACTCCGAGTTCGGGAACGGCGATGGCTGGGACGACTGGCTCGAGGTCGTCGAGCCTGTCAACGGCGACCCAAGCCCGTCTCCAACGACGACATTCGCACGACGTGATTGCAAGAGCCCGCGCCTCGTCGACCTCGTGATCGTCGAGCAGTTCGACGCGAACGGCAATGAGCCGCGCCTCATCGTCGCGTTCGCGTCGTTCTACATCGATGCATGCGAGATCGATGGGACGCTGTTCCGCGACTGCGACGTTTCGGGGCCGATCGGGCAGGCCTCGCTGTACGGGTTCTTCATGAACATCCTGAACATCGGGACGATCGGCGCGTACAACGGCTACGGGCAAAAGACGATCTCGCTATGGGAGTGAGAACGTCGCCCGAGACGACAGTATCGAGGAGAGAGGCATGAGCAGCATCGCAGCAAACGCAAACCCGGAGCGCACGAACAAGTGGCTCCTCATCGGCGCCGTCGCCGCAGCGGTCATCACGGGAGTGCTGGTGTTCGCGGCCGTCTTGAATCTCAGCAGTGGTGACGATGACGCGGCGGCCGGCGATGGCGATGTCGCCGTTCTGGTGGCGAAAGAGACAATCGATGCCGGTACGACGCTGCGTGCCGATCTCTTCCGGGTTGCGACGTTCGGTGAAGAGAACGTGGTGCCCCAGGCGATCTCCGACCCCGAAGCGGTGGTCGGGCAGGTAGCTGCCACGCGCGTCCTGAAAGGACAGCAGCTGTCGCGCGAGAACCTCGTTCAGGGCACGACGGAGGAGAGATTCGACACGACCTCGACGAAGCTGCCGGATGGACACCGCGGCATGGCCGTAAAGGTCGACGAAGTCACTGCCGTTGCCGGGCTGCTGGTGCCGGGCGACTACGTCGACGTGGTCGTTACATTCGAGACTAAGGAGTCGTCTGCGCAGAACGCACGGCGATTCAAGGTGACACGAACGTTGCTTCAGAACGTGCTCGTGATGGCAGTGGAGCAGAACGAAGTGGCGCGAGTTGTCACCATCGACGAAGACGGCAACGTGATCACCGGGACCGATGACCCGGGAGCGATCCGTCCCGACGACGTGGATCCGGAAGAGTCGCTATCAACGGTGACGATGGCACTGACCCCGCAAGACATTCAGGCATTGACGCTCTATGACTCGCTCGGAGATGTCACTTTGTCTCTGCGTAAGTTCGGAGACGCATCCGTCGCCCCGCTGGAAGACATTGTCGTGGAGTTGTTTGATTAGCGAGCAGAGACGTTAGGTTCGGAGGGTTTGTGGCGAGGACACCGGCAGCGATCGTAATCGACCAGGACAGGCAGGCGCGTTACGAGATCAAGGCGATCATCCGGGCGACGGGGCTGACGTTCTCGGGGGAGGCGGGGTACGGGCAGGAGGCGATCTCGCTGGCGACGGAGACGCGGCCGGACGTGATCATCGTCGCGCTGAACGAGCCGGCGGAGCGCGCGCTGCAGACGATCGACGCGCTGCAGGGGCTGTTCCCGGAGACGCCGATCGTCGTGTACTCGCAGTCGCGGGAGCTGGAGCTGGCGCGGCAGGCGATGCTGGCGGGGGCGCGGGACTTCCTGCCGCTGCCGGTGCGGCCGGAGACGCTGCGCGACTCGATCCTGAAGGCGATGGCGGCGGAGGAGAGCAAGCGGCTGCGGAAGCAGGGGCAGTCGCCGGCGCCGTCGACGGTGGGCACCGTGATCACGGTGTTCGGGGCGAAGGGCGGCATCGGCAAGTCGACGGTGGCGACGAACCTGGCGGTGGCGCTGGCGTCGCACGGGACGTCGGTGGTGATCGTCGACCTGGACAACGGCTTCGGCGACGTGGCGGGCATGCTCGACGTGAAGCCGGAGCGGACGCTGTTCGACCTGGTGCGCGACCTGGACCACGTGGAGAAGGAAGAGCTGAAGCGCTACCTGGCGCGGCACGAGGCGTCGGGGCTGGACGTGCTGGCGTCGCCGCCGGTGCTCGAGTGGCGGAAGCTGGCGGTGGACGACCTGCGGCGCGTGATCGAGCTGCTGGCGAAGTACTACGACAAGGTGGTGCTGGACACGTTGGGCACGCTGAACGAGGTGTCGGAGACGGCGCTGGACATGGCGACGATGGTGCTGTGGATCACGACGACGGAGTTCGCGTCGGTGCGCGACAGCATCGAGGCGATGAAGGCGCTGGACGCGATCGCGATCCCGAAGGAGCGGATGCGGGTGGTGGTGAACGCGATCTCGCCGGACGACTCGGTGCGGCCGCAGATGGTGCAGGAAGTGCTGCAGAAGGACGTGTTCTGGCAGGTGCCGTACGACAGGCGGGTGCGCCAGGGGACGCACCTGGGGCAGCCGATCGTGGTGTCGGCGCCGCAGTCGGTGGCGGCGCGGTCGTTCGCGGACCTGGCGACCGTGATCTCGGGCGGGCGCTCGGAGAACGGGCACAAGCCGAACGGGGGGCTGAAGTGGTTCACGAGGCAGCAGCCGGCGAACGCTGGGGGTAGCTGATGGTAGCGGAGAAGACGTTCTATACCGGCAACGGCAGCCTCGACACGGCGGCGTCGCCGGACGGGCAGGACTGGCTGGAGGTGGTGCACCAGCTGCACCAGCGGCTGCTGCAGGACATGGACCCGGCGGCGCTCGAGCGGCTGGAGCCGTCGCGGGCGCGGGCGGCGGTGGAGAATGCGGCGCGGCAGCTGCTGTCGCAGCTCTACCCGTCGGTGCTGGGTGAGAACCGGGAGCAGATCGTCACGCGCGTGATCGACGAGGCGGTGGGCTACGGGCCGATCGAGCCGCTGCTGGGCGATCCGTCGATCTCGGAAGTGATGGTGAACGCGCCGGACGAGGTGTACTACGAGCGCGACGGCGTGATTTATGCGGCGCCGTGCCGGTTCCGGGACAACCTGCACATCATGCGGGTGGTCGAGCGGATCATCGCGCCGCTGGGGCGGCGCGTGGATGAGTCGTCGCCGTACGTCGACGCGCGGTTGCCGGACGGGTCGCGCGTGAATGTCGTCATCCCGCCGCTGGTGCCGAAGTCGCCGGTGCTGACGGTGCGCAAGTTCCGGCCGGACAAGTACCACGCGCAGGACCTGGTGACGAACGGGACGATGACGCAGCAGATGTGCGACTTCTTCCGGGCGTGCGTGCAGCAGCGGCTGAACATCGTGGTGTCGGGTGGTACGGGCACGGGCAAGACGACGCTGCTGAACGCGATCTCGGAGTTCATCCCGAGCCGGGAGCGCATCGTGACGATCGAGGACCCGATCGAGATGAAGCTGCAGCAGACGCACGTGATCTCGATGGAGGCGCGGCCGCCGAACATCGAGGGGAAGAACGAGGTGACGCAGCGCGACCTGGTGCGGAACGCGCTGCGCATGCGGCCGGACCGCATCATCGTCGGCGAGGTGCGCGGGTCCGAGGCATTCGACATGCTGCAGGCGATGAACACGGGCCACGAGGGCTCGCTGACGACGGTGCACGCGAACGGCACGCGGGACGCGCTCGCGCGCATCGAGAACATGGTGCTGATGGCGGGCTTCGACCTGCCGGTGCGGGCGATCCGCGAGCAGATCGCGGCGGCGCTGCACCTGGTGGTGCAGCTGGTGCGCTTCTCGGACGGCAAGCGGCGGATCGCGAGCGTGGCGGAGATCACCGGGCTCGAGAGCGGGACGGTGACGATGCAGGAGCTGTACCGGTTCGAGCAGTCGGGCGTCGCGGACGACGGGACGATCCAGGGCGAGATCGTGCCGACGGGGATCGTGCCGACGTTCGCGGAGAAGTTCCGCCGTGCGGGCATCAACCTCGAGATGGGGCTCGCCGGCGTGAGGTGGAACTGATGGAGCTGATCGCGGCCTTCACGGCGGGGCTTTCGGTGTTCTTGCTGGCGGCGTATGCGATCCGCGCGCGGGCGTTGACGCCGGCGGAGTCGCGGCTGCGGTTCCTGACGCCGCGGCGCGACGTGCGGATCGAGGCGGACGAGCAGGGGGCGATCCTGCGGCGGAGCGCGTCGTCGATACCAGCGGTGACGCGGCTGCTGACGCGTCGCGGGTACGCCGAGCGCTGGGCGTACGACCTGGAGCGCGCAGGGCTGTCGCTGCGGCCGGGAGAGTATTTCCTTATCCGCGCCATGCTGGCAGTGGTGACCTTCGCGGTGGTGTTCGTGGTGGCGCGAAACGCGCTGGCGTTCGTCATTGGCATCGCTTTGGCGGTGGTGGCGTACATGCTGCCCGCGTTCTGGTTGAAGATGCGGGTGTCGCGGCGGATCGGTGCGCTGGAGAAGCAGCTTGTCGAGACGATCACGCTGATCGCGAACGCGCAGCGGGCGGGGTTCGCGTTCTCGCAGGGCGTCGACGTGGCGGCGAAGCGCGTGGGGCCGCCGATGTCGGTGGAGCTCAACCGCATGCTGCTTGACGTGAACCTCGGCGCGAGCACGGAAGACGCGCTGATGGCGATGAACGAGCGCGTCGGCAGCGACGACCTGGACATGGTGATCACGGCGATTCTGATCCAGCGGCAGACCGGCGGCAACCTCGCGGAGGTGCTCGACAACGTGACGGAGACGATGCGCGACCGCGAGCGCATCCAGGGCGAGATCAAGACGCTGACCGCATCGCAGCGGCTCACCGGGATGATCCTGTCGGCCTGGCCGCTAGTCCTCGGGCTGCTATTCGCAGCGATCAATCCGAGCATGACGTCGCTGATGTGGACGACTACGCCAGGGATCGTACTGCTGTGCATCTGGGCAACCTTGAACTTCCTAGGCTTCATCACCCTGCGCAAGATCCTGGACATCGACATCTAGGACAGAGACATGCTGCCATTCGTCGCATCCATCACGGCCTCATCGACGGTACTACTGTTCACGCTATGGTACGCGCGCAGCAAGAACCAGCACGAGACGCGGCTGCGCACGCTGATCGAGCCGCAGCGCATCATCGTCGAGCAGCAGGACCCGTTCACGCAGCGCGTGGCGTTCCCGGTCGTGAACGGACTCGTGAACTTCCTCATGGCGATCCTCCCGACGGCGCTGATCGGGCGGGCGCGGAAGTGGCTGATCACGGCGGGCGACCGGCTGTCGCTGTCGCAGTTCCTGACGATCGTGCTGATGACGTCGACGGGGCTGCCGGCGGCGTTCTTCGTCCTGATCTGGATGGCCGCAGGGGGACCGCCGAATCCGCAGCTGTACTTCCTGCTGCCGGTGTTCGCCGTCGTCGGACTGGGCGTGCCGTTCCTGGTACTGCGCCGGCTGGCGAAGAACCGCCAGAAGACGATCTGGCGCTCGATGCCGAACGCGCTCGACCTGCTGACGACGTGCGTCGAAGCCGGTCTGAGCCTGGACTTCGGGCTGCAGCGCGTGGCGGAGCGGTACAAGGGGCCGCTTTCGGATGAGATCAACCGGGCGTTGCGGGAGATGGGGCTTGGCAAGCCGCGGCGCGAGGCGCTGATGGACATGGCGACGCGGATCGACGTGCCGGACGTGATGACGTTCATCAACTCGCTGGTGCAGGCGGAGACGATGGGGACGAGCGTTGGCGGCGTGCTGCGCGTGCAGGCGCGCCAGATGCGCATGCGACGACGGCAGCGCGCGGAGCAGATCGCGCGGCAGGCGCCGGTGAAGATGGTGTTCCCGCTGGTGTTCTTCCTCATGCCGTCACTGTTCATCGTGACGCTCGGCCCGGTGATGCTGAACGTGATCCGGGCGTTCAGCGAAAACTAGCCGGGCCATACGGCATCGACGGGAGGCGGAGCACTGGCCAACCAACCGGCACCGCAGACAACCCCCTACTGGGTCCTACAGCTTCAACCGGACGCGCCGCGCGCGCTGGTCGAGGAGGCGTACTGGACGCTCGTCGCCCTGACGCGAAGCAGCAGCGCCAGGGATTCGTTCGTCGTGCGCCGGCTGGCTGAACTGAACGATGCGTACGGGGCGATCGCCCACCGCGACGACGCGGCGGCGCAACGGGAGCTCGAAGCGTCGCGGAAAGGCGCGAAGAACGGACACGCCCGCCGCTCGCGACTGCTTACCCGGCGACGCGCGCCCGTGACGAATGTCGTGCGGCGAACGCTGTACGAGCAGCTGCACGTGGCGCCGCACGCCGACACCGAGGTCATCCGGCTGGCGGCGGCCATGATGTTGCAGGAGCCCGCGCGCACGAAGGAGGAGATCGAGCGACGCGAGGCGATCGAGCGCGCGCGCGAAGTCCTGTGCGACCCCGAGCAGCGCGCCGCGTACGACGAGAAGCACGGCATCGCGCGGCCGCCGGCGACGTTCGCTCCGGCGCCGCCGAGCGACACCACGGGATCCATGCCGACGGCGCAAACGAAAGTCGCACCGACTCCTGCCGACAGCAGCGCCGCCGAAGCGGCGATCGAGGCGCTCGCTGCGTCCGTCGCGTTGCCTATTGAGCCGCCGGCCCCGCGGGAGGAAGCGCCGGCCGAGGCCCAGGGTGCGATCGAAGAGCCCGGCGCTCCGGTCGAGCCTGAGGCAGGCCAGGATCTCGAGCAGGCGGCGGCTCGCAATGGCGACGCGTACGACGAGGAGGGGGCCGGCTCTCGCGCGTCCGTACTGCGGCGGTGGAACCTGCCGCCGCTCTTCCGCCGCGATGACGGCGACCTGACTGAGGCCGTCGAGGAGGCGGAGACGCAGCGCGTGCTCGCCTTGCGCGAGGAGCTGGCTAGCGATTCTGCCAATGCTCTCGGCGCTACCGATGCCTTCGAAGCCGCCGTGGACGGCCACGGTGACGCGCAGGCCGCGCTCGACGAGCAGCCGTCCGGACAAGAAGACGAGCCTGACGAAACCGGCGAGGATGCCGCCCACGCGATCGAGCCCGACGCCGTGCTGCGCTTCACGAGCGGACCGCGCAAGGGCGCACGGATCGCGATCACGCGCGATGCGATCGTCCTTGGCGCGACGCCGAGCGCGGACGTGATGCTGCCGCTTCGGCACGGGCCGGGAGGTGTGCCGCGCATCCGCATCTGGAGGCAGGCCGACAGCTACCTGCTGCAGCAAGACGAAGGGCCGCTCGTGCTCATCGGCGGCCGTCCGATCGACATGCCGATCGTCGTGCTCGACGACGGCGATGAGATCTCCATCGGCGACAACACGGTTCGATTCGAGCGGTTGTCGGTTGATGCGGAGGCGGATCCGCGCGTGATCCGGATGCCGTCGGCGGGGTAGTCAGAGGTCAGCGATCAGCGGTGGCGGATGCGCCACCGTGCGTTGGCACGGGTGCGTTGCGTCGTTGGTCGTGCGCCGGCAGGCCTCAAGTCCTATCCTTACAAGTTGTTACACGTGCGCCCAGCCCTAGGGGTTATGCGTCTCTTGCGGTGGTGAGGAGGGCTTCGGTGACGTTGGCGGCGGTAAGGAAGGCGTCGGGGACGGGCGTATCGTAGGTGAGGATGAGGCCGGTGGCGCCGGCCGAGGCGTAGCTCTCAACGAGCGCGCGTGCGTCGTCAACGGTGGCAGGAGGCGACGTCTGGACGAAGATCGCGAAGCCTCCAGCGCGCCCGTACTTCTCGCGCAGCGCGGCGAGGCGTGAGACGCTGGTCGCGAGGTCGGCGGGCTTCACGTTCGTGGCGATGAAACCGTCGCCGTACTTCGCCGCGCGGCGGAACCCGGGTGGCAGGACGGCGCCGAGGTAGATCGGCGGGCCGCCCGGCGTCAGCGTCGGCGTGATGCCGGCGGGCGGGATGCGATAGTACTTGCCCTCGAACGGCGTCTCGGGCTGCGTCCACAGGTGACGCATGGCGCGGATGTGCTCGCTGAGGCGGCCGCCTCGGTCGTCGAACGGCACGTCTGTCGACGTGAACTCCTCCTTCACCCAACCGGCGCCGGCGCCGACGATGAGACGACCGTCCGAGAGGCGGTCGAGCGTTGCAAGCTCGCGCGCCATCAGTACCGGATGGCGCAACGCGATCTGACTGACGCTGGTGCCCAGGCTGACGCGCTCGGTGACGGCGGCGCAGAACGCGAGGCCGATCCAGGGGTCGACCATCGGCTGGTACGGGTGCGGGCGGTCGAGCGGCGTGACGACGCGCTCGCTGAGCCAGATCGAGTCGAAGCCGGCGCGCTCGGCCTCGCGGGCCGCTCGCGCGAGCGCCTCCCGCTCGAGCGCAGGCCCGACCTTGACGCCGATCTTCATGCGGCGCTCCATACCATGCGATTCCCTCACCCCGAATCGCGCGAAGCATAACGAGAGCGACGCTTATGCGTGAGGGGTCCGTTGCGATGCAGATCGCCATGTATGATCGGGCGATGAAGGTGCGGGCGTTTGTGTTCGATGTGGGAGGCACGCTGTGGTTCGAGGCGAAGCCCGTCGACGAAGAGCGCGTGTGGCGGCTCGAGGCGGAAGCAGTCGCGCCGCTGCTGCGCGCATCGGGCATCACGCTGCCGGAGCCAGTGGCCGCCATCCAGCGAGAGGTCTGGCGGAGGTATGAGGACACATGGCGAGAGGCGCAGCGGCGCGAGACGTATGTCGATCCGAGCCTGCCGGCGTTGATCCAGTCGGCGATGGCCTCGCGCGATGTCGCTCTGTCCGACGAGCAGGCGGTCGCCTGGTGGCGAGCGGCGTGGATCAGCGTTCGCGAGTTCAACGTCGAGCTCTATCCGGACGCCATCGACGTGCTGAGCGAGCTGCGCGCGCGCGGCATGAAGATCGGCATCAACACGAACCGGCCGTGCACGGCGGAGATGTTCCTGCGCGATGCAGCCGACTACGGCTTCGCGCGGCACGTCGACGCGGCGGTGTGCTCGGGGGACACGGGCTACGTGAAGCCGCATCCGTCGACCTTCGAGCTGATCCTCGAGCGGCTCGGCGTGGCGCCGGAGGAGACGGCGATGATCGGCGACTCGTGCGACGCCGACATGGCGCCGGCGAGGGCGATGGGGATGCATACCGTCCTGAAACTCAACGGCCGGTACGGGCTGCCACCATGTGAAGACGCCGACTTCGAGGTGCACGACCTCTCGGAAGTCCTCGCGCTGCCGCTCGTAGGCGTGCGGCCGGTGCGCGCCGGCGTCGACGAGAGCCTGACGCCGCATGAGGACGAGAACGAGAACCGGTACTAGGGAGGAGAGGTCTGAGGTCAGAGGTCGGAGGTCGGAAATCGGCGCGGGCAGCGGGGCTCGTTGGCGCGTCACGCAACATCGCACGAGCGGTGGGTGATGTGGTGGGTGGTAGGCTGTGCGTATGGCTGAGCGGCCGCGGGTGTATTCGACGGCGGCGATCGTGTTGCGGAGCCGGAAGCTCGGCGAGACGGACCGCGTACTGACGCTGTACTCCGCCAACCTGGGGAAGGTTGAGGCCGTCGCGAAGGGCGTGCGGAAGGCGAAGAGCCGCCTGGCCGGGCACGTCGAGCCGATGACGCAGGCGACGTTCCAGATGGCGAAGGGGCGCTCGCTGGACGTCGTCACGCAGGTGGAGACCATCGAGTCGTTCCAGGCGGTGCGGGACGACCTCGAGCGGCTGAGCCGCGGGCTGTACGCGTGCGAGCTGGTCGACAAGTTCACGGAGCCGCACGCCGAGAACTTCACGCTGTACCGGTCGCTGCTCGACACGCTGCGGCGGCTGGCGTCGGGCGACGACATAGAAACACCGCTGCGCTACTACGAGATGTCGCTGCTGGCGGAGCTGGGCTACCAGCCGGAGCTGGAGGCGTGCGTGCGCTGCCGCTCGCGGCTGGCGCCCGTGACGAACTACTGGAGCGCATCGGCGGGCGGCGTCGTGTGCGCGGACTGCCGGAGCGAGGAGATGGCGATCCGGCCGATCTCGGCGAACGCGATCAAGCTGCTGCGGCTGCTGCTCCACGGGCGCTGGGCGGACGTGGCGCGCGTCCGCATTGACGGCGAGCTGGCGTCCGAGCTGGAGCGGGCGCTGAGCGAATACGTGCGATGGGTGCTGGAGCGCGACGTGCGGTCGGCGGCCTTCATCGACACGCTGCGGCGCAAGGCCGGGCGGCAGCAGCCAGCGTTCGGGGCGCCACCGACCGCGTAAGGCGCGCGACGCTACACTGATCCGCGGCACGCGAGCAAAGGAGTGGGCGGATGCCGGTCTACGAGTACTACTGCAAGCACTGCGACGGGATTTTCGAGGCGATCCGGCCGATGCGGTCGGCGTCAGAGCCGGCGCCGTGCGTGGCGTGCGGGCGCAAGGCGCAGCGAGTGCCGCCGACGTCGTTCGCGGCGTTCACGATGCGCGAGGGATACCCGCGCGCGATCCCTGACCGGGGGACGTACTACCACCTCGGCAAGGAGGTGAAGCGCCCGATCACCGGCCCGACCAAGATGAACGAGCACCCGGAGATCAACAAGCCGAAGCCGCCGCCCACGAAGTCGAAGGGCGAGATCGAGATCGAGCGGGAGAAGGCGCACGCGAAAAAGGTGGAGGAGCAGCGGCGGCGGAAGGAGGGGGCGCCGCGCATTATCGACCGCACAGGGCGGGGGTAGATCAGGCCATTCGAGCGATCGCAGATGAGCCCTCGATCACACGAGGGCCTCTGGTTTGTAGTCGAGGAGGGACTGGCGGAGGAGGGCCAGCGCGGTGGTGACGGCGCGGCGCTTCACGGCGGCGCGCCCCTGCGCGTAGACGTAGCTGATGGACTGCGGCGCCGCCCAGATGGCATCGATTCCGACATGCACGGTGCCGACGGGCTTGCCCTCCTGCTCGTCCGGGCCGGCCACGCAGGTGATGCCGACGCCGACGCTGGCCTCGAGCCTTTCGCGCGCGGCCTTCGCCATCGCCTTCGCGCATTCGGGGCTGATGACGCCGTGCTCGGCGATGACGTCAGCGTCCACGCCCCAGGCGATCTTCACCTCGGTCTGGTATGTCACGAGGCCGCTGCGGAAGAACGCGGATGATCCGGCAACGTCGGTAAGCGTGCTGGCGAGCAGGCCGCCGGTGCACGACTCCATGGTCGCGATGGTGACGCCGCGCTCCTTCGCCATGTCGCCGATGACGCTCTCGAAGGTGTCGTCGTCGGCGCCCCAGACGGCGGCGCCGAGGATGCGGCGCGCTTCCTCTTCGACGGGCAGGATGAGGCGCCACGCTGACTCTTCATCCGGCGCCTTGGCGCCGAGGCGGACGTGGACGCCGTCGGCGCGGGCGTAGATGCCGATGCTCGGGTTCGTCGACTTGAGCAGCGGGCTTAGCATCTCGTCGACGGTGCCTTCGCCGATGCCGGCGGTCTTCAGCGTGCGCGTGACGAGGATGGCGCCCGGATTGCGGCGGCGGATCTCCGGCTCGACCTCGTGCTCCCACATGCGCGTCATCTCGGTGGGCGGGCCGGGCATGGCGACGATGATCTTGCCGTCGCGCTCGACCCACCAGCCGGGCGCCGTGCCCCGCGGGTTGGGGATCGCGCGCGCGGACGGGATGAGCCAGCACTGTTTGACGTTGCGTTCGGGCATGGCGTAGCCGCGACGCTCGAAGAAGGCGCGCAGGTTCGCTTCGAGGGCGGCGTCGACCCGGGGTTCTTCGCCCATGACGGCGCAGATCGCCTCGCGGGTGAGGTCGTCCTCCGTCGGGCCGAGGCCGCCGGTACAGATGACGATATCGGAGCGCTCGCGGGCGCGCCCGATCGTCTCGGTGAGGCGGTCGAGGTTGTCGCCGACGACTGCCTTGAAGTAGAGGTCGACGCCGATCCTCGGCAGCCGCGCGGCGATCCAGGAGGCGTTCGTGTCGACGATCTCGCCCAGCAGGATCTCGGTGCCGATGGAGAGGATCTCGGCCTTCATGGCGGGGAGGGTACCGGGTTGCGGTCGTACGTTCTAAGCCGACAATGCCGGGCTTCTGAGCCATGGATGCCCGATAAGTACACTCGATGGCATGGCTGAGGACAGGCTGCGCGTCGCCGTCATCGGGCACGTGGAGCATGTGACGATCGGGCGGGCGGCGCGGCTGCCGGCTCCGGGCGACATCGTGCACTTCGACGAGCCCCAGGTGATCGCCGGCGGCGGCGGTGGGATCGCCTTCTTCCAGCTCGCGCGAAGCAGCGGCGAGGTGCACCTGTTCACCGCCCTCGGCAATGACGACGCGGCCGCGGCGGTGGAGCGGCGGATCGTCGCTACCGGCGCCCATGTCCACGCCGCGCGGCGCGACGAGCCGCACACGCGTGATCTGGCGGTCGTGACGGACGACGGCGAGCGCACGATCTTCGTCATCGGGCGGCCGCTGCACCCGGCGATGGGCGACCGCCTGCCGTGGCACGTGCTTGCGTCGTGCGATGCGGCGTACTTCACGGGCGAGGACCCCGAGACGTTGCGCGCGGCGCGCGAGGCACGGGTGCTCGTCGTGACGGCGCGGCGGGCGCACGTGCTGGCCAAGGCAGGCGTGAAGGCCGACGTCGTGATCGGCAGCTCAACGGACGCGCGCGAGGCATCGCGCCTGCCGGACTACGCGGTGCCGCCGGAAGCGCTCGTGATGACGGCGGGGCGCCACGGCGGGGCGATCTACACCGCGGACGGAGTGTCGCACTGGGACGCATCGCCGGGGCCGGACGCCGTGGCCGGCTCGTACGGCACGGGCGACACGTTCGCGGCGGCGCTCACGTGGTACCTCGCGCGGGGGTTGTCCGTGCACGAGGCGTGCGTCTCGGCGGCGCCCCACGGGGCGGCGGTTTTGCGCGGCGTGAACCCGATCGAGTGGCAATTGCCGCTGGAGTGACGCGCCTACGTCCGTCTCGAAGCTCAGCGAGCGTTCAGCGCCGGTTCATCTGCCTGTCAGGTGCCGGACGTACGATCGGCTCATGTCGAGCATGAGGAGGCCGGTCGATGAACATCGCACGTATCTCAGCAGCGGCCATTGTGACGCTAATGGTCGCGTTCGCCTTTGGGCCTGGCGCCCGGACTGACGCTCAGCAGTCGATCGGTCCTCAGGACTTCTCGCCACGGATCACGCATCCGCTGTTCCCGCTGTCGCTCATCGGGCCGAAGGTGTTCGAGGGCGAGGAGGTCGATGCCGACACGGGCGAGACGATCGAGCAGCGGCTCGAGTCGCGGCTGCTCCCCGGGACCGAAACGGTGGCCGGGGTGACGGTCTCCGTGCTCGAGGAGAAAGCGTACGAAGGCGGCGAACTGGTGGAAGTGGCGCTCGACTACTTCGCGCAGCACCGCGACGGCTCCGTGTACTACTTCGGCGAACGCGTGGACAACTACGAGGACGGTGAGCTGAGGGATCACGCAGGGCAGTGGCTCGCGGGGGAGGACGGCAACGAGGCCGGCATCATCATGCCCGCGAGCCCCGTCGTCGGGCAGACCTTCCAGCAAGAGAACGCGCCCGGCGTCGCCGAGGACATGGCGACCGTGCTGGCGCTGGACGAGTCGGTGACGGTGCGCGCGGGTAGCTACACCGGTTGCATGCGGACGCGCGAGTTCACGCCGTTGGAGCCGGGCATCGAGGAGTTCAAATGGCACTGCCCGGGCGTCGGCCTCGTCAAGGAGGAGGGCGACGGGATGGTGAACGAGCTGGTGTCGGTGGGCGCCGGGCCTGCGACACCCGAGGCGTCGGCGTCGGCTGCGCCGGCGGCACCCGCAACGGCGGCGACGGGTGTGACCGTCCCCAGCACGGGCACCGGCTCACGAGAGGGTGTTTCATGGGTCGCGATCATCGTCGTGATCGGCGCGGCGGTCGCTGCGGGAGCCATGGTTACGGGCGCCCTCATGCGGCGGTCGGCTCGCTAGGGCACTCCCGCGAGCGCGCGGCGAACCCCTCGCCTCGTCGTGAGCCTCACTCCGTGGGCTACACCTACATCCGCTCCAGCGGCGCGAATGATAGCATCAGCTTCTTCATCCCTGCCTCGCCCTTGAACGCGATCGTCAGCTCCTGATCGTCGCCCTTCGTGACGGCCGAGACGACGATGCCCTCGCCGAAGCGCGGGTGACGGACGCGCTCGCCGCCGGTGAAGAATGCCGATGTGTCGACCGCCGCCTCTTCATCGCGTGCTCGCTCGATCGCCCGGTAGCGCATGGCGCCACGGTCGAGCGGCTTCGGCGCCTCGGTCAGCGCCGACTTCGTCGTCACCAGCTCGGGAGGCACGTCGCGGAGGAAGCGTGAGGGCGGGTTGTGCTGCGACATGCCGAGACCGTAGCGGCGGAAGGCCCGCAGCAGGTACAGCCGCTCCTTTGCGCGCGTCATGCCGACGTAGCAGAGCCGCCGCTCTTCCTCCATCTCGTCCGGCGTGTCGAACGAGCGCACGTGCGGGAGGACGCCCTCCTCCATCGCGATCATGAACACGACCGGAAACTCCAGGCCCTTCGCGGAGTGCAACGTGATCAGCGTCACCTTGCCGCCGCTGGCCGCCTCGTCCTCGATCGTGTCGGCGTCGGAGATGAGCGCGACGTCCTCGAGGAAGGACACGAGGCCATGGCCAACGGCGAGCCCGTCGTACTCGCTGGCGACGTTGCGCAGCTCCTGCACGTTCTCCCAACGCTCCTCCGCCTCGGCGTCGTCGAACTCGGCGAAGAGCCAATTGCGGTACGACGCGCGCTCGAGCACGCCGTCGATCAGCGTCGAGAGGTTGTTCTTCGCTGCGACGTCGATGAGCTCGTCGA
>Ga0073934_10004575_pt1 | contig 22741 bp, 17 predicted proteins | sample LarsenN4metaG_FD_76834 | JGI IMG/M metagenome (GOLD analysis project Ga0073934, IMG submission 76834) | Hot spring sediment bacterial and archeal communities from British Columbia, Canada, to study Microbial Dark Matter (Phase II) - Larsen... ...
GACGGCTGGTACGTCACGGGCGACCTGGCGAAGCTCGACGAGGACGGCTTCATCACGATTACCGATCGGCTGTCGCGGTTCAGCAAGATTGCAGGCGAGATGGTGCCGCACCAGCGCGTCGAGGATGAGATCCACCACATCCTGCAGACCACGGAGCGGGTCTGCGCCGTGACGGGCGTTCCCGACGAGCGCAAGGGCGAGCGGCTGGTAGTGCTGCACGTCGATTTGCAAGGGCTCGATCCGCGGCAGCTTCACGACCGCCTGGCCAGCGCCGAACTGCCCAACCTGTGGCTGCCGGCCCCGAACTGCTTCTTCCAGGTTCCCGAGATCCCGATCCTCGGCAGCGGCAAGCTGGACCTGCAGCGCGTGAAGCAACTGGCGATGGAAAAGGTGAACGGAGGCAGCGGAGCGTAGTCCGACACGGCAAGCGGAGGGCCAGTGCATGAATTCGCTGGTCCGTGTCGTCCTGGTGAGGCCGACCATCGCCGCGAACATCGGAGCAACGGCACGGGTGATGGCGAACTTCGGCCAGAGCGATCTGCGGTTGGTAGCGCCAGAGGCCGACCCGTTCAGCGAGGAAGCCCGCAAGCTCTCGGCACGGGGCGAGCCGATCCTCGATGGCCTGAAACGCCACGACGACCTGGCGAAGGCCCTGGCGGACTGCGTTCTGACGGCGGGGACCAGCGCCCGAACCGCCGGCGTCTTTCGCTCGACCTCGGCGGGGCTGGCGTGGGAGATCATGCCGAGGCTGATCGAAGCGATGGCGTCGGGACCGGTCGCCCTGGTGTTCGGCTCCGAACCCGCGGGGCTCACCAACGAGGAACTCGTGCAATGCCACTTCGTCATGCACATACCGACCTCCGAGGCCTATCCAGCCCTGAACCTGGCTCAGAGCGTGGCGATCTGCCTGTACGAGCTGCAGCGCACGGCGCTAACGCGGGCCGGCAGAAGCGATCACCGAACGATGGCAACGCACGAAGCCCAGGCCCGCATGTTCGAGCATTTGCGACTGGCCTTGGAGGAGATTCACTTCCTCTGGGGGGAGAACGCCGAGTCTCTGATGCATGCTCTCCGGCACTTGCTTGGCCGGGCGGAACTGAGTCCGATCGAGGTCGATCTGTTGCATGGCCTGGCGCGGCAAATCCTGTGGTCCGCTCGGCAGACCCAGCCGGGAGAAAGAAGAGGCGAATGAACCCACCGCTCAGGCGCGTTCGCGGTTCAGGATTTCGAGGAACAGCTCGCGGGTGCGCGTGGAACGTTCGGCGAGGTCGTGAAGGAAGCGTTCGCTGCACTGATCCGGAGTGGTCCCTTCGTAGCCGAGACGGCGGGCCAGCTTGGCGAGGTCTTCGGGACGGGCAGGGAGCTCGTCCTGAGAGAGGTTGTAGACGATCCGGAGTCTGCTCTCGATGCGGCGGAGGAACTCATAGTTGGCTCGGAGTTCTGCATGCTCCGCTTCATGGAGAAGCCCGGCAGCGCGGAGCGCATCGAGGGCGTCCCAGACGTTGGGAACGCGGATGCTGGGCAGGCGGCGGGCATGCTTCAGCTGAAGGACCTGGACCAGGAACTCGATGTCCACAATGCCGCCAAAGCCACGCTTGAGGTTGCGTTCCCCGCGGCTGGTTTCGAGCCGGCGGCGCATGTGGAGAACATCGTCGGCGACGTCGGCTCGCCAGGGAAGGGAATCGATGCCGGTCCAGACGGCCCGCATGACCTCGGCTCCAAACTCGGCGTCGCCGTGGACGACGCGAGCCCGAGTGAGGGCCTGGCGTTCCCAGACCTGGGCGCCGCCGCTCTGGTAGTAGCGTTCGAACTGGGCCAGGGGAATGACCAGGCTGCCCGATCGACCGGTTGGACGCAGCCGCATGTCTACCTGGTAGAGCCGTCCGCGTGGGCCAAGGTGACTGCTCGTCTTGATAAGCTGCTGGGCCAGCTCGCTGAAGTAGTGGAAGTTGTCTGTAGCGCGTGCGCTGGAGGCGGTGCGGTACTCGGCGTCGGGGCAGCCGCTGGTTCGACCGTCGCCTTCGTAAACCAGGATCAGATCGAGGTCGCTATTGTAGCTCATCTCATGGCCGCCGAGCTTGCCCAGCCCGAGCAGGACCCAGCGGCTCGGTTGTCCGGCACGAGGCCCCTGGTCGAGCAGCGGCGTGCCGAAGCGCTCGGCCAGCGTGGTTCGAGCCAGCTCCGCGATCTGGCCGAGGATGACCTCCGCCAGATCCGACAGCGCTGCCAGGGTGTTGCGTAGTTCGTCTTTGCCGAGGATGTCATTGACGCCGATGCGGAGCAGCTCCTTCTCCCGGAAGCTATGGAGAATCAGGTCGGTGTCCTCGGCGTTATGGCAGAGCATGGCCAGCTCGTCGCGCAGCTCCTGGGCGGAACGGGCCTGGTTCATGACCAGGCTGTCCACCAGCTCGTCGATCATGCCGGGATTCTTGATCAGCAACTCGGAGAGGAACTGGCTCCAGGCGCAGAGATCGACGTAAAGCTTCAAGCTGGGCGGGTTGAAGCTGAATAGCTCCCAGAGCACGCCCTTGGCCCCGAGCGAGGCGGTGACTTTCTCGAGATTGACGAGCGCCATGTCGGGGTCGGGAGTCTCCGCCAGGGCCTGCAACAAGCTCGGAGCGATGCTGGCGAGGAACTGCCGGCAGCGACGGGCGGGAAGAAAAGGCACCGACTCCTGGGCGAGCTGCATCAGGTTGTGGTAGGCGGCATCGACGTCGCGGAAAGGATAGCGCCCCAGGACCTGCCGGATCGTCTCGGGGTCGGGATCTGGAGCGAGGATCAGGTCAGCCTCGGGCTCGGAGAAGCCCTCGCCGCGGAAGGCATCGTGCAAGAGATGGTTGAGGATCTCGCGGTTGGCGCGAGTCATATCCTTGTAGTCGGCGAGGAACTGCTGCAATGGATCGTCCGTGGTCTGCTCGATGCGAACGGGCGGCAAGAGGGCAAGGGCAGAAGTCGAATCCTCAGGTGCGGGCTTGGCGGCGGGCAGCACGACGGTGCTACGCTGGCGATAGCCCATCCGGCGGGCGAGGCGGGCAAGCTCATCCTCACGTTCGGGCAAGCGATGCGTTTGCAGATCAAACATGAGCTGCAGCCGATGCTCAACCTTGCGGAGAAAGCGATAGGTGCTTTCCAGGATGTGGCTCTCGTCGGGCGTCAGGCACTCGGCGTCTTCCAGGGCGTGAATCGCCTTGATCGTATTCCGCTGGCGGACTTCGGGGAGGTCGCCGCCGTTGAGGAGTTGCAGAAACTGGATGGTGAACTCCACGTCGCGGATGCCGCCGTGGCCAGTCTTGACCTCGATGTCGCTGTCGCCGGCGATGCTCGTCTTGCGTTCGATTTTCCGCTTCAGGGCCTTGATCTCGTTGATCTCGGCGAAGCTCAGGTACTTGCGGTAGACATAGGGCTCGATGGCTCGGAGAAACTCCTGGCCCAGGGCCAGGTCGCCCGCGACCGGCCGAACCTTGATCAACGCCTGGCGCTCCCAGGTTCGTCCGAGGGTGTCGTAATACGACAGCGTGCTGCCGAGGGACCGAGCCAGCGGCCCGCGCTGGCCTTCGGGACGGAGCCTCAGGTCGATGCGATACGCCTGGGGATGGGTAGAGAGCAACCGCACAACCTCGGTCGTCACTCGGCCATAGAACTCATCCAGGCCGAGGGAAAGTCTGCCGCGCGTAGCGCCTTCCTCGTTGTAGAGGACCATGAGGTCGATGTCGCTGCTGTAGTTCAGCTCTTCGCCGCCCAGCTTGCCAAAGCCGAGCACTACGCAGCGTCCAGGTCCCGAGGCGGTTTCGGGTTCGCCGAAGCGGGCGACCAGGTGCCGCAGCGCGTGCGTCAGGGCGACCTGCACAGCGGAATCCGCAACCTGGGCGATGTCCTGGGTTATCTCCTCCAGAGGCCGGTCGCGGATGATGTCGTTGGCGCCGATGCGAAGGATTTGCTTCTGACGGAACTGACGAAACGTCCGCAGAACTGCCGAGTCCTCGTACGCTGCGTCGACCTCGGCCTGGAGCTGATCGATCAACTCCTGGCGATTGGGGCTTCGTCGCAAGGGCACCCGCAGCATGGGGAGATAGTCCGGATGGGCGACAAGCAGCTCGCTGAAGTAATGGCTGGTGCTCAGCAACTGGAGCACGATTTCCAGGGTGCGGCTCCGTCCTTCGGGCATGCTCAGCAACTGGTCGGCGGCGGTCGGAGCAGCGAGGAAACGTTCCAGGTTGTTCAGGCCCATGTCGGGATCAGGACAACGCGGAAGATAGCGGGAAAGCGGACCGCACAGGTCGGCGAGTCGTTCCGGACCCAGTGCCCCAGCGAGTCGCTTGAAGTTCTCCCAGGCTTGGCGCAGGTCGCGCAGGCCCCAGCCGCTGAGGATCAGGCGGGCTTCCTCATAGGACTCCAGGTAATAGCGAAGCTGATCGAGGTGCATGCACCGTCTTGTGGGGCAAAGGGAATGACATCGATCTACCGAACCAGCGGGCTAGCACCTCGGACGATCGACCGCTCAGACCATCGGCAGCCCCAGGCGCTGCTGCCTGGCAGGCTCGCTCGATTCGAGTTCGCGAGCGGCCGCCGGCATGCTCCATGCCTGCCCATCTTTGAGCAATCCAAACAGTGTGAACGAGGAGGCGTCCACGATGTCGATCGGAAGCGTTTGCCCGGCCAGTCGCTCGTCGCCGTCGAACACCACGATGTGATCGGTCATGGTTCGACCCGTCATCTGGATCGGTCCGCCTGCCTCGAGAGTCGATTTCTCGAGGAAGCGCTTGCTCGGGCCTTCCACCAGGACTTCGACCGATCTGCCGATCCAGCGGCGATGCTCGGCGAAGCTCACCTTGTTCTGGATGGCGAGGAGATCGTTGTTGCGGCGCTTCTTGGTTTCCTCCGGAACGTCGTCGAGGAACAGCTCGTTTGCCTTGGTCCCCGGTCGGGTGCTGTACTTGAAGATGAAGCTGTTCTTGAAGCCAGCCTGAGCAACCAGCTCGCACGTTCGCTGGAACGACTCCTCCGATTCGCCACAGAAGCCGACAATGAAATCGCTGCTGATGGCGACCTCGGGGACGATGGCGCGGCAACGCGCCAGCATTTCGCGATAGTACTCCACGGTGTAGAGCCGCTTCATCCGCGCCAGCACCTCGTTGCACCCCGACTGAGCGGGAACGTGCAGGTACCGACAGACCTTCGGCAGGTCGCGGACTGCTTGCAGCAAGTCGTCGGTCATGTCTCTGGGGAAGTTGGTCACGAACTTGATCCGTTCGATCCCAGCGACATCGTGCAGGAGATAGAGCAAATCGGACAGGCGGGTCGTCCTTCCATCGCCATGTTTGAAGCGGTAGCTGTTCACCGTCTGGCCGACCAGCGTCACCTCCTTGCAGCCCTGCTCAGCGAGCTGCTGGGTTTCGGCAAGGATGTGCTCGGGAGGCCGACCCTGTTCCGGACCTCGAACGCTAGGCACGATGCAGTAGGTGCAGAACTTGTCGCAGCCAAACTGCGTCCGCACGAAGGCCTGGAACCGCGTCGGCCGCATAGACGGCTCCCGCATGGGGTCGTAGCTCTCGAAGCTCTGCTCGACCTCGGGCCGCGAGGCCTCGCTCCGCCCCAGGCTGACGGCATACACCGGCGCACGGCAGCGCTCAACCTCGGCGATCAATTCAGGAATGCGTGCCAGTTGCCCTAGGCCACAGATGATGTCCACATGCGGGGCCCGCTTGCGCACCAGTTCCTGGTCCTTCTGGGCCATGCAACCGATCACGCCGATGATCTTCTCGGGATGGCGTTGCTTGTGACCGCGGAGGGTTCCCAGGGCGCTGTAGATCTTCTCCTCCGCATGCTGGCGGACGCTGCAGGTATTGAAAAGAATCACGTCGGCGTGCCGCGCTTCCTCCACGACCTCGAAACCTTGGCGGCGCAAGCTGCCGACAACCAGTTCACTGTCGAGAACATTCATCTGGCAGCCGACGGTGTCGATGAAGAGTTTGCGAGCCATGCCCTTGGCGACCTCTCAAAGTCCTGGACGATACCCCGTGCTGGCGCAAGACAAGACCGAGCCGATCGGGCTCGGTCCGCCGCCTGGGTGGAGAGCGGGATAGGGGAGTTGAACCCCTGTCACGAGCTTGGGAAGCTCGGGCACGGCCGCTATACCAATCCCGCGTTGTTGAGCATCCTAATTCTAGCCAATTGTCCATGGGTTGCAAGCGCAAGCGAAACTGTCCGGTCGCGTTCCGCCTTGCGTTGGACTATGGTGGACGGACCCTTGGAGCTGCATCTAGGTTCGGTTCAACCCTTGGATGGCTGCGATGTCGAATAGCCTCTTGAGAACGACTCTGGCAGCTCTGGGCGGTTTGCTCCTTTGCGGGGCAACGGCGTGCTCTCCGGCCCACGCTCAGGCGAGCGCTGCAGAACAGTTGACCACCGCGTTCAACCGCGGCGAGCAGCATCGGGCCAGAGGGGAGCTTGGGGCGGCCATTCGTGAGTACGAAACAGCGGTACGCCTTGCTCCCCATGTCTACGGAGCCGAGGACGTCAATACCGCCAACTTGATCAACAACCTGGCACTGCTTTACCAGGAGCATGGCTATCCCCGGCGAGCCGAGCCGCTCTACCGCCAAAGCCTGGCCATCTACCAGAAGCAATTGCCCGCCAACGATCGGCGCATCGCCACGGCCCAGAACAACCTGGGAGACGTTTACAGGATCCTGTCGGATTACGAGCGTGCGGAGCAACTCTATCGCCTGAGCCTGAAAGCTCGCGAGGCAACCCTTGGCCCAGATCATCTCGACGTGGCACAGGTGTTAAACAGCCTGGGTATCCTCCATCTCCTCCGCGGTGAGCTGGTTCAATCCGACGCGGCCCTGCGGCGAGCTCTCAAGATCCGCGAGGACAGTCTGGGAAAGGACCACGCGGACGTTGCAATAGTGTTAATGTCCCTGGGAGCCTTGAACCGCCAACTCGGCCAGGACGCGGCAGCCGAGGCCATCTTTCAGCGAGTGATCGCGATTCGAGAGAACAGGCTTGGTCCGGATCATCCGGACACGGCCGCCGCGTTACTCAACCTCGGCTCCGTCCAGGCGTCCATGGGCCAGCCGGCCAAGGCGCTACCAGTGCTGCAGAGGAGCTTGAAGAGCTTTGAGCAGAAGCACGGACGCGAGCACCAAACGATCGCCAGCGCTGCCAACAGCATTGGCGAGGTGCAACGCGCCCTCGGAGAAGCCGAGGCCGCGGAGGCCAGTTTCCTGCGAGCGCTGGCGATCTGGGAGAAGCTCCATGGCAAGGAACATCCCAACGTTGCCGTTGGATTGCACAACCTGGCCCTGATTCATGCGTCGAGGGGCCAGGTGGGCGAGGCCGACGTGCACTTGCGGAGAGCCCAGGCCATCCTGACGACCGTCTTCGGAGAAGAGCATCCTCGCGTCGCCGAGGAATGGATCACCCTGGCGCTTCTTCGTGCCAGCCAGGGCGGCTGGGGCGAGGCAGGGCAGTTCGCCGATCGTGCTCGACGCATCAGCCGCCGCCACGTCGCGCGGACCCTTCCGGTCCTGGCAGAATCGGAACAGCTCCGCTTCCTGACGCAGAAACACGAGCCCGAGCTCCACCAGGCCCTCTCATTAGCGCTGAGCAAGGACGCTGCCCCAGGTCTGACGTCGCTTTCCGCGAGCTGGATCCTCAACGGCAAGGCCATCGCGCAGGAGGCCCTAGCCGAAAGCTCGCTCCTGGCACGCGACAGCGCCGACCCAGCCCTTGCAGAAGATCTGAAGCAATTGACAGCCGTCCGCAGAAAACTGGCGAATCGAAGTTTCGACGGCTCAACCAAGGTCACGCCCCAAGAGCTGGCTCAACTTACCGCTCAGGAGCAGGAGATCAGCCGCCGACTCCGCAGGGCTAGCGGTCATCAGGACAAAGCGGAGCCCTGGGTGGAACTCGATGCAGTTCGACAACTCATGCAAAAGGATTCCGTACTTGTCGAAATCGCTCGGCTCCGGCCGTTCGATCCGGCCAGCCTTGGTAAGCCGAACCCCTGGCGACAACCGCGTTACGCTGCCTGGATCATACCCCCTGCTGGGAAAGGCGCAGTTCGCCTTGTGGACCTTGGACCAGCTTCAGAAATCGAGTCCCAAGTCAGCCGGGTACGCCAGATGATCCAGGCTGCGCCGGACTTGATACGGAGCAAGGGCGAGAGGGAAAGCGAGCGGGAGTTGCTGACGCACTTGAATGCGTTGGCTGCACGGATCCTGCATCCGCTCCTTCCCCATGCCGGACACGCAAGCCACTGGATCATCAGCCCCGATGCTGACCTTTGGCTAGCGCCATGGAGCGCTCTTCCGTTGCCCAGCGGGAAGTACCTGATCGAAGACCATCGCGTCAGCCTCGTGGTCAGCGGGCGAGACCTCCTCAATCAACCCCTTGCACGGGCTGTGACAAGGCCGCTGATCGTAGCTGATCCCGACTACGACCTCGACCGCACCACGGCCCGCCGGATTGCCGAGCAAGTGGCCCAGACCGCGGCGGGCACACGCACAGTCCGCTTTGCGGCACAGGGACCGGCACTGCCAGCAGTCCAGAGGCTCCCTGGGACGGCCCGCGAAGCTCGCCAAATCGCTCCCAGCCTGGCGAGCTACACCGCCACGACGCCCCAGCTGCTCATGGAAAAGCAGGCCCAGGAGCGGCTCGTCAAGTCGGTCCGCAGCCCGCGCGTGCTCGTCCTGAGCACTCATGGTTTCTTCCTCGAAGACCAGCGGACCAATCCAGCGGTCGGCGGCACTCGGTTTGTCCAGAGCACTGGAAAAGGTCCGAGCAATCCTTTGCTTCGCTGCGGGCTGCTGTTTGCCGGCGTGAATAGGCGCGAGCAAGCAACTGCCGACGACGAGGACGGCATCCTGACAGGTCTGGAGATCGTCGGCCTGGACTTGCGGGGCACGGAGATGGTAGTGCTGAGCGCCTGTGAGACGGGGATCGGTCGAGTCCACAACGGCGAAGGCGTGGCAGGCCTGCGTCAGGCGTTTCAGCTTGCCGGCGCACACTCGGTTCTCTCCACGCTCTGGCAGATCGATGACCAGGCTTCCGCCGATCTGGTGACTGGGTTCTTCTCCCAGCTGGCGGCAAAGCAGCCCCGACCCGATGCCCTCCGTGCGGCCCAGCTCCAGTTGTTGAAGGCCAGGCGGGAGAAATCGGGAAGCGCGCACCCGTTCTACTGGGCGGCCTACACCCTCACGGGCGAGTGATCGGCATCGGCCACTCGCACGTAGGTTCTCCGCCAGATAGCCCGGCCATCCGCCAGGGCTTTCTGCTGAAAGTTGGTAACTGCCAGTTCGCCTGGAGAGCCAGATTCCGCTGCGCCAGGATCGAGCATCATGAACCTGCTCTCCTGGGCGAGCACTCGAAGCATGACCTGGAAGTACTCCTCGACGTCGGTGGCCAGGTGAAGATGACCATGGGGCGTTATTGCCCGCGCACAGGATGCAGCAAAGGCGGGGGTGAAGATGCGGCGTTTGCGATGCCTGCGCTTCCACCAGGGATCGGGAAAGTACACATGAATCGCCTGGAGCGAAGCCGACGGAACCTGCGAGGCCACGATCCTGGTGGCGTCGCCGCGAATGAGCCTGACGTTCGCAAGTCTCCGTTTAGCAAGACGGCTTGCGACGTAGAGCTGCAGGGCACGGTCGATCTCGATTCCGACGAAGTTGAGGTGCGGGTGCGCCAGGGCTGCCGCGACGATGAAAGCCCCTTTCCCAAAGCCGACCTCGAGCTCGACTGGATGATCGTTCCCAAACACAGAACCCCAGCAAAGCTGCTCTGGTTCGGCCGGAAGTTGGAGGAGATAAGGTTCAAGCTCCGCCAGCGGGAGGCGGTTAGCGTTGCGCAGACTCATGCAACTACTCACGAGCGAACGGGAGGCCGATGATATCACCCTGGAACACCATGGTGTTATTCACGTAGCCCTGTGCGGTGGAGAGGACCTGGCGTCGATTGACCTTGGTTGCCTTGGCGACGAGCACCAGCCGGTCGCCAGGTCGGACAGGACCGCGGAAGCGCACGTTCTCTAGCCCGCCGAAAGCGATGAAGTCCCCGTCGCCGAGCAGACCATTGGACCGGCAGTAATACGCTGAGAGTTGGGCCGCCGCCTCGCAGATGATCACGCCAGGCATGAGAGGGTAGTCCGGCATGTGCCCACGGCACCAGAACTCCTTCTCGGTGACATCCTTGTACCCGACGATGAGATGCTGGGAGGGTTCTATATGCACGATGGCGGTCAGGTGTTCCATCTCATAACGCTGCGGATTGACCTTCCTGATGCCCTCGATGTCCACGAGAACTTTGCTGAAATCGATCTGGCGAATGTCGAAGAGGGCTGCCGGAGGCATCCGCTGGCTCCTTCAATCGGTTGGGCAGTTCCACTGGTAACGCTCAGCCCACAATCTCTTCAATCTGACGGAGGTCGGTCAAGAGCACATCGGGACGCGAGTTGGGCTGTTTCAGCAGGTCGCCGCTAGCGTGCAAGGAAGCCTTGTCTCCTGCGAACAATCCGGTGCGCATGCCGAGCTTCCGAGCTGGGGCCACATCATGCAGCAGGTGTGAGCCAATGTGCAGGACCTCACGAGCCTCATAGCCTTGCTCCTTCAGACGGCGGAGCATTTCGCGGAACAGCCTCTCGGACGGCTTCTTGCCACGGATCTCATACGAAAGACAGCGGTAGTGCTCCGGCAAGGTCTGTGCCGGCTCGATGGCGTAGCCCTGCTCTAGCAAACCGCGCTCCAACTGCAGCGCCGTGAAGCACTGGCCATCCGCGAGCAAACCCTGGGCTCCGCCTTGGGCGACAACCAGTCTCTCGTGGACGTACTCGATCGCCTCACTTGCCCCAGGATAACAGCAGGTTCCCTGCAGGCTCGCATGAAAAAAGTAAGCGATCTTGCGAGCATAGTCATCCAGCGAACCATAGAAGCTGGCATTGAACGTGTATTCGTTGCTCATCAGCTTCTTGACGATCATCTCCCAGAGCCGGGCAACATCGATCTCCGGGTGGCGTTCGTTGTTGGCCGGCTGGAACTGGAGCTCACTGAGAACATTGTTGTACATGAGGCGAAGCTGAGCGGAAGGCTGGCCGGGCTTGCGCGTCATGGCCTTCCACATCTTGAACTCCTGGAGCGTCTTGTCCAGGGCCAGGTCCATCATGAAGTCCTGGGGATGGACCAGGTAAAGCTCGCCGCCAGCGATGTTGAGGAGCGTTCCGTAAACACTCCAGGTCACCACGCGGACGTCACTGAGCCGGGTAAGGTGGGCGCGGGCCTTAGCGGGCCTGATCTCCGGAGGAGCAGGCCAAGCCAGGTCCTTGCGCGTATCCAGGTGCTCAGCGAACTCGGCCAGCGTCAGTGGCATCCGTAGCGACAATCGTTTTGAGGGGCCCTGGGCGGCCCACGGCGTTCTCTTGACGGTTATTTGCTTGATTCTAGATTAGCAAAAAGACCGCAGTATGGTACACGCATCCTTTGTCGCCCATTGTCACGTGAGCCGCCAATGGATTCTCTTCCAGCCGACAACGGCACGCCAGGCGGCGCCGACCACTCGAAGCCCCTCCCGCCTGTCGAGCCGCCAAGCGCCTTGTTCATCCTGCAACTGTTCGTGGTGCCGGGCGTGCTCGTGGCAGTGATCGTCGCCTTCATCATCGTCTTCTTTGGCTGGATTGGCGGCGGTCCTGAGACGCCCGAGCAGTTCATGGAAGGGCTCAAAAGCCCCAGCGGAATGAAGCGAGGGAAGACGGCTCAGGATCTTGCCCAGGTGCTTCCCCGCAAGCAGGAGCTGCGCGGCAACGTGAGCTTTGCACTCGACCTGGCCGACCTGCTCGATCAGGAAACGCAGAAGCCGCCCACAGTTCCCGATCCGACCAGAGATGAGCCGTACCTTCTCGAGTTCTATTTGCCATCTGCCGCCGGCAGTTTCCATGTGCCGACCGCGCTCCCCATCCTTGCGAAACTGGCCATCGAGAGCAAGGACCGGATGGCAGGGGATGAGGCGTATCGGCTGCGCATGAGAAACGCCATCTTCGCTCTCGCACTGCTTGGCGCTCGACTGAAGGAGTTCGACGGTCTGCCCGCGGACGACAAGGCACGCATTGTCGCCGAGCTGCGCGAGGCGTCGAAGTCCCCAGACGCGGCACGCGCCAGGCGAGCCAGCCAGGCTGCGGAGGTTCTCGAGCAGCGACTCTCGGCTCGCGGGGAATCGGGAGACAAGGAGCTGGTTCCACCATTCGTGGCGAATGCCCTTGAAGCCGGCTCAACGGCTCCTGACGAGTTGACCCGCAAGTATGCCATACTCGCCCTGGCCAACTGGGAAGGCTCCGCCACGGAGCGCCTGCTGCTCCAGCTCTGCGGCTCGCAGGAAGACCTCCCCGATGCAGGCTTCGAAACCGGCGACCGGCCTTTCAGCTCAAAGGACCGTGAGCGCGGTTCACGGGAAATCCGCCAGAACGCTGCCCTGGCCCTTGCCCGACGCGGGAGCAAGCAAACGCCCTGGGACCTTGTCCTTGAAACCTTGAATCAGGATCAGCTGGCCAGGGAGCAATATGCCGACAATCCAGGCATGGCGATAAGCTGGACGCTCAAGGCCCTTAAGGATCTTGATCAACTGAGGCAGGCGCATCCGGAGCGGCTCACTGCCCAGCCGGAGGTAATCGCGGCAGTCACTCGACTGGCCACCGAAAGTCCAACCGTCGTGGTCCGCGTCGAGGCGCAAAAGCTGCTAGGCGGCGTACCCGAGCTGGCTGGGACGCAGACAAGGACCTCGCGGGAGCTGCTGCTCATCGGCGGAATCGGCGTCTCGGTTCTCCTGCTCCTCGGACTGGCTGTCTTTGCGCGCTGGCGCCGAGCTGCAACCTGAAACAAGACCCAGAGAAAGGACCTGACTCATGGCCGCTTCACGCGAAGAAGTCATCGATGCCCTGCGGAAGGCTTACTCGATGGAGGTCGAGACCATCGTGAACTATCTGGCCAATAGTCTTCACCTGGAAGGCGTGCGGGCAGAGGCGATCAAGTCTGCACTGGCCGCGGACATCACCGAAGAACTGACGCATGCCCAGCAACTCGGCAACCGCATCAAGCAGCTGGGCGGCACGGTCCCTGGCAGCCTGGCTTTGCAGTTCAACCAAAAGCCGCTCCAGCCGCCGGCAGATACCACCGATGTCGTCGGGGTCATTCGCGGCGTTCTCGCTGCCGAAGACGACGCGATCAAGCACTACAAGGCCATCATCAAGATGACTGACGGAGACGACTACGTCACCCAGGACCTCGCAGTAACGCTGCTCGCTGATGAGGATGGCCATCGTCAACAGTTCGAAGGCTACCTGAAGGAATACACCAAGGGTTAGTGGAGCAATTTAGCGCCCTGGCCCTTACAATGCGGCGATCTCCTTCAGCTTCAGGGAGCACGCACGGCGATGGCGATTGGCAATCTCGCATCCGCGACAGCACCGGCAGCCACGCCACCAGCGACCAGGCCGCGCCTGCCGCGACAGATCGCCTTTATCATCGGCAATGAAGGCTGCGAGCGGTTCTCGTTCTACGGGATGAGGAACATCCTCACCCAGTTCCTCGTATCCTCCGCATTGCTCTACACGGTAGGTGAAGTCATTCCGCAATCGGAACGCGAAGGGGCGGCCAAGGAAGTCTTTCACACCTTCGTCCTGGGGGTTTACTTCTTTCCTCTACTTGGCGGCTGGCTTTCTGATCGATACCTGGGCAAGTACCGCACAATCCTCTACCTGAGCTTGCTCTACTGCGTTGGGCATGCCTGCCTCGCCGTCTTCGAGAGCAATCGTGCCGGGTTCTTCACCGGCTTATTTCTGATCGCCCTGGGATCCGGCGGCATCAAGCCCTGTGTCTCGGCATTTGTCGGCGATCAGTTTGACCAAACCAACAAGTCGCTGGCGAAGGTAGTCTTTGATGCTTTCTACTGGATCATCAACTTCGGTTCCTTCTTTGCATCCCTCCTCATGCCGCTGCTGCTAAGGCACTTCGGCCCCTCGGTTGCATTCGGTGTGCCGGGGGTGCTCATGTTCGTCGCCACGCTTATCTTCTGGCTCGGCCGAAAACTCTACGTCCTCGTGCCCCCCTCGCCGCCGCAGCCCCACTCCTTCGTACGTGTTGCCTGGACGGCGCTTGCAGCTCGTGGCGAGAAATCTGCGGGACGCCCAGGCCTTGTGCTCGCTCTGTTTGGCGTGGTGGTGGCGATTGGATTCACAGCCCTGGGCCTGGTGGACCTGGTTCGCATGCTGTTCACCCACGAGTCTCCCCTGCTGGGCGTAGCCCAGTCCTGGTGCCTGGCTTTGCTGGCTGCGATCGGCTTCGGCGGCGCTGGGGCGTGGTGGCAGCTCGATCGCGCCCGCACCGTTCACCCCGATGAGTCGGTCGAAGGCGTCAGGAGCGTCTTGCGAATCCTCGTGCTCTTCTTTCTCGTGACGCCATTCTGGTCGCTGTTCGACCAGAAAGCCTCGACCTGGGTGCTGCAGGCTAACGCCATGACCAAGCCCAGCTGGTTCGAACCCGCCCAGATGCAGGCCCTTAATCCATTGCTGGTCATGCTCCTCATACCGTTCAACAATCTCGTCGCCTACCCCGCGCTGCGAAAGTTCGGGATCGAGCCGACGGCCCTGCGGAGAATGACCACCGGCATCGTCCTCTCGGGCGTTTCATGGGTGGTTGCGGGTCTCTTGCAGGTAGCGATGGATGGCGGGAACGCCCTCTCCATCACCTGGCAAATCCTGCCCTATGCCTTACTCACACTGGGCGAGGTGCTCGTCTCAGCCACGGGACTGGAGTTCGCCTACAGCCAGGCGCCGGCAGCCATGAAGGGCGTGATCATGGCATTCTGGAACCTCTCGGTGACCGTCGGCAACCTTTGGGTGCTCCTCGTAAATGCCGGAGTCCGCAACGGCGAGATCACTCGGCAGATCGAGCAAACGGGGATAGGCCTGGTCACTTTCCAGATGTTCTTCTTTGCTCTGTTCGCCTTTCTGGCGGCGCTGTGCTTCGGCCTGTACGCCCTGAGGTATCGACTGGCCGACCACTATCGGCCAGCTACCTGAAGCACCGACCTCCCCTCGCCGGGCCGCCCCTACTACTTGTTCGCGATCCGCCTCTGCCGGTAAACTGTTCGCCCATGGAAGACCAAACCCCAGGAGCGCCTGATGCCATGAACCTCAAGCAAACAACTGTCGCGCTCACGATGCTGGCCCTGCTCGCGGACTACGCCACTTCGCAGGAGAGCTACAAGAAGCCGCCCAAAGCCATTCAAGACATACTTGATGCTCCCGCCACTCCGGTGGTCTCTCTCAACCCGACGCGAGACCGTTTGCTGCTGATTCACTCGGAACGGTATCCGCGCATCGCAGACCTGGCTGCACCGATGCTCGGATTGGCCGGGGTGCGGATCAATCCGCAAACCAACGGCCCCCACCTGGCGCCGCGTGGGCATGACGCGATCATCCGCACCATCGCGGATGGCAAGGAGGTGCGGATTGTCCTTCCGGACCAACCAAGAGCTGGACAGTTCAGCTGGTCCCCCGATGGTAAACTGGTTGCTTTCCTCAACACCCGAGAGAACGGGATTGATCTCTGGATTGCAGACGCTCGGACTGGTCAGAGCCGAAAGGTTCCGGGCGTCCAAATCAATGATGCGTTCGGAGAGGCCGTGCAGTGGATGCCGGGCAGCGAGTCCCTGCTCGTTCGGGCGGTCCCTGCGGATCGGCCGCAGCCGCCCGTCAAGCCACGCGTTCCGGTTGGACCGGTGATTCAGGAGAGCCAGAGCAAGAACGCGCCTGTCCGGACCTTCCAGGACTTGCTCCAGTCCCCGCATGACGAGACTCTCTTCGACTACTACGGGACTTCGCAGCTTGTGCTGGTGGATGCGCGAGCACTGACAGCAAAGAAGGTCGGCAAGCCCAGAATACTCGCGTCGTTCAACCCCTCCCCGGACGGCCGGCATGTTCTGGTGACAGCCATCCATCGGCCTTACTCGTACTTGCTTACGGCCCAGTCCTTCCCGAGGACAATCGAGGTCTGGGACATCAGTGGGCAGCCGATCCATACCGTGGCCGATCTGCCGCTGGCCGATCAGGTGCCGATCGAAGGCGTCCGCACTGGACCTCGCAACGTGCGCTGGCGAGCCACGGAGCCAGCTACGCTCGTCTGGATCGAAGCCCTGGACGAAGGCGACCCCCGGAAGAAGGTCCCCCACCGCGACCGCTTGCTCATGCTCAAGGCGCCTTTCACGAGCAGCCCAACGGAGGTTGCCCGGCTGGAGCACCGCTTCCAGGGCCTTTCCTGGCTCGAACGCGACGGCCTGGCGCTGGTTCAGGAGTACGACCGTGATCGACGCTGGAGCCGCACCTGGTTGCTCAATTTCAACGACCAGGACAAACCTCCCAGACTCATCTGGGACCGCTCAATCCAGGACCGCTACGGCGACCCAGGCTCACCCGTAACCAAGCGGCTTCCCTCCGGCGAGGCGGTGGTTCGACAGATGGGGAACAGCATCTTCCTCAACGGGGCCGGTGCATCGCCAAGTGGCAATCGTCCCTTCCTCGACCGATTCGACTTGACGACGCTGAAGCCCGAGCGGCTCTTTCAATCCGATGCGGATTGCCTGGAGTCGGTGGTGGCGATCCTGACTGATGACGCTTCGGAGTTTATCACACGCCACGAATCGCCGACAGCGCCGCCGAACTACTTCATCCGGTCGCTGAGCAAGGGCCGCCACACCGCCCTGACCAACTTCCCCGATCCCGCGCCCCAGCTTCGAGGCATCAAGAAGCAGCTAGTGACCTACCGCAGGCCCGATGGCGTGCAACTCTCCTTCACTCTGTACTTGCCGCCTGGCTACCAGCAAGGCACGCGCCTGCCGACGGTGGTGTGGGCGTATCCACGGGAGTTCAACGATCCCAGCACTGCGGGTCAGGTCGTCGGATCGCCGAATCGGTTCACGAACATCGGCGGCATTTCGCACCTGTTCTTCTTGCTCCAGGGATACGCTGTTCTCGACGACGCCACCATGCCCGTGGTGGGGGATCCCGAAACGGTGAACAACACTTTCATCGAGCAGATTGTCGCCAGTGCGAAGGCGGCCATCGACAAGGCCACGGAGATGGGAGTGACCGATCCGAACCGAGTCGGCGTCGGCGGGCACAGCTATGGCGCGTTCATGACAGCCAATCTGCTGGCTCACTCCGACCTTTTCCGCGCCGGCATCGCCCGCAGCGGCGCCTACAACCGTACCCTCACCCCTTTCGGCTTCCAGAGCGAACGCCGAACCCTCTGGGAAGCGCCGGACATCTACTTCAAGCTGTCTCCCTTCCTCTACGCTCACAAGATCAAGGAGCCGTTACTTCTCATCCATGGCGAGTTGGATTCGAACCCAGGGACATTTCCCATCCAGAGCGAGAGGCTCTACCATGCGATTCGGGGCAACGGCGGCCACGTCCGTTTCGTGAGCCTGCCGTACGAGAACCACGGTTACAGCGCGAGGGAGTCGGTGGAGCACACGCTGTATGAGATGATCGAGTGGTTTGACAAGCACGTCAAGGGAGCCGGTCAGCCGGGTCCAGATCGCTAGCTTCGGGCTGAAGCGTCAGTCGCTCTGACTTCGCTTCTTGAGGGCGTCGCGCAGCCGGGCCGCGGTCTCGTACTCCTCCTTGGCGACGGCTTCGTCCAGCTGCTCCCTGAGCGTGGCCTTGATGCCATGCATCTCGCGGATCTGGGCGTCGATCTTGCGAAGCTGCTGGACCATGGCATCCTCGTCGAGCTTGTCCTCCAGCCCGTGCTCGGCGAAGAAGGCTCGAATCCGCTCCAGCCCCTCGTGGATCTCGTCAATCCCCGCCTCGGGGTCGTTGCGTTCGATGGCCAGCGCCGCGGCAGCCTGGGTTCGATGGAACAGGACGAAGCCGCGATACTGCTCGTGCGAAAGGGTGTACTCCTCGTTTGGAGAGTGGTCGCGGACGAAGTCCATGAAAGCGAGGTTGTGGTCGGCGTCCGCAATCGCCCGGTCGTAGTTCCGCAGGGCCAACCAGCAGATCCGGCGGTGGTAGTACTGGAGGAACTCGCGATCGGCATCGACGCATTGTTCCTCGCTCAGCTTGAACGTCCGCTTGCCGCGCTGGGCCTGGGCAGCCTGGTGCTTGAGGTAGTCGTGATAGGTTGGAAAGCCATGCGGCCTGGTGCCATCGGGGCGACCGCTCAGCTCCATCTGCAGGATGCCGAGGTCTACCCGCATCTGGAGGACCTGTCGCCCGTCCTCCGCATCGATCAGGCGGGCCTGCACGACAGACGGCTTGAAGTCCCAGCCGCGCAGTGCTGCGTCGATGTCCTGGCCCATGAGTCGCTACCTCCCGCCCTTCCGACCCTCCAGGGGTATCTTACCCCGTGTGCAGGAACTGTGACAACCCCGCCAGCTCGGGGAAGCCCCTTGACCAGAGCTCGCAAGCTGACTGCTTCCCTCAAACCTCCACGAAGGCAAACCCCTTGGCCTTCAACATCTCAAGTCTAGACTGGACTGGCACTTGCGAATGCAGGCTTGATCAGCCTGGCGCCGCCCAGGAAGTTCCAGGACAAGGCCAGCGGGAATGCCTGCCCACGGGCTTCGAGTCTCGCTGCGGAGCCTAGCCGGCGAGGACCTTGTCGATGGCTGCCTTGAATGCGGCCTTCGGTTGGGCGCCGGGAATCTTCTCCTTCAGCTGGCCGCCCTTGAAGATGAAGACCTGTGGGATGGTGTTGATGCGGTACTGCACGGCGAGGTCCTGCTGGTCGTCCACGTTGACCTTGCCGACCTTGACCTTGCCCTCGTACTCGTCAGCGAGCTGTTCGATGGAGGGAGCGATCATTCGGCAGGGTCCGCACCAGACGGCCCAAAAATCCACCACGACAGGCACGTCGCTGCCAAGGACCTCGGTCTGCCAGTTTTCTGAGGTGAACTCGTGGACGTTCTTGCTGGCCATTTGAGACACCTTTCGTCAGGGCTGCATTTTAGGATGGCGTGTCTGGGGGATTATAAGTAGCTGGGTCAACAATAGCAAAGCCGCCCGCGGCCTGAGCCATGATCTCAGGTCGCGGGCGGGTAATGTGCTGTACTCAGCTGGGAGCCTACGGCACCAGGCCGCCGTCCACTCGATACGGAGTCAGGTGGGACGGCTGATCGGTGAACCAGATGCGCTCCCACTCGTCCTCGATCACGCGGAGGTTCTCGGAAACCACCAGGAGTTCGCGGCTGCGACGGACCGGGTCGCCGGACCAGATATTGAGCAGACAGCCCGTGTTGGCCGCCGCCACGAGAGCCACCAGCGCGAGCAAAGCGAAACGCCGCATGACCGCAACCTCCCCTGTCGAGCATCGGACGCAGACGCTCATCGGCGGACCATGGAACCAGGCCACGGCAAGCCCAATGTCTCTGCAGGAGGTTATCGGCGAAGCGATTAGGCGAACTTAAAGGTTTCCGCGGGTTGTAACGCCTAGTCTGCCCCGCCGCCCTTGGAGGAAACGGTCTCGACCAGGTCTTCATTTTCCTCATCTTCAAGCCCATCTTCGTCTTCCGACGTAAGCAGAGGAACGTTCGTCATCTGGCGGACGCGCTCCTCCATCTTCTTGCCTGGCTTGAAGGTGACCACGTTCTTGGGCGGCACGTCCACCCGTTCCCCCGTTCGCGGGTTGCGGGCCTTCCGAGCGGCACGCTGCTTCACTTCGAAGACGCCGAAGTTTCGGAGTTCGATTCGCCCCGTCTCCACCAGCGTCTCGACGATGGCATCAAAGGTCTTCTGGACGATTTCCTTCGTCTTGAGCTGGGTCAGGTCCAGTTTATCGGCGATATCCTTAACGATCTCTTTCTTCGTCACGAGTGGCGTCTCCCAGAGCATGAAAACGACGGCCTCATGTGCGAGTCAGCCGTCGTGTACTCGTTTCAAGTGTAAGAACCTCATAGGGTAATGTCAAGCAGAAAGAACCCCTCTCCACGGGCGCCTCGATCGCTCCCAGGTGGTATCCTACGGTTTCCCAGCAGGGGTCAACCTTATAGAAAGCGCCAGTGATTCGATCAACGGGCCCCAGGGGGCGAAGCTCATGTCCCACGTTCTGGTAACCGGCGGCTGCGGGTTCATCGGCAGCAACTTCATCCGCCATCTCCTCATGACCGATCCGCAGGTCCGCATCACCAACCTCGACAAGCTCACCTACGCCGGAAACATCGCCAACTTGCAGGAAGTTGCCGATAACCCCCGTTACCGCTTCGTCCGCGGCGACATTGCCTGCCGGGACGACGTGCGGGCCGCCATGCAAGGGGTCGATTCGCTCATTAACTTCGCCGCCGAGAGCCACGTCGACCGCAGCATCCATGACTCGGGCCCCTTCATTCGGACCAACGTTCTCGGCACACAGACCCTGCTCGACGCCGCTCGGGAGTTCAAGCTGGCCCGCTTCATCCAGGTCTCGACCGACGAAGTTTACGGAAGTCTCGGCCCCACCGGCTTTTTCACCGAGGAAACGCCGCTCGCTCCGAACAGCCCCTACTCCGCCAGCAAGGCCGCCGCGGACCTCCTGGTGCGCAGCTATCACCACACGTTCGGCACGCCGGCAGTCATCACCCGTTGCTCGAACAACTACGGCCCTTACCAGTTCCCCGAGAAGCTGCTGCCGCTGTTCATCACCAACTTGCTTCAGGACCAGCCCGTGCCGGTCTACGGCACAGGCAGCAACGTCCGCGACTGGATTCACGTCCTCGATCACTGCCGGGCCATCGAGCTGGTCTGGCGGCACGGCAAGGTCGGCGAGGTCTACAACATCGGCGGCGAATGCGAACGCACCAACCTTCAGATCACCCACGCCCTGCTGGCGGCCCTCAACAAGCCCGAGAGCTTGATCCGCTACGTGAAGGACCGGCCAGGCCACGATTTGCGCTACGCCATTGATTGCTCCAAGATCAAGCAAGAGCTTGGCTGGAAGCCGCTCGTCCGCTTCGAGGACGGTCTGCGGGACACGATTGCCTGGTATCAGAGCCATCTCGATTGGGTCTCCGCGATCCGCAGCGGCGAGTACCTCAAGTACTACGAAAAACAGTATGGGGCCCTCGTCTAATGCATCCCAGCCAGGTCCAACGTGTGCTGATTACCGGCGCCTCGGGCTTCGTCGGCTGCCATCTGGTCCGCGCCCTGGCCGGCAGGGGCGGGACGGAAGTCCGCGGCGTCTCGCTGCATCGGTCCTGGCCGTGGAACGCCGGCGACCTGGCCGACCGCGTTCCCCTGGAAGCCATCGACCTCGGCGACACCGCCAGGCTCACCAGGCTGCTGACCTCGTTTGCGCCGACGCACATCTACCATCTCGCCGGTTACGCCGAGGTGAGCCGATCGTTCCAGGAGCCCAAAGCGGCCTGGCGAGGCAATCTCGGCGCCACGCAGAGCCTGTACGATGCGGTGCTCGCCTGGGGAGGCAAGCCGCGCATCCTGTTCGTCGGCACGGGGGCTGTCTACGGCCAACCGGAGGACGCCGGCAAGCCGCTCACTGAAAGCTCCGTGCTCAGGCCGAACAGCCCGTACGCGAGCAGCAAGGCCGCCGCCGACCTGCTCAGCTTCGAACTGACGTGCTCGCGCGGCCTGGACATTGTGCGGGTGCGGCCGTTCAACCACGTCGGCCCTGGGCAGTCTCGGAAGTACGCCCTGGCCAGCTTCGCCGCCCAGATCGCCGCCATTGAGAAGGGCTTGCAGCCGCCGGTGCTCAAGGTCGGCAACCTGTGGACGCAGCGCGATCTGACCGACGTCCGCGACGTCGTGACTGCCTACATCAGTCTGCTCGATCGCGCTCCGAAGGGAAGCGTCTTCAACATTGCTTCTGGCCACACGTTGCCGATGCAGCAGTACCTCGATCATCTTCTCTCGCTGGCCAGGGTTGCCGTGCGAGTGGAGACCGATCCCGCCCTGGTCCGTGCGGTGGAGACCTCGGCCGTTCATGTCGATTCCTCCGCCTTGCGAACGCTGACCGGCTGGCAGCCTCGCTTCACACTGGCCCAAACGATGGCCGACACGCTCGACTTCTGGCGGTCGTGCCCAGCCAGCGAGCTGGGCTGAGTAGAGCACCGGCGGGCGGACGCCGCGCCGTTTTCGAGATCGGCTGGGCGACCCAGCTTCTCGACCACCTATGGCCCTACGACGGGCAGCACATAAGGCCCCTTGGGAATCACGGCCAGGCGCGCGTTGGGCCCGTACTCGGCCAGGGCGTCGGCCACGGCCCGCTCGACGCTTTCCACTGGTTCGACGTAGCATTGTCGAAGCGTCTCGGCCGGCAGCCCATCGCTGACGACCTTCACCTTGCAACGCTCCAGCACCTTGGCCAGCTCCTCCAGTTGCCATTGATCCATCACGAAGTAGTCCTTGCCCAGGATGCGCTGCTTGAAGATGCGCAGGTCTGGATTGTCTTTCATCAGATGCTGGAACTCGGGACTGCCCAGCCCCTCGCTGAGGCTGGCGGCGAGGATGATCGTGCCCCCCGCCTTGACGATGGGCAAGGCCCCAGTCAGCCCCTTCACCGCCTGGTACCAGGTGGTGTCGAGCGGATAGCCGGCGCTGCTGGTGACGACGATGTCTACCGGCTCGTTCAGGCGGACCTTGACAACCTGCTCGCAGAAGCGCACGCCCTCCCGCCAGGCCTGCTCCATGTGGCCCGCGCCGAGCCAGGTGATGCGCCGCTGGCCGTCGATGCAGACATTGACGATGAAATCGCAGCCGGCCATC
>Ga0073934_10004577_pt1 | contig 22739 bp, 20 predicted proteins | sample LarsenN4metaG_FD_76834 | JGI IMG/M metagenome (GOLD analysis project Ga0073934, IMG submission 76834) | Hot spring sediment bacterial and archeal communities from British Columbia, Canada, to study Microbial Dark Matter (Phase II) - Larsen... ...
ATGCCAACCAGCCGCGAAGCTTCAAAAACGTTTCCAACAACAACATCATCCGGATGAACGTCATCCATACCAACACGCAATCCGCCGGCTCCGGCCTGACCTCCGCTGCCTACCAGTACAATGCTGATCCGCCGAATAATGTCATCGGCAACCATACTTACAACAACGTGATTACCGGCATCTATACCCAGCCGCTCGTCCTGGACAACTACGAGCCGACCGTCTGCCAGATCAACAGGAACGTTTTCAAGAACAACACCCTGTACAACAACGGAACGGCAAATGGCTACCAGCTCCAGATTACCTCGTATGCCGGAGCCGACAATTATTTCATGAACAATCTGTTCTATAAATCGGCCACGACCAAGGTCCTGAACATCCGTGGCGCTACCACGGATGTCGCCGGCATCCAGAACTCCGACCCGGTCCACTTCAAGGGGAACACCCAGCAGGCCCCGAAGTTTGACAGCTCCTTCCGTCCGCTCGTGGGATCACCGACCATCGATACAGGGGATTACCTTTCAAGGATTGTCAGTTCCACCGGGACGGGAACCACCTTTGCGGTTGAGGATGCGGGCTATTTCTCGGACGGATTCGGCATCGCAGCCGGCGACCCGATCCGCGTCGGGAGCAAGACGACGACCGTCACCGCGGTGAACCGGACCCAGAACACCATCACGGTCGCCGATACGGTAACATGGACTGCCGGCGAGCCGGTAAGCCTCCCGTACAGCGGATCAAAGCCTGATATCGGTGCCTACGAATACGAAGCCGGCCTGCCGGGCCCCATGAACCTGCGCTTCAGCAACTAGCCCGAACATCTTACATCAGGGAACAGACGGGGGAGAAGCACTGCTTTTCCCCCGTATTTTTTCCACCTCCCACGGAATTCAGCAGGAGACTCAGGGCATAATACATCCATGCCTGCGACCACCTGATGTAGGGGATTCTGTTGGCATACCACCGGGTCTTCTGGTAATAAAAAAAACCTTCATCCTTGTCCTGCATATTATCTATTGCCCATTCGGCTATTTTTACGGCCTTCGACACGCTCTGTTCCTCATATCCGGAAAGCTTCAGGAATGTGACGATCCCCTGCGCCGAACAATGGATGTCTATGGGATAGAGGGAATCTTGATAGTACTTGGGACACCCGTCCTCTAGCCAGAACGTTTCCACGAAATAGCGAGCTGCTTTTCTGAACATATTCTCCCAGGTAAAATCGCCGGTGTATTCCATCCAGTCACGAAGAGACACAAGATTGAACCCGGTGTGGAAGTTATCGACAAACTGCTGGAAGTTTTTCTCGCCATAGGGCCATGAATAATCGGAGCGAAGCGCCCTCATGGCATACGTCATGGACTTTCTCGACTTTTCCAGATAAGAGTTTTCGCCGGTCAGACGGTAGATTCTTGCCAAAAGGGTCGCCCCCAGCATGTTCACATTATGCACCCTGGCATCGGCACCAGGCATGTAACCGAAACAAAGGGTTTCACGATCTTCGTGCAGAACGAGATTCTCCAGAAAGAACCTGCAGCCGTCCAGTGCCAGATCGAGGTATTCGTCCTTCATGGAGGCACCATAATGATCAAGGAGCGCATTGAGCACGAAAACGGTTGTGACAAGGTTGGGCGTCCCCACGGGGGTAAGAAAGGTCCGCGACTGCCAGTCGAAATTGTATCCCCATGAAATGCCGGAGTACCCATGGCAGCACATTCCCCGCAACTGCTCGATCAGTTCTTCCGCCTCAACGTGTCTCTTCCGATATGTCAGGCCTGAAATGAAAAGGGCCAATCCTTTCGGATTATACCCATGGGGGACACTTGCTATTTTCCTGAAATTCACGGGAGATTTCTTGAAAAACTGTGTCCATACCAGCCGCAGCACGGCTGATCGGTAGAAGAAACTCCCCTTGAACAGGGTTGAATTCAAGCCGTCAAAATTATCCCAGCCGGCATAGCGCATTTTAGCGCAGTACCCGGAAAGCATGTCGAATGCCGTCTCAACCCGTTCGATTTCCCTGCCAGCGCTATCATTCATTCTGCACCCACCCCATTAATGTCGACGTGCGATTGACGCACAGTACCGGCAACAGCCATCAGAAACTGCAGGTATTGTAATAGAGCTCCTCCAGCCTCTTGACGACGTTCCTGACCTCGTACAGCGCACGCGCCCTGCGTCTGTTCCCTTCCGAGATGCGCCTCCAGAGAGGTCCATCATCAATCAGCTCTGCGACCTTCGCTGCAAATTCCCGCGGGTCCAGAGACGCTACGAGAAAACCATGGACACCATCGGAAACGACATCGGAAATTCCGGCAACCGGCCGGGTCACTATGGCGAGCCCCATTCCCATCCCCTCCAGGATGCAGAGAGGCATCCCCTCGCCATACGAGGTTGGGAAAAGCATGATGCCGCACTTGTTCAACAGCTCTTTTTTGGCTTCATCATCCACCCACCCGGTAAATTCGACAATGCCGTCCAATTTTTTCCGAACGACGTAGTCGCGCAACTCGGCGGCCATTTCCCCGTCACCGGCCATATACAGTTTGATATCCGGAAAGCGTTCGCTGAGCATTTCAACAACCTGAATCGTCTCCAGGCACCCCTTCCCTCGCGCAAACCGCGACAGGAACAGAACATTGAACGGATTGTTCCTGCCTTCATGGGGACTCTCTTCATAGACGGTCGTTTCCAATCCTATGGATTCCGGATCAAACCCCCATGCGACCAGAATCTCTTTGAACCGGGAAGCCAGAACGACCCCCCGGTCAAAATTGAATGTTTTCCTGAACAGCCATGTTCCGTGAGCCGTGATCCGGGTTGCGACGGCATCGTTCCACCCATGAAAGAAAACCAGGGTCCTCTTGCGAAACAGACGTTTCGCAATAAAGTGGTACATCCCGTCACGAATGACGGATTTCAGATCAAGTGACGGATTGAGAATAACCAGATCGTACTTGGGCAACACGCTGAACAGCTTCCAGATGTCGGCAAGGGCGAGCGTGCACCGGCGCACCGGACTGATGATGCCGGAATCCCTGCCAACATGGAAAAAATCCAGATCCACCCGTCCCGAGCCGTACTGTTTCCTGACTAGGGAATAGTAGCTGGTAACCCCTCCCTTCACCTGCGGATGGGGGCAGAGGACCAATGCCTGGTGCCGTTTCGGGTTTGTCTCGGAAAGCGTTGTCATATCGGTTTGCACAGGGTCAGAATCTGTTCCGCACGTCGTTCCCATGTATAGTTTTCAAGCTCCTGCTTCGCATTTTCGACAAGAGCTTTACCAACATCCGGATTAGCTATTAAAAACTCGATGTGTTCTGCCATGGCACAATCATCACCGGCAGCACTGATCAGGGCATTGTGGTTATGGCGGAGCACTTCCAGGAGAGAGGGGATATCGGTGGCAACGACGGGATGGCCGGCGGCAAAGTATTCAAAAAGCTTTACCGGAGAGGTCACATCGTCGATAACGCTCCCCATGGTATTCGGCAATGCAAGCACATCGGCTGCTGCCTGGAACAGGGGAACCCGTGAAGGAGGGATCTTTCCCGTGAATCGGACGTTATCCCCCCGGACCATTCCCCCGAGCCTTGCAATTTCATCCTTTTCCCCTCCGACGATGACAAAGGAGAGACCGGTAAGCCGGTTTGCGCAGCGAAGCAGTACATCCACCCCTTTCCCCGGCAAAAGGCTCCCCGTGTACACGATCATCGGTTTGGAACCGTCAATCCCCAGCATGTTCCGGGCTTGTTCCCGGGTCACGTCAAGACGGTATTTATTCATGTTCACGGCATCATGCAACACGAACAGCTTGTCAGCGGGGATCCCGTCCTTCATCCAGTAATCCTTCAATACATTGGAGATGCAGACGACTTTGACGAGCCCCGTTGCGACGCTGCGCCTGACCATGTTCCGGTAGAGACAGGTCTGCAAACGGCCCTTGAATCTGAATTGATGGGATTCATAGATGCAAGGACGCTTGAAGATGACGGAAAGCATGAAAATGAGCCACGGCTCTCGGGAGTAAACTATTCCGGTGTCTTTACCGGCCAGTTTCAGTGAGGCCAGAAAGGAATACAGCACGGCACGTCCCGGTACCTTCCCGGAATAACAGAATCGTGGAAGGGGAATTTCCAGGATATCAAACGGGGACTCGACACCGTAGTAGTTAAACAGCGATTCTTTGGAGGAGTCACAGGCAGGGACGCACAGGGTCGTTTGAGCATTCACCTTGGCAAGAGCACTGCACATTTCCATGATGCACACGACCGCGGCATTATGGTAGGAGAGCAGGTTGGATGCAGCGTACGTTATTTTCCGCCCATTTGCCGGCATAAACCCCGTCCCCCTTCCGGCTTGTATCTGCTGACAAGGTAGACCACGCCGATGAGTGCCCAGCATATCTGATGGTAGCTGGTTATACGGGTGAACTCGAACTTGAGTTCGTTAACGAGAAAAAGCAGCATGAACAGGAGACAGGCAAACCTGAGATAGGTTTGTGGATTATTCATTCTGGACCTGTGCCGGATCAAGCCCATGAGCGGGAATAACAAAATCAGAAAAAACAGGGCCGCGCCGATGATGCCGATCTGGTGCACCGTGGTCAGGAACAGATTGTGAAAATCAACGCGCACCAGGCTGTGGCCGACCAGGGATATGTTGGATATGACTTCCTGCCAGAACTCCGGCATGGTGTCCCGATTGGCGATTTCGAAGATGCTGGAACGTGACGAATACGCTTCTCCGGCAAGTCTGAACCGTTGCGTCATGTTGTCGAGCAGCACTGGATTGAATGCTATTGTGGCCGAAATGAGGACCGCGGATATGGCAATGGAAAACAGTGCCAGTCCTCTGTTTTCCTTGCTGAAATAATAGTATGAAACAATCGAGCCGAACATGAAGAGCAATATGCCCGATCGTGTTACCGACAACATCAGTCCCACCGCAAACAGCAGGAAAACAAGATACCAGATGATTATCTTGTCTTTGACGAGCTTGTAGACAACAAAGGGACTCAAAGCGGCCAATATCTCGCCGTACTGCTCGGGACTGAAGACAAAACTCCGGTATCTTTCAACGTCTTCATATTCACGTATTACCGATTGCGTCTCTTTCGCATAAAAGATTCTGAGCACGTTTTCAATTTGAGGGAATTTAATTACCATGATCGTGATAACGACATGCACGGATACAAGCAGTAGAATGAGTTTCACTAGTTTTTCCGCCATCTCATGGGCATTTTCATGGGCATTCATCTGCTTGTAATTCTTTATGACCACGAACAGCAATAATGCCGTTACAAAACTCGCCAGCTGCCGGACGGCATGTCCGTTCAGGTCGCTGTCTATTGTTCCCGTTCTGATGGCAATGAACGTTGACAGCATGCCGACTGCAATCAGCATGTATGTTGCCGCGTCGATCTTGTCATTGATCACTCTTCCCTGACTTATCATCTGTTTCAGGTATGCGGCAAAAAGCAGAAGGATGCATATGGTTCCCGAGGTCAGGGCATCCTTGCCCATGTAACTGATATGCACGGGGAAGAATATCATGATGATTGTTATGACGATTGCCTGTCTCATATCATTGCCCTCGTGACAGCTTCCTTGTCGTCAACTGACATTCATACCGACATTCTTGCTGCGATGCATGTTCAACTTTGCGGCCACGAACTGCAGCAATGCTTTTATTTCAACTGTTTTGACTTCGTCCAGGATGTACAGCAATGTGGCATAAATGCCGAAGCTTGCCGTTCCATACAGCAACAGCCGGTATATGCCGCAGTTTGCCACCGCCGACAACGACAGCGGATATATCGCCGTGGCCGCGGCCAGCGTTATTTTCACAAGCGATCTGACGGGGAACCGCCAGGTGAAGATTTTCCGCGAAACCAGGAACATCAGCAGGAAGTAGACCCCGTAGGCAGACATTGTCGCAACAGCGGCTCCGATGAGGCCATGCGCTGAAATGAGCAGGAAATTCAGCAGTACATTCAAAATCCCCACAGAGACTATGATCACCATCAGGCTCCTGGTTTTTTCCATTGCCATTATTCCGAGCCGGTATTTGAATATCAGCCCGGCAAAGAACGTGCTGATTGCCACATACGGGATGATACCTTTCCCGGCATGATATTTATCCGAAACCATGATCGAGAGTATCTGTTCCGAATAGCAGCACATAAGGAACATGAACGGCATGAAAATCAACAGGTACAGCCTGGTTTCCTGATTGAGAAATTCCCGCAAGGCATCCTGGCCTTCGGCTACATACACTTTCATGGCCAAAGGTTCTTCCATCATGTAAAACAGGTTCACTATCAGATAGAGTGCATTCCAGGTAACGTTGTAACAGGCCGAATATACCCCCACTTCGTGACTGTCAAGTAACCACTTGATAATGTAACGATCACTGAAATCCAGTGCCCAGCCACCGAGATATCCAATGGTCAGCGGAATTCCATAGGCTGCAAATTTCTTTATGATCCGGGCATCTATCTTTTGCCGCAGCTGAAACAGCTTTAGCACGGATACCCGCCACAGCACTGGTAACAGTATTATTGCAATGACAAGATTTCCGATAAAGATCGATTCTATGTTCAGGTTATATTTCATTATGAGCAACAAACTGATCGCAAATGAAAATACACTTGAAACCATTACGAATATCGAGTGCATTATGATTCTTCTCTGCATCCTCAGAATGTTTCTCAAGCAGCTGCTTGCCAGACTCACGCCAAAAAGTATTATTCCTATTCCCAGCAACAACCTGAGGCTGTCAGTCATCTCTATTATGTGGATTAATGCGAAGACCAGCACGTTTGTTATCAAGCTGACAACCACCAGCATCTTGACTAATGTCGTTATCAGCAGACCGAGCTTTTGTTCCTTTTCGTATTCATGGTAATACCGGGTTACCGACGATCCTATCCAGCTGCAGCACCGTTCCAGCAGCATGTTTGTAACCCGTGCTATATTGAAGTTCCCATAGGCGGCAGGGTCGAACAATCTCGTATAGACCGGCACGGAAATGAACGCTATCACCGTCGGAACGACTACTTCCGGCAGGTACCTTGCCAGGTCTTTCAGTATGTTCGATTGATTGGCCATGGTCTCATCATCGTAACAGCGTCAGTTACCGGCCTGTTCCGCCAGCATGCTGATTACCCTCTCTCCACTGAAACCGTCCCACATATCCGGAATCATGCCTTTTTTATGCCGTCCATCCAGAATCATTTCGACGTCCTGCTCCAGTGTCTGCAGCGTAATGAGCTTGTTTGTCCCCTGCGTTACCGTAACGGGTCGTTCAGTGTTGGGCCTGAGTGTCAGACACGGAATCTGCAGGAAGGTTGTTTCTTCCTGCAACCCTCCGGAATCGGTCACGGCAAAGAGAGCCCCGTCAAGAACATTGATGAAGTCCAGATACCCCATCGGTTCAACCAGCTTCAGGTTCTTGCCGTCACCGAATCCGCCAGATGCTCCGCACAGTGCGATCTGCTTTCGCGTTCGCGGGTGTACCGGGAACAGAATCGGGAGCCTGGAGGAAAGGTTCCCCAATATTTCCATCAGTCTGCGCATGAATGCGTCGTTATCCGTATTGGCCGGCCGGTGTATGGTAACGAGTCCATATCCTTTCCGCTGTAACCGGAAAGAGTCGAGCGTCTCCCGTGCCCGTATCTTTTCCAGGTTGAAGAGCAGCGAATCGATCATGATATTCCCGATGCGCTTGATCCGGTCGGCGGGGACCCCCTCCCTGAGGAGGTTTTCATCGGCATCCTCGGACGGCGTAAAGAGGAGATCGGCCAGGGAATCGGTAACGATGCGGTTGATCTCCTCCGGCATGGTCCGGTCAAAGCTCCTGAGTCCCGCCTCCACATGCCCGACCCGGATACCCATCTTGGCAGCCACGAGGGTACAGGCCATGGTCGAGTTGACATCGCCGACCACAAGGACCCAGTCGGGTTGTTCACGCAGGCATACCTCCTCGAACCGTATCATGATATTCGCGGTCTGCACGGCATGGGATGCCGACCCGACCTCCAGGTTGACATCCGGATTCGGCAAGCCGAGATCCCTGAAGAAAACCTCCGACATGGCCACATCGTAATGCTGGCCGGTATGGACCAGGACAGGGTCGATCCTCTCCCCTCCCTCCTTCAATATGCCGTTATGCCGGTCAATGGCACGGAACAACGGGGCGATCTTCATGAAATTCGGTCTGGCACCGGCAACAATTATCACTTTCACAGCAGAACTCCCCTTTCCGAATCACGGTTTATGCATTACTGCGCTGACTCCAGTCTGCCGGCAGAAGCTGGACAAGCTGCCGCCGCGATTGCTTCCAGTTCATCAACGATCACCTGCAGGGTCCTGTTGCTGGACTTCATCGGTTCTTCAGGGCGCTGCCACTTCTCGAGCCTGATTTTGCACGCCACCTCTTGCGGACTCTCGACCATGATCAACCGCCCGCTTTCGGTAAGATACCGGTCAACATAACAGGTCTCCCCCCTGAAGATGCTGTAGACCGGCACACCCAATGCCGCCGCCTCCCGGTTCATGGTCCCCCCACCGCTGATCACAAGATCCGAGTGCCACATGAGGTTAAGCCCTTCCATTGCCTTTTCCGGTATCACCAGCTTCCCCGCGCCGATCAGATCCGGCCAGGTTTCCCTAACCATGGTTTCCTGCTGTTCGTTGCGCGGCAGCAGGATTATGGCCGTTTCCGGATCTGCCGAAACATAATCCATGACCACGCGGAAGAGCGCCGCGCTTTTGGGGCTTTGGTAGTGGGCATCGGTAGCAGGCGGCCTGATCAAAACGACAATCCTGTCGGCATCGATTCCGAACTCATCGAGAACACCCTCGGTCGGCCGGAATCGCGGTACGTACACGTCCTCCTTTATGCCGGGGTATTTGCCGATATACCGATGCTTGACCTTGATGACTTCCGCAGGGATCACCTCGGGGATGATGAAGTTGTCGTAATCAATGAACGGGATTCGACTCGCGTGTTCGTAATCGAAGAGGACAACCGAAGGGATCCCTGCCATCCGGGTAAAGATAATCTGTGACCGGGACCCGTGGGAGATCGCCAGATCAGGCTTTTCCCGCTGCGCAAACGGCCCCAGCTTGAAAGCCCGATAAACGACCCCCAGCCCCTTTACGAGCTTCAGCTTTCCGTGGTTCCCTCCGATCAGTTCGTGGGGGATATGATGCATGGTCGCCAGTTCGCTGACCCGGAAACGGTCCCTGGCCGTGACAACGACGTTGTACCCCCTCTTCTGCAGCTCATCGATGATCGGCGCGAAAAAGGGGACGTGGGGAGCGTTGTCAAGGTCGATCCAGATTTTTATCCTTTTGTTCGCCATAACCCACCCCTTTCATGTCCAGTCACAGGATGCGCACATCTGTGACTCTGTGAACTTCAACTTACGGTGCATCTGACGAAAGTGCGGCAGTGCCGTGTCGTTCCACACCTCCCGTATCCCCATCTCCTCCATGTTGCCGAAGCGGTGCCGTCCGTTCAGATCCGCGTGACAGAGACTTACGTCTCCATTCCAGAATATGGTGAGCCTCTCCTGGATGTTCTTGCAGGCCACGGCCCGTTGTCGACATTTTCCGCTCGGGGAGAATTGCTCGCTTATCGCTGCCGGTTCCCGCACATGATCGACAACACCTCTCCACCTGCGGATGAAATCGTCTATCTCGTGGCTGTTTTCGCGCATCCGGTAGATGGCGGCCTCAATAATCGGGCCATTCATGTGCATACTCTTCCTGGCTGCCAGGATACCCTCGATGTTCCGCACCACCTGATCGTGGCTGACACCGTTCATGATCCGCTCATGGGTCTGCCGTGAATTCCCCAGAACGGAAAAAATCAGGTGATCGGCATTCGTCAGTCCACACCCGAGGAGTCGCCTCGTCGCATCCCGGTCCAGCAGCATGCCGTTGGTCGTGATGACCACCGCGAGCCCTTTCGATTTTACGTATGCGATCATCTCCATGATTTCGGGGTGCAGAAACGGTTCACCGTGCAAATAGAGATACACCATACGAACCCTGCTCATCGCGGCATCATCGATGATCTTCCTGAAGAGCCGGAACTCCATGCAGCCTATCTCCCGTGTCAGGGACTTTCTCGAACAGCAGGTGCATGCGATATTGCAGATGTTTGTCGGCTCGATCTGCAGGGCCAGGGGATAGTCGCGGCATCGACCGGCTGTTCCCGCAATGCGATTGATGAAAAACGGATACTTGTGCATCAGGTTCCGGGCATCACCGAATCCCCTGACATGCCGTAGCTCTTCGAGCGCAAATCTCATCCAGTTCATCTTCATGGCATCCTCATTGAAATTCGTAGACCTGCATGCCGCGGAACAGCCGTCTGAAAGCGTCAGTTGTCCGTCTCCACACCTCGCCTTTCCATCAGCGTTTTTCCAGCCACTCCTCGCGCCAGAAGAAAAAACAGGAGCGGTCACAGGGGCCAAAGTCTATGGTCCCCTGACACATGACCCCGTCGAGAAGATATATCCCCTTGCACCGCTTGGTACGGTAATCCCGCTCGTCGAGAAATTTTTCAACTTTCTTGTGGACACGCTGAATGGTTCCGCAGTACTGATGCATCTCCTCCATGAAGGAGCACCCCTTGAGCTTGTTCCAGTTATCAAGAGTCCCCCTGATCTCATCGACGGACTTCACCCGCACCAGGTCCCCGCTTTGCAGCATCGTCACCTGCTGACTTCCGCATGCTTCACCTTGAACAGGCGCCCCTGCGTCCATGCTGTTCGAGCACCGGTTGACCAGATACCGATACCGCCTCTTCAGAAATCGCTTGAGCCTTCGCTGAACATAGCGGAGAAAATCAAGGGGCATTGCCGGTTCCGTGATTTCCGGGACCGAATAAATCTGACACTGATGATTCCCGCCCGTGCATGTCACTGTTTTCGTGGTTTTCATGGTTTTGTCACCCCAGGTGCTGATAACAGAATTCCCCTATATACTCGAGAGTACAATCCGGTGCGAATCTGCACAGTTGCTTCACTATTCTGGATCCGGCGGAACTTTCCTTGGGAGCGAATTTCTCCAGGGCCTGTTTCGGATAATAGAGCTGCGGCAAGTCCGACAGTTCCGCTCCCCAATGGGATTTGAACTTCATCAGTGATTCGTTCAGCGGCGAGGTCCTGCCAAAGTCAAAAACGTCATAGCCATCGCAGCACGCGGATTTGATCGCTTCCCAGAAAAGGAAATGGATCGGACTCACATCCTTGAATGTTTCATCCATGGCTGAGAATTCGGCAGAAACACGCCCCTTGTATTGCAGGAGGATCAGTCCGCCAATCGGCTGGTCATTCTGGTAGGCCAACAGGAGTTTCACCCGTTGCGATGGCGCAAATGTCTTCCATATTGACCTGATGAATCTGTACGGCTGGGGGGGGAGATGATGGCGTCGCCTGGTCGCCTTGTGCAGCGTGTAAAAAATATCCAGATCAGCGTCACAATCGCCCATCCTGACAGTCAGGCCACTGTTCAAGGCGCGCGCGATCCGTTGCCTGACGCAGGAGCGATGAAAGGTTTTCATGATCTTCTCATGATCCGGATTCAGGCGGATGAAGTGATGCTTGTAAAAGCTCTGGACACCGTAATCGGCGTCAACAACCAGTGCCGAGGACAGATGAGTCCTTATTTCCACGTATGACGCGCCTACCCGTTTGGATAGAATGCTGACAGCCTCATGCAGTTCGTCCAGATCTCTGCCCGAATCTATCAACGGGTCACTCAGGGTGGCAAATGGAGTGCTCACCATTCTGGTGCCTGTCAGCCAGCTCTTGACGGTATACAGGGGCAATGCCGCCCGTATTGTCTCCCCCGTGCCGTCACTGAGCGCGAGGTAACAGCCCTTCATGTGGTGGAAGCTCTCCTCGAGAACTTTTTTCCACCCTGACAAATGGGTTAGCCAGCCGAACGGATGGTGTGCAACAAAGTCATCCCAACGCTGATCCTGCAGCGGATCGATCAATTCGACCCGTGAGGTGATCATGCGACAGTTATCCGAATGTATGGCGGACATGACCTATTCCTTCTTGAATGAACATCTGCTAGCCCGTTTTAGTCCCCATCATTCCGCGGTGCGGTAGCGACAACCTGAAACCAGGAATGCCTGATGAAGTACCCCGCCCAACTGACCAGACCAAGAAATTTTGCACCGTCCTCGGCCAGGTAGAACCAGGAATCCTTGTGATAACTGAGAACCTTTTCAATGCCGACTGAAAAGGAGAAAAACCCGATGGCCACGACAAGGAGGGCATAGTCGCCGGCCAGGATGATTTTCCTGAACGACACCAGCAAACCGGAGGTAAGCGCCATGTAAGCCAGGATGACATAGCGCTGGCGCAGGCCCAGAAACTCCGCGGCCAGGTATTCATGGAACATGAACAGGTCATCAAGCATGAGAATCAGGGAAAGAACGGCAAACCCGACGAGGAACGCCCCCTGGCGGTGATCCCCCCGGATTGCCGTCACTCCGGCGGCAAATAACGAAATCGCAGCCGCGATGCACCAGATCAGGACGCCAAGACTCGAGAGCACCCCGTACAGTGGGTTTACATGAACCAGTCCCGCCAGGTCGCCGGTCAGCATACTGACCGGCAGCTTGAGGCGCAGAGAGGCAAGCGCCACAATCGCAAGGAGCGAAACGGCCGGTCCATACATGCAAGCCAATAATCGGAGAGATATTTTCGGCATCGACATCACCATTCCGGCTGGTTGTTCTCCAAGTCCCGCTAAACAGCTGATCAAGCTGTTAATCGAGGCAAGTTTCCGTAGCTCACAAGGACTTCTGCTCAGCTTTTCCTACGAACGCACCGGGTGCCTTACGCACGACGGGGAACCCTGTCGTTGTGCAAACAGATACGGCAGCCCGGAGAGCATCAGATAGATGAACGGCTTCATGTCGTCCCGTGACAACACTTCACATCTTCTGATGTTTTTATATGACCGCAGTAATCCGGGAATGGTCACTTCACCATTTTTCAGATAACTGGATATGGTACGCAGTTCGTTCACTTCGCTGAGCCACCTGATATCAAGCTCATATCGTTCATTGTTGCTCACCCGTCCATTTGCGAGGTAGTCATACCAGGAACACGGGATGTTGAACCCTGCAACATCGGCAAGTCCGGCTTGACGATTGATTCTTGAAGGGGTTATTTCAATGATTTTCAGTCCGTTGCTTTTCGGATCTCTCTTGAACTCTATGCTCACATAACCGGCCAGTTTCAATTTTTTGCAGATGCTGCCGGTCAATTCAACGACCTCTTGATCGGCAACAGTCTCTGCAAGGGACGTATTGCCGAAATCCTTTGGAAACTGCCTGATCTTTCTGCAGACAACGACGCCGAGCATCTCCGATGATTCATTCAGATAGGTAAATGAACATGAAATATTGGTTTCATCGCCAGACACGATTTCCTGAATAAGCATCTGGTAACCGAGCGTATAGAGGCGCTGGTAATTGTGTATCAGCTCTGCTGGAGTGCAGCAGATGATGACTTTCGTATTGTGAAACAGATCCAGCCAGTGGCCATCCCGCCACGATGGCTTCATGATGCAGGGATATTCGATTGTTCGTGAAATCCTGACGATATCGAGCTCGCTCGGAAAGAACGTCTGGGGGATCGGCAGGTCATGGACTGACGCAAAGGGATAGAACTTTTCCTTGCTCAGCAACGTATCGAGAACCTCGTGTTCCGGCATGAGCAGATGGTAATGGTCCGACAGCGATTGACGGTGCTCCGAAATTATGATCATGTCCTGGTCGCTGACGGGAAAAAGCACGGATTTGTGGCCTGATTTCCTGCCCGTATCCATGAGAAGCGAGATCATGTTTTCCGCATACCTGCTCTCCTCAAAGTGATACGATTTATCAATATACCGGCTATGGCGGACAATCATGTTATAGGGTGAGTTATGCTCATTCCTTCCAAAGAATGCGTTGACCGGTATGCGTCTGCGCCCCAGCGATCGCATCACGGACAACGCCATGATGTTGTTCGCATTTGTCACTGTAGCCGGAATGAGATTATCTGTTTTCATCGTGTCAGACCCTTCACAGTGATTGACGCACCTGTTTCGACGTCAAGAACCGTTCCTTGTATTTACACGTCTCATTCGATGCAGTCGGGACCGCTCCCCCGCTGCATCCCCCCGACCAGCTGTTTCAGTGAGAGAACGGGTTGCCTTTCAGTGTTCTGTTGACCAGATCAATCACTCTTTTGCATATGGGCAGCAGATCATGCCTGTCCAGGACCGAGTAGACACGGCCCTGATGGGATCCGCTGAAATGATCCCTGAAATACCGCACCCCTTTTCTGCCTGACAGAAATAAATGCGACAGGTCCTTGACATCGTCTATCCAGCAGAACCCCTCTTGAAACGGTCGCTGTTCCGGCAGCTCACCATAGACAAGGTGCCGGTACTCGAGCCAGGGGAAATTGATGCCGCACGCAACGGACAGAAGCGTCGAGCGGTTATGGCGGCCGTTCACCTCGAGCAGCTTGTACACGTTGTCACGGGGATCCTTCTTGAATTCCGTGCAGGAATAGCCCGAATACCCCAATACCTCCAGGATTTTGCGTCCCGGGCCAATAATTTCAGGAACATTCATGCTTTCGACGGCAGAGGGGACCCCGAATTCCGGGGGGGAGAGTCGCACCTTCCGCGCGGTAAACTCTACCAGCGGTCTGCCATCCCAGTGATATGAGTTGTAATTGACGCCATTGCCATCATCACCGGGGATGTACTCCTGGAGCATCACCATCATGCCCGCCTCATTCGCTTCCCTGAAAGCCGCGTGTAGCTCCCCTGCGTTCTCAACCCTGGTCAGTTTTTTCTGGAACTGACGGAAATACTGGTGGCTCTTGCTCGGCTTCACGAGACAGGGATAGGTGACCGTTGCGGCAAAATCCTCCAGATCCCCGACGGTTTTCGGCAGATATGTCCAGGGGCACGGTATCCCGTGCTGTTCTGCAAGACTATAGGTATGTTGCTTGTCGATGAACTTCTCGGCAATGTCCCAGCCGGTACAGGCAACGATGCAGTGCGCTTTCAGTTTTTCCTTATGGCGCGAGACAACGGACAGCGTCGCGTCATCCGAGGCTATTACCAGAGCATTCCCCGTTCGCTGCACGCAGTCCACCAGCAGATCAATGAACTCTGCCTCATGCTCTTCCGGGTGCGGCGCGCGAACCCTCTCCCTGACATATTTCGAAACATAGCCCATATCGCTTTTGTCGTAATAGATGCTGACGATGGGCACACCCATGGCTCCGAGCGCCCTGATCACTCCCAGACCTGCTGTATGACTTGAAAGGACAATTGCCGGGATCATCGTCTCACTCCCTCACTTCGGTCCGGGAACTATTCATTACAGCACAGCGCCGATTTGATGCCTTTACTTCTCAGGAAGACGTGAGCTTTTTTGATTCTCTCCTGTTTGACCTGCTCGGGTATTTTCGGGTACATGTCATAGGAAGGCGTGTTTTCCTTGTCATCGTACGGGAACAGCGTCACGCTGCTGAAGGCAACCTTGGCCAGTTGCTCCAGCGACTCCTCGAATTCCTCCTCGGTTTCAGTCGGAAATCCGACGATGATCTGGGTATTGAGCTCAAGACTGATGTTTCTGGCCTTCAAGGCATTGAGGAGCGTCATCAACGCTCCCATGTCGTCATTTCTGTTCATGAGCCCGAGGATTCTGGGGCTCCCTGACTGTATGGGGCACAGAATACTCTTTACATTTGTGCTGGCAAAAAGGTTGACCAGCTCATTGCCATAACGAAGAATCCAGCGTGGATTGATTTCTTCCACATGAAGTCCGATCCTCTCCCGCAGGGGCCGGGCAGGAAGCTTGTCAATCTCATGCTGCAGAGTGGACAGCAGGGTACAAAAGTCACTGCCGCAATCATGTCCGTACCCCCCCACGTCATCGCCTATGACCGTGTAAGTCTTGTAACCGGACTGAATACCCTTCGAAAATTCCCTGGCAACAGCATCGAGAGGCTTGCTGACCAGTGAGCCCACCGCGAAACGAACGCCACAATAACTGCAGTTACCGAGACACCCCCTGCTGGTGAACAGATAATAGTTATCGTCACGGTTAAGGTATTTGTTCTTTACATACCGACATGACTTGAGGAAAAAAGGGATCGACATCTCGAAATTGGACGTGAATTTTTCAATTGCCTCCGGTAGTGACGAATAGTTGATTTCACCATCTATGATGTTTTCGTCATCGATATCCGAGAATTTTCGGGTGATGTTTTCAAAATGATCATCAATGCTGTTTATGTCTTTGGGCGTTATGTAGTCATAATTGTATTTGCTGTATTTGGCGGGAGATATGGCTGGAAGGCATCCGTATATTGTTATGCGTGCGGAGTATTTACCCATGTTTTCGATTGCGCGCATGGATTCCTCTTCTTCGTCATACTTGAATGCGCACGTTGTTATGAGTATTTCGTCGGCAAGCGCGGGATCCTTGACGACCGTGTACCCGTTTACGGCAAAGTACCGGTGGAATTTTGCCACGTCCAGTTTCCTGCGGGAACAGCCATGACTCTCGATATAGATTTTCATACTGCCTCCTATTGCAGCCGATTTTTGGTCACTGTCATGCAGAGCACCCACTCGTTGGCCATTGCCGTCACCCAGGACCGATCCGATCTCTTCTCCAGGCTCACCAGCAGTTCGCTCACCGCCGTCGAAATGCGGTCCGGCAGGAACCGCCGTTTCCAGAAGGTAAAGGGGCCGTAATCGATGCCTCTCGTCTCCTCGACCGTGAACGAAGCGTGGCGGAACAGGCTGCTGATCTGGGATGACGTATATCGTCTGATGCCGAACATGCTGTTGGTGGCAAACCGTTCCGGCTCAAGAACACGCCCGTTGACCGCATCGGCCCTGAACTGCCGGTACCAGAGATACTGCCACCCCCGCACCAGGTAGTAGTAGGGGTCAAGCAGGTTTCCAAGCCTGATGAGGTTCGGCATGATCACGATTCCGAAGCCGTCATTCTTCAGAACCCTCCCAATTTCCGCGACACCCGTCCCGTCATCCCTGAGATAGGGAAGGACGCCGAGGCAGAGCACCACGTCCATGGACTTGCTTTCAAAGGGGAGGTTCTCGACATCTCCCTGGACACAGGGGATTCTGCCGGGCACATGCGGACTGAGTCGCCCATTTGCTTCCCTCACCATAGCTTCAGAGAGATCGACGCCGTAAACCTTGTGTCCCCGGCATGCAGCCTCCTCCAGGAACAGGCCCGGCCCGCACCCCACATCGAGCAGCGTCAGCTGCCGGCCTCCTGCATAGCGGTCGAGCAGTTCGAGAACAAGCTGCTTGCGCCTCATTTTGGCATACGCGTCAAAAGATTCACCGTCATGGCCGGGAGCGGAATACGCATCTGCCCAGTAGCGCGTCGACTGGGAAAAAAAAGCCGCGACGTTCCGCTTGTGGGTATCTCCCGGCTGCCCATTCATGCTTTCACTGGCCATCATTCCCCCTCGTCACGCCACGATGCGGTCTATTGTCGCAACAACAGCTTCTTGCACTGCCGGTTCAGGCTGCATCTGATCCCGGCACCGGTCCTTCCAGAACTCCGCCACCTCCCTGGGGAGAGCATGCCAGTAGAGCCCGGCATACCGATTCTCCAGGTAGCGCAACAGGTCCTGATAGTACCGGCACGGATAGGTTTCAATCCCGGAATGTCCGGAATCGAAACTCATGTAGTCCGGGTGGGTATTCAGCAGGACCATGCCGCCATGGGAGGCAACCCAGTCCAGTTTCCGCTTCCAGATATCGATGTTCTTTTCGCGGAACAGTACGAACAGGGTAAAATCCTGGGGAAGCGTGTAGGGAAGTTCGACATACCCGCCCGTCCCGTCCTCCCCCTGCACGAGGAAGGGAAAGATTGTACCAGCCCCCTCCGGCTGGGGCTCAAAGGGATCCGTATCGAACGTGGACGCGTCGTATGTGACCCTGAGCTCCCGAAGCCATTCCAGGTTGCGGTACATGCACGGCGAACGGAAACCGACAGCCCCCCATTCTGCAAGGCGGCTGTTGATGTTCGCCGCCTGCCGCAGGAACTCCTCCCGCGATTCATAGAGTGACGCGTTGTGGAACCATCCGTGTACCCCGACCTCGAATCCGTTTTCTACCAGCAGGGTGCGAAGTTCCCGGGAAACCTCGTATTCACCTCCAACGAAGTTGAACGATGAACGGAATCCTGCTGCCTGTTCGAGCGCCATCAGGGACCGGCAGTTGTCATGCCCGCGTCGGGTATCCACATCATGGGTGAGAACGACCGCGAACTGCTTGCCATCAGGCCAGCCACCCCAGGCCTCCGGCTTGCTGGCGGCGCCGTCATCGATTGGCCAGCAGTGCCCGTTCCGCCGCCGATTCACCATGGCGACGCTCCTTCTCAGGAGGAGCTGCAATCCCCGCGGGATGAACGGTTTGATCCGGTAATAGCTTTTGATGACCATGCTGTTCAGCATAAAAAGACTACCCCATATGTCGGTAAAGACACTTTCCCGTCAGTTTGAGCAGAGATAACGGCAGCTTCGAAATCAGCGACGCATAGTTTCTGCTGCCGGAACCGTCGTCTGCCATGTACCGATCATCGCGGATGTTGTAGCGATAATACTTTATGGTGCGCTCATCGACGCCCCAACCGTTCTTGAACTGTCTCAACCCATCATTTTCAGGTTCCGTCCTGCCAAAGGAAAACTGGCGGTATCCATTCCGGCAACAGTTGAGTATCGCCCACCACATGACAAGGTTATTGGCCCGGAGATGCTGGTACTCCCGATCCGAAGCGCCGAATTTGTAGAGAGCCTTTGCTCCGTAATAAAGGAGGACAACCCCTGCTATACAGGTGCCGTTGAGTTCCGCCAGGAAAACCGTTCCCATACCCCGGGACACAATGTGTTCATGGAGTTTCTCGAAAAAAACATGGGGCTGGGGAGGCACACCGTGTTGTTTTCTGGTCAGACAGTTCAGGCGATAGAAAGAGTCGACAAACTCCCGTGAAGTACCGCTCTTGACAGATACCCGCTCTTTCATTGCCTTGGCGATATTCCGTCGCGTACTGTCTCGCAGATTCCCGTAGAGCTGTTCTTCACCACAGGAGAGATCGATCGTATGGGTATAATAGTGCCTGTAACTGGGAGTGCTGTCCGACTGGCCCCTGTCACCGCGTAGTTCAATGTATTCCCATCCGGCAGAACGCCCGTAACCGGCAAGATACCTGGTCAGCGCCCCGACGCTTGCTCCAGGGGGAAGAATCGGCTCGCAGAAATCTGAAAAAGGGAGCGATACCCCCCTGCAGCCGGTCAGAAAACTCCTTACCTCCATGACGGGGACAAGCGCGGACAACTTCCCCCCTTCAGACGAAGAAAAATAGCGCGGGATAAATCCATAGGATTCATTTAGGATCCGCGCCCAGTTGGCTGTATGGAAGATGGAATAATCATCCGAGGAGAGCAGAAACTCGTTCCATTCCCGGCAGCGAACCGGATCGACAATGTCGAGGCACTTGAAGTTCACGACGGTTGGACATTCCTTTCCTCCAGCAGGTAAAATCAAACGGGACATTAACGGCAGGCCAAAATGGCCAGATCCGATGATTCCGATACTGCCGGGTTACCTGAATACGCGTCACTTTCCCGGTCAAGGCAAACAGTGTGCTGGAGCGGACACGGTCGAGGCGACAGAAACCGTGGCGGACCTGTTCCTGAAAAATCCTTTGATAACATCAACGACGAACTCGATCTGCGTTGCATCCAGGTCGGCTGACATCGGCAGGGAAACCACTTCGTCGCTGCACCGTTCCGCCACCGGGAAACTCCCCCTGGTCATGCCCAGGTGAGCGTATGCTTCCTGCAGATGAATCGGCACCGGATAGTGAATTGCGCAGCCGATATCCTGACGTGTCAGCTCGGCCATCAATGCGGCGCGATCATGAACGCGCACCGCAAAGATGTGATAGACATGCTTTCCATAATTCATCTCCGTGGGAAGCACGATGTCATTCACGCAGCCCAGCATGCTGCGATACAGCTCGGCATTACGCCTGCGGGCCTCGTTCCACTCCGCCAGGTGCCCCAGCTTGACACTGAGAATCGCCCCCTGAATGCCGTCCATCCGGCTGTTCACGCCTATCTTTTCGTGAACATACTTCCGGGATTGACCGTGCTCCCGCACCATCCGGATTTTCGCGCACAGCTCTGCATTGTTTGTCACCACGCCTCCGGCTTCACCGTAGGCGCCGAGGTTCTTGCCGGGATAAAAACTGAAGCATCCCGCATCCCCGATGGTTCCGGCAGGCATTCCCCTGTATTCGGCACCGTGTGCCTGGCAGGCATCCTCAACAACAAAGAGACCGTGCCTGCGGGCAATCTCCATGATCGGATCCATGTCGGCCATCTGACCGTAGAGATGCACCGGGATGATCGCCTTTGTTTTCGGCGTGATTGCCTGCTCCAACAGCCGGGGATTCATTGTATAGCTCTGCTCGTCCACATCGACAAAGACCGGGCTGGCACCGCACAGGCTGATTGCCTCGGCCGTGGCGATAAAGCTGTTCGGTACGGTAACAACCTCGTCCCCCGTGCCGACACCAAGCCCGCGCAGCGCGAGCCAGAGCGCATCAGTGCCGCTGCCGACTCCGATCGCATGTTTGCATTTGCAGAATGCGGCAAACTGCTCCTCGAAAGCGGTTACGAACGGGCCGCCTGAAAAGGCGGTGCATTGAATGACCTGGTGGATGGCATGGTCGATGTCACCGGCAATGGCATCGTACTGTTTTTTCAGATCGAGAAACGGTACCTTCATTGCTGTCCTCCCGAGATTTTCTTGAGTATGCGAGCCGGATTCCCCGCCACGACCGTATCGGGGGGGACATCCCTGGTGACCACGCTCCCCGCGCCGACGATGGCGTTTTCTCCGACGGTGATGCCGCACAGAAGGGTCGAACTTGATCCGATCGATGCCCCTTTCTTTATGAGAGTGGTTCCGCACTTCCAGTCCTCTTCGGTTTGCAGCTGACCGCTCTCCGTTGTCGAACGAGGATAAAGATCGTTGATGAAGGTGACGTTGTGACCGATAAAGACGTTGTCCTCGATGGTCACCCCTTCGCAGATGAACGTATGACTCGAAATCTTGCAGTTCCTGCCGATGAAGGCGTTCTTCTGGATTTCAACGAATGCACCGATCTTCGAGTTGTCACCGATCTCGCATCCATACAGATTGATGAATTTGGTCAACAGAACATTTTTCCCCAGCTTGACATCGTCGGATACGCACAGAAACTCGCCCATTTCTCCCTCCCGTATTATGTGCCGTGATATTCAGATCACAGATAGACAACCTCGCCACCCTTTTTCAACGACCGTACCGACGCTTCAATCATTCTGACCACCTCAAGGCCGGCAGCTCCGTCGTTGATGGGACGTTGTTTCTGGTTTATACACTCCACGAAATACTCGGCTTCGGCTTTGAGCGCCTCGACATCTTCAACCTGCGGGCACCACATGTCGCCAATCCGGTAGCGCGTCAGCATACTCTTCATTTTTTCCCGGCACAGTTCATGACCGTTCTCTATTCCACGGTCGTAGACGCGTATCTTTTCATCGGCAACGAGATCGTTCCAGACGAGCATCTTCTTGTGGCCGCCGATCAGGGTGGTCCGGATCTTCACCGGTGAAAGCCAGCTGATGTTGAAATGGGCAATGCAATTGCCTGGGAAATACACGGTTATGTAGGCAACATTTTCGATATCGTTATTGAAATGGGAAATGCCGGTTGCGGCAATGGCGACCGGATTCTTGCCGATGATGTGATTCATTATCGAGAGATCATGGGGTGCCAGGTCCCAGACCACGTTGACATCCTTCTGAAAGAGGCCGAGATTTATCCGGATGGAATCGAAGTAATACAGCTCGCCGAGGACCTCCTCATCGATCAGCTGTTTGATCTTTTTCACTGCTCCGCAAAAAAGGAAGGTATGATCAACCATGATGGTGAGGTTTTTCCGCTCGGCGACGTTGATCAAGTCTTCGGCCTGTTTTTGACTCGATGTGAACGGTTTCTCGATGAAGACATGCTTGCCGTTGAGAAGCGCTTTTCTGGCAAGATCGTAATGGGTCGAAACCGGCGTGATGATTGCCACGGCATCAATATCCGCCGAGTTGAGAATCTCATCGCAATCGTGGGTCACATGCATGTCCGGATAGCTTTTCTTCACCTGGCCGAGGGCTTTCTCCTCCACATCGCAGACCGCTGACACCGACGCCCCCGGAGTGCTGACGAAGTTCCGTACGATCTTTGGCCCCCAGTATCCGTATCCGATTACACCCATTTTCAGCATGGCCGTTCCTTTCGTCAGCTTTGATGGTCAATAGTCATGCCCAGCGGATAATGCATCTTCCCGTTGTATCAATACGCGCCCTTTCCCCGCAGCACTGCCCGCGGTGTCGCCAGCAGGAGCCGGATATCGAGCCAGATGGACCAGCTCCGTATATACTGGAGATCGAGACGGACCATCTCGTCGAACGTGGTCTTGCTTCGGCCCCTGACCTGCCAGAGGCCGGTTATCCCCGGCAGAACTCTCAACCGGCGCTTCGCCCAATCATCATAAGCTGACGCTTCCCAAAGCACCTGAGGCCGCGGACCGACCAGACTCATCTC
>Ga0073934_10004578_pt1 | contig 22730 bp, 21 predicted proteins | sample LarsenN4metaG_FD_76834 | JGI IMG/M metagenome (GOLD analysis project Ga0073934, IMG submission 76834) | Hot spring sediment bacterial and archeal communities from British Columbia, Canada, to study Microbial Dark Matter (Phase II) - Larsen... ...
ACCAGGGGAACGCACCGATGGAGGCGAGCGCCACGGTGACGGCGGGATTCAGATGTGCGCCGCTCAACCGGCCGACGGCATACACCGCGATCATGACGGCAACGGCCCACCCGCAGGTGATCACGATCCAGCCACTGTTCTGACCCTTCGATTGCGCCAGCAGGACGTTGGCGACAACCGCGTCGCCAAACAGAATGAGCAGGGCGGTGCCGATCGCTTCGGCGGTGTAGTTGATCATGGTTGCGCGCGATTATCGACGATCCGTCAGCGCTTGGGAAAAGCGAGAAACTTTCCCTGCAGGAAGGTCACGCCGAACTGAAGGCGCGCGATGTTCTCCATGAACGCGGCGTTGTAATAGTCCTGGCCGCGATAGAACCGGATGAACAGGCCAGCGCCTCCCCATCCTGCCGGCAGGCACGCGGCTTCCACAGCCGTCGCCACATCGTCCACCGACGGCGCGTGCTCGCTGATGAACATCACGGACCCGTCCACCCAGGCACGCCCGCAGTTGACCCGATCGAGCAGCGGAATCGGCGCACGCCAGTTTCCCGCGGCGATGTCGGCCGTCACCCGGTAGCGCGTCGCGCCGTAGAGGTGTTTCAGCGTGTCGGAAATCGACCCGCCGACGTAGCCGCTCGGATTCAGCTCGATGCTGCCCCCAATGCCCCACTCGCGGCGAGTGATAGCGCGCAGGTCGATCGGATCGTCACCATCAGGGTAAAGACGACGATATTCGAGGCCGGCGCGGATGTAGTTGGTCGAAAAGCTGCCGTTCTCCACGTTGACGTCTTGCGGCCCGGCGACGGCGATCTCCTGCGGCTCACACTCGTCGTTGATGCGCGCCTGCTGAACGAACAGGCAGCCGTTCTGTCCGTTCGAGTGATGGCCGAACGGAATGACGTTCACCAGCCACATCTCGACCGGCCCCCGCAAGAACTGCTCGTCTGCGGCCGCCCTGGCCGAGCGGTTCTTGAGCCACGCCATCTGAATCGTCGCCTTCGGCATGTACGACGGCGTCCGCACGGGATTCGACGTTTCGTTGAACATCCTCAGACGGGTCAGAAACGTTCCAAACACGCTGTAGGCGAACACGCGCGGACGATCCGGCTCCAGCACGCGGTCCAGGGCGCCGCCGAAGTTGTCCACGATCCGGATGTCGGGAGCGATCTGCGCCTCGAAGACGAGGCCGCCGTCGGTGTGCTGAAAGAGGTAGCTCCCGTCGGGCTCGAGAGACACCTTGTCGTCCACGAGGAACACGAACGGACCGACCGGCGCGAACCGGTCGCCCTGGGCTGCCGCGTCCGAGTCCAGTCCGACCATACACACGAGGAGCGCGATCAAGAACGCAGGCGTCGGCTTCATGGCTACGCCTCGATGATCTGTCGCGCGAGGCCGGCATTGTGCTCGCCGCGGATCTTGATCGGGGCGTTCCGCGAGCGCAGCGAGAAGGTGTAGCTGAATTGGTCTTCCAGTTCGGTCCGCAGACGATTGAGGCGGTTGTGGATCGACTCGTAGTCGTTCAGATTCGCAATCTCGCAGATGAACGTGTCGGACAACAGGTGGCATCGCCGCCTTTCCTCGCCGGTGGGCTTCAGGTCGAACTTCTCCAGAATCCTGCTGAGGACTTCTTCGACCGGAAGGTTGCCCGGCACGAGGTCGTACGAGAACTCGGCGTACATCTGCGTCCTCCCATGGTTCAAGCGGCGTCAGAAAGGGGCCGCGGCGCACGCGACGCCTCAGCGTTTGTCGGAAATACTAACGATGAACGGAAGAGATCTGAACAGATAACGCGGAGTCCGTGGTGGCCGCCGGCTCGCGCCCGTCGTCCGTCTAGGGCGTCCGCCGCATCGCGATCGGCACGACCCGCCACCGCATGTAGGCGACGTAAGAGGCCATGACGAGCAGAATCGCGGTGATGACGGCCGAACTGATCTCACCGCGCGCGATGTGCCAGATGGTGGCGGAGATCATGACGATCATGATGCCGACAGCAGCCCACGAGACGAGCCACGGCATGACGCGCGTGACCCCCGGCAGGGTCAGCCCGACGGCGGCCGCCACCTCGGCCACTCCGAGAAACAGCTGAAACCATCGCGGCAGTGACGCGTCCATCTGCGCGACGATCTCGGCCGGCGGAAAGAGCAACATCAGGCCGTGGGCAAGAAAAGCCGCGGCGAGTAGTACCTGCAGTACCCAGAGCAGAGCGTTCATCGCGTCCTCCTGGTGGCGACTCCATCCACTCGTCGAACCGGCGGCCCGGAGCGACTGATGGACAGCCCAGGTGAGCGATCTTACCGGGGACCGTGGCGGGGAACCTGCCGGATACCGGCTTTCTGTTCCTCGACGTTTATTTCGACCCGCTCGCGCTTGATGTCGAGCCGAAGTCTCGCGAACAGGCTCATGTAGAGGTTCGCGACCCAGACCAGGGTGAGCCACGCGACCGCTGTTCCGGCCCATCCCGGGACCAGAAGCGTGAAGCCGCTGAGGGCGACCGCGCCGGCCGCGATGTAATGGCTGAAACAGTACTCACATGTGAACAGATAGAAGAACTTCCTCACGTAGACGCTGCGAGACTCCCGGCTCCGGCGAACACACCACTCGCGGATCTCGGCGAACACCTCTTCGTGGGTGACCGTCCACGCGATGCAGGCGACCGGCGCCGCCAGAATGAAGAGCCAAATGAGCTGGGTGGAGAGCGTGGCGTTCTCCGGCATCTGCGAAGGCGACGAGTGCAAGATCGGCTCCGGTAGCGGTCCCTGGTGGTTGAGCTTGGGGTTGACCCCCGGACTGATCGTCACGCAGCCGCGGAATGCCGCGGCCGTGCGGAGTCATCCGCGTCTGAAGAAGCCGCACAGTGGGTTGCGCATTCAGGCATCGAGACGGAGACCGCCCGAATACGGCTGGTGGACTTCGGCGTCCGCGCGATCGAGCTGGAGCTGTTCGCTTATGTGCTGACGCGGGACCTCAACGTGTTCCTTGCCGCGCGCGAAGAGCTCCTGCAGGTGGCAGCCATCGTCGAGTCATCGGGCACGAGCTTCGCCCAGCCGGAACTGTTCGTCACCCCGGGACAGGCGCCGGCGGCCGGGCGCGAGGTTCAGCCCGCATCGTGACGCGTCACGAACCGGGAGCATCGACGATCCTGACGCGCAGCCGCGCCTCGCCGAGAATGACCTCATCACCGGACTGCAGTCGAACGCCCCGCGAGCCCGCCGGCACACCAATCGTCCGCCCTTCCCTGACGATGGATGTGCCATGTGCGCTCCGATCGTCTGAGATGCGATAGTCGCGCGTGCGCGCGCTGTACTCGATGTGAGCGTGGCAGCGCGAGACCGACTCGTTGATCGCTCCGGCGCCTTCCTTGAACACGACGTGGTTGGTCCGGACAAGTCGATTGCGGCCGTCACGGACGTCGGCACACCGCCCGAGGTTGATTCGATCGAGTGCGAGCGCGTAGGACGGCCGCTCCGCCGATCCGCTGGCGATGGCGAGCCTGATCTCGCGGATCGACAGCGGCTCGTTTCGAGGCTGCTCCACCGCGCCTCGCGCGAACTCGATATGAAACTCGGGCGTCGCCCAGGCGGGTTCCGCGTGCGCGACGTAGACAATCTTCACGTGCAGGCCGGCAGCGTCACACCCGAGCTGTCGCAGCCGGCTCACGATTCGTTCCTGCAACGTGGGCGATTCCTCGAGCACACCGGCGAACCGGGCGCGCACGTCTCGATCGGCAGCAACCACCCACAGCTTGATCCGGTTGTAGGGAAACACTGAGGTCCCACGTCCGGCCGGTTCCAGCCGCTGCTGGACCGCCTCGAGAACCGCCTGCACGACCTCGAGCGGCCCGCGCGGACCGGAGCGTGCCCATTGTTGCGCGGCGCGGTCGAGGGTTCGCGTCAGCGTCGCTTCGAGCTTTCGTGCCTTGCCGATGATGTCCATAGGATGTCTCTCGTGCGCTCTCTCAAAGAGAGAGCCTCGCACGCGCGTTCGCACGTCGCACCCACGTTCCATCGCGCCGCACGAGCCGTTCTCATCTCTCGGCCTTACTCGATGAGGCCACTGGCCGCGGCAGCGCTCACGATCTCGCCGGCGGCCGGGGCGGCTGCGAGCCCGCCGTATCCCGCGTTCTCGATGATGACGGCGAATGCGATCCGCCGTCTGGCGGCACCGTACGGCGCATACCCGACGAACCACGCATGCGATGCGGCGCCGGTGACTTCGGCGGTGCCCGTCTTCCCTGCGATGCGCCCGCGGTGCTCGCGAAGAGCCCGGCCGGTTCCGGTCAGGACGGCGTCGCGCATGTACTGTCCCAGCGTTGCGGCAGCCTCTGGCGTCAGCAGCGTTCCGGAGGTCGCCGAGGCTCGCGGACTCTCGGGCGCAGTTGTTCCTGTGGTCTCCAGGCGGTTGTCACGGAGAACGCCTTTGCTGGCAATCGCGGCGGCCACTCGCGCCATCCGCAGCGGCGACGTGACGACATCTCCCTGCCCGTAACCGGCGTGCGGCAGCGTCGCGCGAAGGCGCGCGATCGAATCGTCGCGCGAAACCGAAATGCCGAGCAGGTGTGCCGTGTCCAGGATGGACTCGGGGCCGACACGGACAGCGAGCTGTGCGAAGTACGCGTTGCACGAGTGCACGAGCCCGCCGTGCATGTCGATCCTCCCGTGCGGATGCCGGTCGAGCACATCGTCTCGAATGACGCCCCAGCGGCTGACGGTCGCGCCGACCCGCCCGCGTGCCTGCAGTGAGCACATGAACGTCATGTCTCTTGAGGGAAGACCCTGGCGCAGTGCCGCTGACGCCGTTACCAGCTTGAACGTCGAGCCGGGGGGATAGAGGCCGAATCTCGCGCGGTCCATCAGCCGCTCGTCGTCGTCCCCCTCGCTCGCGCTGGCGCCCGCGATTGAAGGGAACGGATAGCTGCCAATCGCCAGGATCTCGCCGGTGTCCGGATCGATCACCGCGGCGGCCGCGTGCCCGGTCGAGGACCGTGACGCGTACTTCGCCAGGATGTCCGCGACCGAAGCCTGCAGTCGGGCGTCGATCGTCAGCGTCAGGTCGCGGCTGCGCCCCATGAACGCTTTCACATCCGGATGCTCCGGCGCGTGGCGATGGCGAAGCAGCGGAATCAACTCGCGGTAGTCGCGGCGAACCGCCGCGGCCGGACGACCTGCCGCATCGGTGGTCTTCACAAGAGTGGCGTGATCGTCGAAGCCTCGCAGGTGATCCTGCGCGTCGCGCTCGACGTAGGCCGTATTGCTCGCAGTCCAGTTGCGGCCGTCTCGCGCGTCGCCGAGCAGATGGAAGGCCGCGCCGCCGAGCGGATAACAACGTTCTCGCATCGGCATGTCACAGCCGGCGCCGGTCACACCCGCTTTCGCGTACGCGTCGTACGCGGCCTGCGCGATACGTGCATCGCTGGTCGCGAGCGGAAGCCCCCGGCGATCGAACAGAGTCCCGCGCGGGATCCGCGTCAGCACGTCGTTGATGCGCGGGTTGTACTGATACCGTCGATAACCGTCGGCCTGGATCCCGAGATGAGGCCTGACCACGTTGGTGTCCGCGTGCACGACCTGCACGTCGAACAACACTGCGACGAGCGCTGCGGCTGCTACACCAAGGCCTGTCACGAGGCGTCTGACACCGGCGCGAAAAGGCTCGCTCGCGCTGCCCTCGGGCGGTGATTGCATCCGAATAGCGGTCAGGATGCCGAGGGCCATGAAATTGGCGAGCATGGCCGAGCCGCCGAAACTCAGAAACGGCGTGACGACGCCCGTGAGAGGCACGAGGCCGAGCATCCCCGCACCCATGACGAGCACAGGTAAGGTCAGGAACAGCGTCAGCACGATGGCGAGGAAGAAGGCGTAGTCGCTTCCCGCATGGAGCGCCGCGTCGAAACCGCGTGCCGCGAGCATCACGAACAGAATCGCCACGGCGAGGAGCCCTGCAAACCCGAGCTCTTCGCCAATCGCCGCAAGCATCAGATCGGTGAAGCCCGCGGGCACGTATGCCGTGTGACCAAGGCCCAGCCCGGTCCCGAACAGCCCGCCGGTCGACAGACCCCAGATGGCCTGCGCAACCTGCTCGCCGCCTCGAACGCTGTTGTCCCACGCCGACTGCCAGATGGCCACACGAGCGGTGAGCGTCGATGAGATATCGAGTGCGTAACCGACATAGAAGCCGGCAACCAGCACGACGAATCCGGCGAGCGCAAGCCTGACACGGTTCCGGGCAATCGCGTATGTGATCAGAAAGACGCACGACAGGAACAGTGCGGGGCCGAGATCCCGCTGCACGAAGAAAAACAGCAGCGCGACCGCCACGCCCGCTGCGACCGGGAGCACGTAGTCCACACGTGGCAGGTCGAGCCAACGTGGCACGCGAAGCGATCGAACCGCCTGCCCGCGGACCCCTCGAAGCACTTCCCATCTGCGTGCGAAGTACCCGGCCAGGAACAACGCCAGCAGCAATCGGATGAGCTCGACCGGCTGCATGGGACCCAGATTCACCTTTGCGCTACTGCCGGCTGGCCCGTGGCCAAAGACGATGAGCAGGAGTGACAGGGCAAGCGCACCAATCAGTGGCAAGTACGTGAGGCCGAGTCGCGACACTCTCTGGACATCCATGGCGGACGCCCACGCGAACAGGACATGGCCCGCCGCAGTCACCTGCGCAAACCGGATGAACAACTGAGAGTCCCGCAGCGGGTCCTGGCGGCTGAGGAGCGCAGCGAAGCCAAGTACGGTGAGGAGATGCGCTACCGACAGAAGCAGATAGTCGCCGCGGACGCCGCGAGCCCACCAGAACAGCGCGACGACCCAGACCGACGCGAGATACACCGCTCCCCAGAGCAGCAGTTGCGCGCGATGTTCCTCATGCGTTCTCACGGCAACAGCCGGCTTGAGCACCACCAGTTGTTCGCGGGTGAGCACCTGGCGAGCCTCGCCGTTGACGATAGCCTTCGCGGCCAGCAGGCCGCCAACGTTCGGCAGGCGCTCTTCGCGCGCGCGCAGCGCCGAGATGAATTCGTGCAGCCTCGTCGCGGCGGCCCGGCGCTCGCCTGCTTCCGGGAAGACTCTTTCGAGCAGCGGGGTCAAATCCGACGCGTCCTTCAATTCGTTCAGATTGATCGGCGGCACGACCCCGGTGGAGGCCGCCGCGCTTTCGTCAGCCGCGAAGCGGCCGCTGTAGGAAGACACGATGGCGAGCAGTGCGACGATGGACGTGAACGCCAGCAACCCGTGGCGCACGTCGATTCGCCGCGCGCAGTCGGCCGCGAGCCATCCGTCCCGCTGAGTGGCGGAGACGTAGGTCGTGGTCATGGCGCGGCGTGCTCCGAATGAGCCGCCTCGCTCTGCTGAAACTCCTGAACCGGCGGCGGCGTGTCCATTGGCGTCGGCTCGGGCGGCTCGAGACTGATGACGGGCGTCAACAGATCCAGTCGCAGTTGCGTGTCGTCGAGGGCGCGCTGCGTGGCGCGGATGTTGGCGGTCGCGGTGCTCAGGCTGGCGGCCTGGGTATACAACGTCAGTGCACGCCGATACGCCTCGACCGCCCTGGCCAGGTAATCGCTCTCCTGCGGCATGCCGGCGAGCTCACGGGCGCTCTTCACGAAGCTGTTGCCGCGAGCGCGATAGCCGTCTGCAAGCTGGCCCGTTTCCCGCTCGGTCGGCCGATATCCGCGACGCTCCGCCTGCGCGAGTGCGTCGGCGCCGCGATCGATGTCCTCGAGGCCGTAGATGAAAGTGCGGGCGAGGCCGAGAAACGGATCCGGCCAGTCGGGCCGGAGATCGGCCGCCTCTCGGAACGCCGCGACCGCTTCGGTGAGCTCGCGCTGGGCGTCGATGTCCTGATTCCGGCCCTTTCGAGCCTCGCCGTTGATCCTGTGGAGATGGCCGTCGCAGTACCGGAACGCCGCGCGCAGCTCGCGGTCATCTCGCGCGAACGGGATGGCGCGCGCCAGCGCGTCGCGCGCCAGCTGCCACTGTGCCTCTCGAACCGTCGGCAGCGCCATTCGGTAGTTGCCGATCACCTTGTCGGCCAGCGACAACGTTCGCTGGGTGAGCAACCGCTGCAGGCGCCAGGTTCCCCATCCCAGGTGACTGTGCGCCGACAACTCCTCGTATGCGGCCCAGGACCTCCCGATCTCGTGCAGCTCCTGGGTTGACGCCGCCGCCGCGACCCTTCTCGCATCGGCCGCCACTGAACACTCGTTGGTGGTGAGTCCGAACACGAGCAGCGCCGACGCCGCGAGAAGGGCGAGCTTGCGCCGGGTCGCCGGCTTCGAACGTGCAGCGGAAGCACCTGCCGCTGCGGCCGGTCGCGTTCGTCTCGTCTTCTCCTCGTCCGCTTCCAGCGGACGCGTCGTTCTTCGCGTCGCCTCCGGATCCACGGAGCGAGCGGGCCATCCCTGCGCCTCGGCGATGGTCCCCTTCCCCGCGACGAAGCGCTCCAGATCCTCGCGGATCGCCCGCGCGCTCTCGTATCGCACCGCGACTGCCGGCCCGAGCATGCGCGCGGCGATGGCCTCCAGGCCACGCGGGCAGTGCCCGGCCAGCGGCTGCGGCGGAATTCGCGATCGAATCAACCGCTCCAATCGATGCGTGTCGGGCGCGTCGAACGGGCGGCGGCCGCGAATCATCTCGTGCAGCATGACGCCGATAGCCCACATATCCGCGTACTCGTTGACCTCGCCGTCGAGGCGCTCGGGCGACAGATACGGGGTGGTGCCGAAGTCGTTCCTGGTGACTTTCCGGCTGAGAGACAGCGCTTTCGCGATCCCGAAGTCGAGCACCTTGACCGCACCCGACGAGGTGATGCGAACGTTCTGCGGCTTCAGATCGCCGTGGACGAGCGAGCGCAGCTTCCGATCGCCGATCACCGCCTCGAAGCTGTGCGCCGCTTCGAGGAACGTGCAGAGCTCGATTGCGATCGTGACGGCGCGGTCCACGCCGATCGCACCGCGCGCGATCGCGTCGGACAGGTTTTCCCCGTCCAGATACTCCATCGCGACCACGAAATATCCGGATTCATTCGGCAGATGCTCGTAGACCGCGGGTACGTGACGGCTGACCTGGCTGAACTGCCGCTGAAGCTCGGCGCCCGACTGCTCCGCCTCGAAGATCTCGCGCGCTTCACCGGCCGTCGCGCGCTGCACGAGCTTGAGCGCCACGTTCTGGCCGCTCCTCGTGTCGGTCGCCAGGAGCACGAGCGCCATGCCACCGCGTCCAATCTCCTTCAGGACCTCGTATGGGCCCAGACGATGGAAGACGGTGCTCATGGCCTGCGTGAGGGCGGTTGCGCCTGAAGTTGTGGCGATCTGGTTGACTGAGGCAGAAACCAGTTCTCCGACCTCAACCGGCGACGCGTCTCGTCGTCGGCAGACGCGAACACGTCAGGGCGCACGCCGACGAAGACATTCTGGTGGAAGGCGGCCGATGCGCCGTGTTCGACGCTGAAGGATCCAGGCGCTCGTTGCGAGAGGCCGTTCCGGCTGAACACGTTGTGCGTGATGCGCGGCGCGGCGCCGGTCCGGATGTGCAGCGCGACACCCGGGTTGTCATGCACGTCGCTGCCGACCATCGTCGCCGCACTCCCTCCGTCGAACGTGATCGCCGCGTCTGCGGCTCCACTCACCTCGAGGTCGACGAGTGACACGCCGGTGCCGGCGACGCGCACACCGACGCCCAGTGGAGTCCGCGCGTCGCCGATGATCCTGAATCCGACGAGCGCGCCGCCATCCGGTCCCGTTGCGATCACGGCAGGTTCGGGCTCCGTGTCCGAGGCAGTTGCCGGGAGTCGGATCGTGGCGCGACGCGGCACCTGGCTCACGAGACGGATACCCCTGCTCAGCGTCACACGCTCCTGATACTCACCGGGCTCCACGAGAACGACCGATCGCGGCTGCGCGCGTGCGATCGCAGCGGCGATGGACTCGCCGCTGCGGACCACGAGCGACCGATCCTCACGTGGCGATACCTCGGCGAGAGGTCGAGCCGGTGACCAGGGCAGTGCGGCAACGCGGTACGCCACGAGGCCGGTCACGGTCGTCAACGCGAGCATCGCGGCAACCAGCGGTAATCGCCGGGGTCTAGTGGACCTGCCCGAAGAAAGCACCGGAGCAATGGATGCGGCCTGTCTCGGGACAGATACGTTTCGGCGCGGCCGGAAGTTTTCGCCCGCGGCCAACACGACCGTGACGTTGTCCTTGCCGCCGGCAGCATTGGCTTCCTCGACGAGCGAGCGCACCACGCCGCACGGCTTTCCGGCCTGTTCGGTCACGATCCGCAGGATCGAGCTCGAATCAACCAGGTCGGTGAGACCGTCGCTGCACAGCAAGAGAGCCTCATCCGTTTCAAAGGGGATCTCATGAAGATCGACGAACTCGGAATCGCCTGGCGAGTGGGGCGCTGAGCCGACGTCGCGATACACCTCGTTGCGGCGCGGATGGCGCATCGCCTCCGCCTCGGAGAGCTCGAGCGCGTCCTCCCGTTCGCCGACAGGCGAATGATCCCTCGTGATCTTGTGAATCTCACCACCGCGCAGCTTGTAGAGACGGGTGTCGCCGACATGGCCGATGGTGGCGGTGCCGTCCTTGATGACGGCGACAGTCAGCACACATGCCATGCCCTCCCACTCCGGACGGCTCGCGGCAAGGCGGTAGATCTCGTTGTTGGCGATCGAGATCGCCTCGCGCACACGATCGGCGGTGGCGCCGGTCTCGCGCTCCAGACGCTCGCGGATCATCGCGAGCGCGACATCGGCGGCCTTCCCGCCGGCCGCTTGTCCTCCCACGCCGTCGATCACGATGAGCAGGCCGCGCGCCTCGTCAACGTGGAATCGATCCTCGTTGACATCGCGCTGCCGGCCGGTGTCGGTCGCGCCTGCAGCGGCGATTGCCGAGAGGGTCCGGGCGTACGAGCTCGTCACCGCGCGCGTCCTGTCAGCATGAGCCATACGCATCCCGCAACCAGCACGGCGATCGCCGTCAACAGCCCGTAGTGGGCAGCCATCAAGCGTGTCATTCAGCGCCTCGCGGTGAACTGCAGCTGGACGGTTTCGGCAAGACCGATGCCTGCCTCGTCGGGCAGAAGCGTCTCGAGCCCGTTCTCCCGTTTGGTGCCGCCCACTTCGTCGAAGCCGCGAGGCACGTGCCGGCCGTTCAACGTCGTGCCCAGCGTGCTCAGATCGATCAGGAAGAACCGCCCGGTCTGCGGGTCGCGCCGAATGCGTGCGTGCTCGCGCGATACGTCTGCCGAGGACACGATCCTGATGTCCACGGGATACGTTGCACCGCCGCGACCGATAGTCACCGAATCCTTCACGATCTCGAACGTGTGAGCGCCGGCATCGTCCTGATACGTCACGCGCGCCAGCGGCCTGGTGTCCGGCAGCGGAGGCGACGCGTCGTGAGAGGGGCGCTGCCTCGTGGTCACATGCGAGCCGATGTGCACTGTCGTAATGCGACGGGTGCGATCGCCGCCCAGTTCCGGGCGTGCCGGCAACTGGAGCTCGGAGTCGATCAGGATGGCGCCTTCGGCGACATCGCCGTCGGGATCCGGCAGAAACTCGACGTGCCACGATCCACCGGCGGCCTCGACCGGCACCTGCGGTCTGCCCAGAATCCGCCCGGCGTATCCCTGCACGCTGGAGCGCCGGTTGAGCGAATCGAGTTCCTCCGACAGCGCCCGCACGGTCTGATCGTGCAGAACCGGCAGGATGCTCTCCAGGCGCGCGTACTCGCCTGGATGGAGGTAGACCAGATACCGGCTGGGCGCCAGTATCGAATATTTGAGCGGCTCGAGGTTGCGCCGCATGTTCTCGAGCACCGCCGCGATCACGTCGCGGGCGGGCCGGCGCGGAACGTCAGCGGTGGCGTCGTATGGGCTCGATCGCATGGCGATGACCTGCTGTCTGTCTCACAACTGCGGAATGCAGAATTCAGAATGCGGAACAGTTGGCACGTCCGGCCGCCGCGCTCCTGATCCGGCATGCTCGGTGCTGACCAGGCGCCGCAACCCGGGGCCAGACGTAGAATTCGTCCAAGAATGACGCAGCGGTGAAATGGAAGTCCTAAGGAATCGCGAAAGATTTTCGAAATTCGGAGCGCGGCCGTGAAAGTCCGGTTCGGTCAGTTCGACCTGGATTCGGAGACGCGCCAGCTGCTCCGTGCCGGCGAGGCGATCCATCTCTCGCCAAAGGCATTTGCCGTCCTGAGCATCCTGCTGGCGCGCCGGCCGAACGTCGTCGCGAAGGCCGAGCTGTTCGCGGAGATCTGGCCCGATGTCTTCGTCGTGGACGGCAACATCAATGTGCTGGTTGGCGAAATACGCCGCGCCATCGACGATGACGCGCAATCGCCGCGATTCATCCGAACCGTGCACGGGATCGGTTACGCATTCTGCGGCGAAGCGATCGACACCGGCCGCCCGTCGCAGGTCGAGGGCCCGGACCGATTCTGGCTGACATGGCGCGGGCGAAAATTCTCGCTGGCCGAGGGCGATAACATCGTCGGCCGGGACCCTCGATGCGAGGTATGGGTCGATCACTCCGGTGTATCGCGCCGGCACGCGAGAATCCGGATCGCAAATGCGTCGGTTCGGCCTATGCTAGCGGACCTCGACAGCACGAACGGCACCTTTCTCGGCGGGAGAAAGGTCGTGGATGACACGCCGCTCTCCGACGGAGACACCATCAAGGTGGGAGCGGTGACGTTGAAGTTTCGCGAATGGACCGAGTCGGCTTCACGCACCAGACGCATTCGCCGATCGACGGAGAAAGGCGAGGAGTGACGACGCACGCTCCGCGCTGGTCGCTCGTCCTGGCCATCGCGGCGGTTTTCGCGATGACGGCGCTGGCCGACGTGTGGACATCGCCGGCACCCCAGAGCGATCCGGCTGCGGTGTCTCTCGGCCGCATCGCGATCGATACCGTTGCGGTGCCACTCAATCCCGTGGACCTGACCCAGGACTCCGTCGGCGATTTCCGGTACGCGGGTGGGCTGGCGCTGAGCTCGCGGCAGACAGATTGGCTGCACGAGATCTCCGATATCGCGATGACCGGACCCGACCAGTTCCTCGCGATTGGCGACGAAGGCATCGTGTTCGAAGGGCGGGTCATGCTCGATGCCGAGCGCCGGCTGATCGGAGTCACCGATGGCAGCCTGACGCGACTGCTCGGGCCAAACGGAAGACCGCTAGCGAATCCGAACGCCGATGCTGAAGGGCTCGCGCTGCTCGCCAACGGCGATCGCCTGGTGAGCTTCGAGACGCGCTCTCGCATCTGGCGTTACCCGCGCAGCGGCGGGCGGCCCCGCGCGGTGCCGTCGCCCCGGATTCCGCTGCGGACCAACGAAGGCATGGAGGCGCTGACGGCCGACTCCGGTGAGGGCGCCGATGCCTATATCGTCGGCGCCGAAGACACGGGTGAGACGTGGAAGTGCCGCGTCACGACGAACTGCGTCAAGGGACCGACGGTGGACAAGCCGATGGAGTTCGGCCTGGTGTCGATGAATCGACTGCCGGGCGACCTGACCGCCTACCTGCTGCGCGCCTACGATCCCGTCCGCCGCAGCCGCATCACGCTGAAGATCGTGCGCGACGGCGCCGTGGTCGGCCGCATGGATCTCGCATCGCCGTTGACCGTGGACAACTTCGAAGGCATGACATCGGTCGCGGGCACCGGCGGCAACCGCCGCTTCTACCTGATCTCCGACGACAACAAGCGGGCGACCCAGCGAACGCTGCTCCTCGCGTTCGACTGGCAGCCGCGATAGGCGCAGCGAGAGGCACACAACTCGAGGCACACGCCTTGACAGTGGCGTCGCGACTCCTTACGCTATGCCCCTCGCGCGGCTCAGCAAACGGATTACCCAGGCGCCCTTCGGCGATGCAGCGTGAGCACCGTCCATGGGAAGCCCACAGGACGGTATGCCCAATCGCTTCACTACGGCGGCTATTCTCCCGGTCATCCTCGCAGCTACCCCTGTTTACGCTCAAACCGACGCAGCCGAGAGCCCTCTGGCCGCGCATCCCATCGGTGCCGCACGACAGCTGGCTCAGGCGCCGGTCCTGGTGATGTTCGACATCACGGAGCGTCAGGCCGAGCTGGAGCGGTGGATCGAAGAGTTCTCCGACTGGAAGAGATGGGACGCCACCTGGGGCAACCGGCGGCAGCCGGGCTGGTTCCGCGCCTCGACGGCGCGCAAGCAGCGGCCGGATCCCCCGGCATGGCTGTTCGGTCACTGTGACGCTCTGGTCGATGACAGTGACATCTTCGCCGAAGGGTGCACCCTGCTTGCCGAATGGAGCGCCGACTACGGCACCGCCCACCTGGCGAACGCCCGTGCGGTCACCACCAACGCGCAGGAGGAAGAAGAGAGAACCAAATTCTGGGAGCACCTCCACCTGGACATGATGTGGCCCGCGATGCAGTCCGGCGTGAGCCTGTATGGCGTGGTCGGCATGCACGCGACGACGAGCGTTCAGGGACGGTTCCAGATTTTCGTCGCGCCCGGCATCATGCTGTTGAACGTGCCGACCCGCAACGGCGCGCGCGCGTGGAAGGCGGCGGCGAACTACGGCATCGCCTTCCGGTTGTTCGAGTTCACGTTTCCCGGAACCGAGCGCCGGGCGTTACTCCACGTCAACCTGGCAAAGGCGTGGCTGTTCTCGGCCGGGCCCAACGTATCGTCGAGGAGCACCGACTTCGTGGGGTTCTCGATGACCTTCAAGAGAACGCCCTGAGCCCAGGCGACGAGCACCGCAGTCCCGAAGGGCGACTCTTCGATCGGGTGTCCAACACCGCGCTCAGTGACGGCACTTCCGACACGTCCTTTAACCACCCTTCCACGACCGCGTAACGGACGATGTCGATCACGCTGGCGCGCGAGTCACCGCGCCGGCATCCGCTTCACTGCCTGGAGCAGTACAGGTTGGGTCCCGTAGTTCTCGAGGAAGACTGTGTTGCTCTTCTTGTCCACTTCGATCTTGGTGAAGAGCGACATCTTGCCCTCGCCCTCGCCGTTGGGGGCGATCCGCAGTTCAACCAGCGTGAACGGATAGTCAATCGTCCGAGGACGATTCGCCGCTTCCCAGAAGCCGATGTAGCGATCGGTCACGAGCGTCACACGCTCGCCGCCGTCTTCGCCCGGGACCCGCCGCGCGAAATGCAGGTCGTAGCCGATGCTGTCGGGTGTCCTGATGTACCCGACGCGCGGCATGTCCTGGAGCGTCTCCAGCAGCTTATCCGGTCCCTTCTCGAGCAGCACCGACACGAGTCGATCGCGTTCCGCGTCGGTCGACCAGCGTTCGACGGCCATTTCGACGGTCAGTGAGGTCCAGCGAACTGGACTGCCCATGTTCACCGCCAAGGCGGTATAACGCACCGGCTCGTTTTTCGTCTGTCCGGCTGGCGACGTTGCGAACAGTACAAACACGGCCATGGCGATGCACACGCGCTGGAGAAGAGCTGGCAGCGGGACCATGAGGCCTCCCATGTTGAGCCCACCGCACGATTTCGTGAGACACCACTGGACGATCGGACGTGACAGTTGAAACGGGTTCCGAGCCGGCGTGGTGACGGCAATCGATGAGGAGGGTGGATCGAACGACGAACGAGACGCGAAGCCATGCACGACGGCATGGAGCGATGCGTGATCCGTGCCTGAGGGCCGTGGATCGCTAGAGCTGCAGTTGCAGGCGCGTCTGGAAGAACTGCGTCCGGCCCCGGAGATCGAAGCGATCGAGCGTTCCGGATCCGTAGGTGAGCTCGAGCCGGATGTGATCGGACAGATACCAGTTCACCATTGGCGTTTCTGATTGTCGTAGGTCGAGAACGACTGCCCTTCCGACAACCAATCGGCAAAGACGCCGACATTCCACAGCAGATGGATCTTCGGTGCATATCCCAACCACTTCACGCCGTCGGCGAGGATCGGAATGGTCGCGTCGTTGATCGTGGATCGTTCCTGCGTCCACCCGGCGTAGCCGACCATGACCTTGTTGAGCGAGAAGCCCTCCTTGCTGCGACCGACGAACACATGACCGGACAGTTCCGGCACTTCGACCATGAGACCGGTCTCGCGCACCAGCCATTCATCGGTCGGCCCGTCGTACATGAGACCGGCGCTCCATGTCACCGATCGCCTGAATTTCAATCGGCCTTCAGGAGCACGCGGCTGTCGCGCACTTTGTCGTCGGGCGTCAGCGTGATCTGCCGCCCGCTGGCGTCGTCCTGGGAGAAGCCGGCGTACTCATAGAGAAATCCGCCGCCCATGCGAATCGTGAAGAAGCGCCCCTCGTACTCGTTCCATCTGACCAGACGGCGAACGGGATCTTCGGCATCGGCCTCGCCGGCCTCGGGGTGCTGCGCGTAAGTGCCGTGTCGGTGGTGGCCATCAGTGGCAGACGACCCCCGGGAGATCCCCGAGCCCGGCACGACGCAGGACGATGCCCGCTACCAGGTCAATGCCGCCGGTGTGGCCCTGTCGGCAGCCCGGCCCCGCCGCGAGATCGCGCTGAGTTTCAAATACCTGAAGGAGTTCGCGAATCGATCGACCTTTCAGGGTTTCTCCACGCAGATCGCGGGCTCGATCGCGTTTTGAGTCGCGCTGCTCCGCAATGCATCCGGGTTGGCGTGGTGAATTCCTGTGGAGGTGACCGATCCTCGTCGCCTGACCCCGCGAGGCTCGGGGTGCCCTTGGAATTCGTGGCTCAGCCAGGTCACGCCTCCGCGAGCGCGTCCGGTGGAAAGAATTCGACTGGTCGCTGGTGTACGATGTCCAAACTTCAGCAGACCTGTGAGCAGCACACGACACGTCAGACGGATTGCCCACCTGTGGGTAGTGCTCCCGATCGCCGCGGGGCTCTGCTCGACCACGCCCCTTGCCGCCCAGTCATCGTCGGATCCGAGCTCGTCCGACGCGCCAGTCGCGCCGTCGGCGTCCCTCGCCCTCTACGTCGATGCACCGCCGGCACCGGTTGCACCCGACGTGATCAGGCGCGACAGCGAGGGACGCGCCACCGTCCGTGCCGTGCGGGTCAGTCAGCCGATGCGAATCGACGGTGCGCTCGACGAGGCACTGTACCGGGACGTCCCCTCCATCTCCGACTTCATCCAGGTCGAGCCCGCCAGCGGAGAGCCGGCCACCGAACGGACCGAAGCCTGGATCGCGTTCGACGAAGACAACGTGTATGTCTCCTTCAAGGTGTGGGACAGCCAGATGGAGACGCTGATTGCGACCGAAATGAGACGGGACAGCACCAACAGCTGGCAGGGCAACGATCTCGTCTCCTTCATCTTCGACACCTTCTACGACCGGCGGAGCTCGTTCACCTTCACGATGAACCCGCTGGGAGGCCGATCGGACGGCACGATGGTCAACGATCGGCAATACAGCAGCGACTGGAACCCGGTCTGGGAGATGAAGCCCGGTCGCTTCGATGGCGGCTGGACGGTCGAGGCGGCGATTCCGTTCAAGTCGCTGCGCTACCGCCCCGGGACCGCGCAGCTCTGGGGATTCAACGCGATGCGCGTGAAACGCGCGAAGAACGAGATCTCCACGCTCACCCGCGTGCCGCCCGCGCGCGGACAGTCCGGCTTTCAGCAGGCGCAGTTCGCCGCGTCGCTCGTCGGGATCGAGGCTCCGCGCGCCGGGGCCAACATCGATATCAAGCCGTATGCGATCTCCAGCCTGACGACGAACGAGCTGGCGACCCCGCGAGTGCTGAACCACCCGGAAGCCGAAGCCGGTCTCGACCTGAAATATGGCGTGACGCAGGGGCTCGTCGCCGACCTCACGGTCAACACCGACTTCGCGCAGGTCGAGGCGGACGAACAGCAGGTCAACCTCACCAGGTTCAGCCTGTTCTTTCCCGAGAAGCGCGACTTCTTTCTCGAGAACCAGGGAACGTTCTCGTTCGGCGGGGTGTCGATCAACAGCGCCGGGGGCAACTTCGGTGGCGGCTTCATCGGCGGCGGCGGAAACGATGCGCCGATCATGTTCTACAGCCGCCGGATCGGGTTGAACGAAGGACAGGAGGTGCCTCTCAATGTGGGCGGGCGCCTCACCGGACGCGCCGGCAAGTACAGCGTCGGGCTCCTCAACATCCAGACCGGCGAGGAGCGGCAGACGGGGGCACGCGACACCAACTTCAGCGTCATCCGCCTGAAGCGTGACGTCCTCCGCCGAAGCAGTGTCGGCGTATTGTTCACGAACCGGACGGTGTCGACGGTCGGAACCGGCGGCAACCGGTCGTATGGCGTCGACGGCACGTTCGCCTTCTACGAGAATCTGCAGATCAACACCTACTGGGCGCGCACGGAAACCGAGGGCCTGAGCCGCCAGGACGACACCAGCTATCGCGGCCAGCTCGATTACTCGGGCGACCGCTACACGGTGCAGCTCGAGCGGCTCAAGATTGGCGACAATTTCAATCCGGAAGTCGGTTTCCTCCGCCGGGACGACATGGTGCGCGACTATGCGCGCTTCCGCTTCAGCCCGCGCCCGCGCACCCGAAGCGCGATCCGCAAGTACGTCTACGATGCCGCCATCGAGTACATCGAGAACGGCGCCGGCCGCCTCGAATCGCGCGAGCGCGCCGCGGAATTCGCGCTCGAGTTCCAGAACGCCGACCGCTTCACCGTCAACTACACCAACTCCTTCGAGTTCCTGCCGGCGCCCTTCCCGATCGGCGGCGATGTGATTCTCCCCGTCGGCAGTTACGCCTTCGATACGTTTCGGGTCGGCTACAGCCTGGGGCAGCAGCGCCTGGTGTCTGCCAACCTGAGCGCCGAATACGGGACGTTTTACAACGGCCACAAGACGTCGGTGAGCGCCTCGCGCGGGCGGGTGCCGATCACGAACCAGTTGTCGGTTGAACCGACCTACTCGCTCAATCACGTCACGCTGGTGCAGGGCGAGTTCACGACCCATCTGGCGGGCTCGCGGGTGACCTACTCCATGACGCCACTGATGTTCGTGAGCGCGCTGATTCAGTACAACTCGGGCATCAACGCCGTCTCCACCAACGCGCGGTTCCGGTGGGAATATCAGCCAGGCAGCGAGCTGTTCGTGGTGTACAACGAGGAACGCAACACGCTGACGCGCAGCTTCCCGTCGCTGAACAATCGCGCCTTCATCGTGAAGATCAATCGGCTGTTCCGACTCTGAGCTCGGGCAGCGACAGCCTCCTGGGCGCTTTCGGGCGCGCGGCCCTGATCCCGACGCGGATCATGGGCGCCTCGACGGCGTGGTGAAAAACGAACGGGAGCGTCACTACCAGGACAACGAAGAGACCCCAGCGGCCCACGACCGGAAGGCCCGCCGACGCCCCGTATTCCAGCGCGAACCAGAGTGCGAACAAGTGCGTCAGGTAGACGCCGTACGAGTAGCGGGCGATGACACGCGAGGCGGTCACGAGCCACGCCGTTGACAGAGGCTGAACCCTGGGGATCGCGAGCGCGAGCGCGAGGCAGAAAAGCGCCTGCGTGCCCCACCGTGCTGTCACCAGGAAAGCTGCGGTGCCAACGAGCACGACGACCGGCCACCAGAATGCCCGGGCGCGCGGGCGCGCCGTGCTGGCGTATGCCACCACGCCCGCGAGGAAACAGGGTGCGGCCACGATCAGCGTCCACGGAACATGGGGAAGAAAGTTGCGCAGTCTCACGGCGCCCGGCGCCAGAAACCCGACGACGGCGGCGAGTGCCCACAGCGCAAGCGCGAATCGAAGCGGCGACTGCGCCCGGCACATGAAGAAAAAGATCGCCGGCAACAAGAGGTACATCTGCACCTCGAGCGGCAATGTCCAGAGCGGCGACTGAATCGACGGCGCGAGCGTGATGTTCTGGATCAGGAGCACGTTCTCGAGCAGGTCAAGGCCATCGGCTCCCGACGACAGAAAACGCGGGCCCTCCATCACCAGCGGCGCACCAATCCAGAAGATCAGCAGCGTGGTCACCGTCGCGAGGGGAAAGATGCGGAAGGCCCGCCGGATCAGAAACCGTTTGTACTGGGTCGCAGGAGGCGCCGGAAATTCCTGCTGCATTCTTTGCAGCGAGAACATCAGCACCAGAGTCGTGTGCACGAAGAAGATATCGACGCCCCACAGACCAAGCGGCCCGATCGGGATCTGGAAGTAGTTCAGCAGGTGTGACGCGAGCACGCACAGCACGGCCCACGCACGGAGAAAATCGAGATTGGGATGATCCTGGCTTATCGCTGCATTCGATCGCGGCGCTGATGGTTCGACGTGTTCCTGACGTTCCGGCCCGGTGGCTTCCCGAAATGGAATCGCAACTGATTGAGACACCATTTGCGCGAGTAGTATAGGTGCTCACTTCCGGCAGAGCTTTCTCACTTCGACACAGATCGTTGGGGCAGCTCATCAACCCGATCCCAGTGGTGTGCAAGCAGTCCGCCTTCATCGACGTCAGTGAAGCCGACAGATGTGCTTCGCGATGTACGCCGACACGTGGCCTCGCGCTGCACGTCTCTCGTGTCGTCGCGATCGCGCGATCAACGATCGAGCAACCGTGCACAGGCTCGGTCGTCGACGCCGCAGGTGTGATGAGAAGGGTTCCTGCTGCGATTCGCACATAGTCGTCGGGCGTGCGATGACCTGCAGCATCTCAGCGGACAGCCGCTTGTTCGACCTCGCTGCGCGCCGCCGCGATCGTCTTGTGCCGTTGCAGACGCCGATACCACCACGCCGTCAGGAGTGGTGTCAGGATCGCCGTCACGATTACCGACGCGGTGACCTGCACCGTGGCAGCGGCGGCAACCGGTGCAAACGACGTGTCGGCGAGCGCCACCGCCTGCGGCACGGCCGCCGAATTACCGGCCGTACTCGACGCTGCCGCGCCGGCGATGCCGGAACCGCCGAGCAGACGATCGACCACGATGCACACCGCGCCGGTCACGACAATCACCGTGAGACCGAGGATCACCCCGGGAAGGCCGGCCGTCACCACCGACTTCAGATTGATCGTCTGTCCCAGCGTGAACGCCATGAAGGGCACGATGATCGGCTCGTGAGACGCAAAGAATTCCTTCAGTTCATCGTCGAGATTGCCGAGGATCGCGCCGGCAACGATCGGCGCAATCACCGACACCATCGTGAGCCACGGGATCACCGCGAGCCCGGTTCCGACAAAGATGAGCATCGTGAGGAAGGGGCCGGTCTCGATGCTTTGCACGACGTAGGTGCCGGAATCTTCCTTGTCGCCCATCACCCCGGTCAGGGCGAGGAACATGCCACCGTTGGTATCGCTCATCGCGACCATCACGGCCAGCGTGCTCAGACCGATGATGCTCCCGTCGAACAGGTGCGCCACCGCCAGCGCGAAGAGGGTGGCGGTGCCGACCTTCGCAGTGAGCAGGCCGAATCCCCGTAGCAGCATTCTCGGCGCGGCGCGCATGGTCATCTTCGTGCCGACGGTGAAGAGGTACATGCCGAGCACAGTTGGATAACCGACGCCACTCAGCGCCTGCGTGAAGCCGCCAATCTGCAGCAGATTGGGAAAGAACGTGTTGATGACCATGCCGATGAACAGCGGCACGACCATCAGCCCGCCGGGGACACGGTTGACGAACCGGTAGATCTTCATGTGCGCCACTCACCCGATCAGAGTCCGGGAACCAGCCGTGTCTCCGTCCCATGATGTCCCCGTCCGCCCGGCCCGTTGCCAGTCTCGTTCGCCACGTTGTGCGCGCCGGGACACGGCCGGGACCGCCATCCGGGCAAACGCTGCGAGTGCACGATTCGCGTTCCGGGCCGCAAGCGGTCCGGGTCGCGTAGACTCTCAAAGATCGCATCCGAATTCAACAACCGGATCAGGGGACTGCTCGTGATGGAGCCGAGATGAGCCCGAAACCCACTGTGCTTGTGACCCGCAGGCTTCCCGCTGCCGTGGAAGCTCGCCTTCAGCGCGACTACGAGGCGCGCCTCAACCCGGACGACACACTCTACTCGCGCGACGAGCTCATCGAGCGCGCCAGAGGGGCGCAGGCCATCCTGCCGTGCCACACCGAACATTTCGCGGCCGACGTGATCCAGCGACTACCCGGCGAGGTCAGGATCATCGCCAACTTCTCGGTCGGGTACGACCACGTCGACGTGGAGGCGGCGCGCGCGAGAGGGATCGTCGTGACGAACACACCGGACGTCCTCTCCGACGCCACCGCGGAGCTCACGATGATGCTGTTGATCGGCGCCGCACGCCGGGCGGGCGAAGGGGAAAAGCTCGTGCGCGAGCGGCTGTGGAAAGACTGGAGCCCCGCGTTCATGGTCGGTACTCAAGTGACCGGCAAACGGCTTGGCATCATCGGCATGGGGCGCGTCGGGCGCGTCGTAGCGCGCCGGGCGCGCGGGTTCGACATGACGATCCACTACCACGACATCCGGCCGGTCGAGGGTCCGGACGAGGGCGTCTTCCACGAAACGATCGAAGACCTCCTCCCCCACTGCGACTTCCTGAGCCTGCACTGCAACTCGACGCCGGCGACTCGCCGCCTGATCAACGCTCGACGCCTGGCGCTGCTGCCCGACGGCGCCATCCTGGTGAACGCCGCGCGCGGCGCGCTCGTGGACGACGATGCGCTCGTGGAGGCGCTGAAGTCTGGCAAATTGAGAGCGGCCGGGATCGATGCGTACAACAACGAGCCCAACGTCGATCCCCGATTAACGGCCCTGCCCAACACGTTCCTGATGCCGCACATCGGCAGCGCCACGCGCGAGACG
>Ga0073934_10004580_pt1 | contig 22723 bp, 20 predicted proteins | sample LarsenN4metaG_FD_76834 | JGI IMG/M metagenome (GOLD analysis project Ga0073934, IMG submission 76834) | Hot spring sediment bacterial and archeal communities from British Columbia, Canada, to study Microbial Dark Matter (Phase II) - Larsen... ...
CCGTGATCCGTGATCTTGGACAGCAACCGGAGGGACCTCCTTCGAGAACCGGAACTCAAGCCGTCTAACAAGCCTATTTACGAGGGGAGGAGGCTGAGAAGCAGATTCTTTTGGACAGCAGTGCTCACGACCCCTTTTTATGCTCCAAAATCATCAAGGGCTGAAGCAACAGCAAGTCGTGTGCCGACCGTTTCCTGAAGGTTTGTTTCTAAGTGATGGAAAGAAACCTTTATGATGGCAGAAGAGCAGATGGAAGAATGTAGGCCGACAAATTCGAGGATACCTCGTCCGACAGCTTGTCAGTTCGTAGGCTCTGGTTGCGCAGGGAACAACGCACGTCGCCCCCGAGCACCGCCCGCCTTATGTGGCTTAGTCACACCTAGCCCGCTCGATATGCCTGTATTCCGGCTACTGTTATCCAAGGTACCGGCCATACAGAAATGCCACAAACTGCTTTGCCCCACGCATTCTATTTTTTACGTTTTCTTCCGTGACACCGGCCTGTCGCAGTTGTTGTTCAAACCGAATCAAAGCATCCTTCAATTCTCTTCTCAATTCTCGCTCGATCACTCGGTCCAGCACGCTTGGCATAATTTCCTCCAATATTGATAGACTAATTCCCTGTAAGCCGCCTGGGAATTCTATAGGAATTTCAAGAGACAAGCCAGTTCCCGGGCGGGAAGATCCCCCAACACAATCAGCTCCTGCGCACACACTTACAACCGCTCGACATGAAACAGCGTAAGACCTGATTTGACTCGGGCCTTCGGCAAGATCGTCTTATGCATGAGAAAGGTCGGGAGAGATGCAACTGATTGATCCCAACACACCAACAACCTCGACCGTTCCTGCCTCAGCAGTTCTCCTAGTTGAACCGGACCAACGACAAAGGCATGACCACCCAGCCGCAACATGTGACTCAATCTCCTGACGATCATTCTCATGGTCGCCGAAGAATCAAACGAGTCATACGGCAGCCACTGATAAATCAGGTCAAAGGGTCCACGGCTTGCCAGATATTCTTCACACATATCAGCGGTGACCATTCGGATTCGTTTCAACCAATCCCATCGTTGCACCTCGGCACACTGAGTCCAGAGCTGCTGAGCCTGACGCTGTGCATAGGCAAAATGGCGGACCCGAACGGTGTAGTCACGCGGCCGATCGAACAAAATGCACGTGGAAATAGCAGCGTCTCCGTTCTCGATGAAGACACGTTCTGCCTGCGATCGCAACCCGCCAACCTCGCGATCCTGTTCTCCGAGATCGTCGAGGTAGTCCGCGACGAAGGACTGGGCAGCAAGTTCGCCGATCTCCGTGTCGTCTTCAGGAAACAAGGGCACCGCCTCGAAGGCTTCATGAGGAGAAATGCTCGGGACTCCCTGCTCGAATACCGTGCGCCAATCGACCGGACTGACCGAACCTTCCTCGGGCGGCGACGATCGCAACGGGAGATTGAGATTCAACGGCAAGGTTAATTCCGTTTCACGATCTTTCAAAACCAACAGCCCCCCTTCGACACGGAGGCTGCGATCCAGCGGGTGCACACGACGCCCGACCGAACTGACGTATGGAAGACCTGCAGGATCTTCGGCAAGGGTGGCCTTCTGCACAAACCCGTTTTTTACCGTCACACACAACCCTTGGTTGCCGTCAAAATACCGAACAGGAGAAAATTCGGCCGGCAGCCATACAACATGATGCGATTTTGAAGGATTCATGAAAGCTGATGACGGATCCTCACCATCTAACGGCTGAGGCGTGAAGAAGGCGCTGAACAAGCGAAAGGCCGCCACGGATGGATAGGTAGGAATCCCACGATACCGTAACGGCCTCGGAGTAGCGTATCCCTTGTTCTGATCGTCATACAGTCCGCGAATCAGCTCGAATACGGCAGAGCCTGTCCCGGGCAACAATGATTTGAACAGTTCGACCACAGGCAAAAAGTCAATCTGGTCCCAATGCATGGCTCCCATGCAGGCCATGAAACGCGCCGTTTCAAATCCCCCACTCTCCAACACATACAAGGCATCTTTTCGCTGCCGAATGGTAGCCATTCCTTTGGAATCGATGGCAAAATCCTCATCTCGATAAAACCACCGCATCTCCTCGATGGGTACTCGTAACGCCCCAGCAGCCAGGGCACGAAGATCGTCCGGAGTGATCCGTCGCCAATGGGGCCTCGAAGCGAGATTCAGCTTGGTTTCATTCACCAGCCCACCGGGCTTAATGCCTACCCATCGTCCCCAATCAAGTCGGACTCGCGCTCGCGTCAAAGAGACGGTCCCCTCGCAGGTCGACTTCCATTCGCACTCATGCAAGGGATGACCTACAGGATCGGTCGCAAGAAAGCGTCGTCCATCAGGCCGATAAAAGACGAGATGCCCGCTTGGAAACGTTTCAACGTGCCCGCCGACCTTGTCGAAGGACTCGGCGAGTGTACGTGTGGAAGGAAACTGGAGATGGCCGGGAGTGTTCAGGGCAAATGCAATGGCGTCTGAGGGCATTCACTCGCGGAGTTGGCCGCTCCCCAAGACAATAAATTTGGAGCAGGTTAACTCTTCCAACCCCATGGGGCCCCGTGCATGAATGCGCGAGGTGCTGATGCCGATTTCGGCTCCCAGGCCGAACTGATACCCGTCGTTCAGTCGAGTGGAGGCATTCACCAGAACGGCACTCGCGTCGACTTCCTTCAGAAACCGCATCGCGCGTCCGTAATCCGACGTCACGATCGCTTCTGTGTGTCGCGATCCATACTGGGCGATGTGTTCCATCGCTTCATCCATGTTCTTCACGAGTTTCACGGCAAGAATCAGGTCAAGAAACTCTTTGCCGAAATCCTGTTCGCTGGCCGGTTTGGCCTCGGGAATCAACTGGCAAGTCTTTGGACAGCCACGAATCTCGACGTTGGCCGCACCGAGGCTTCGGGCCAGCTTGGGCAACAGAGTCCGCGCGACCGACTGGTGGACCAGCAAGGTTTCCACGGCATTGCAAGTGGAGGGACGCTGCGCTTTGGCGTTGACACAAATGGCCTCTGCCATCGCCGAATCCGCATCGGCATCGACATAGATATGGCACACGCCTGCATCATGCTTCACGACCGGAATCGTGGAATGTTCCGCGATAAGTTTCATCAACGATTCGCCGCCACGCGGAATGATCAAATCGATGAACCGATCCTGCTTCAGCAACACCGGCACCACCTCACGGTCTGCACGATCGACGAACGTGATCGCACCGAGTGGAACACCGGCCTTTTCCGATGCCTCAGATAGGATAGCGGCAATCGTCGTATTGGAGTGAATCGCCTCGCTGCCGCCTCGCAACACACAAACGTTGCCTGATTTGAGACAGAGAGCGGCCGAATCCGCCGTCACATTGGGACGCGACTCATAAATGATTCCGATCACTCCAATGGGCACACGCACCCGCCCAACCTGCATCCCGTTGGGTCTCGTCCACATCGCGGACATCGTTCCTACAGGATCGGGCAACTTCGCCACTTCACGAATGCCGGCGGCCATTTCCCCGATCCGCTGTTCGGTCAGTCGCAAGCGATCTGCCATCGCCTTCTTGGCAAGCGTAGTTCCAAACGCCTTGAGATCTTGCTCATTCGCCGCGAGCAGTTCGTCAGACTTAGCCTCAAGTGCCTCCGCCATGGCAAGGAGCGCTTGATCTTTAGTCACGGTCGGCAAAGACGCCAATCTTCTCGATGCCTGTTTAGCCTTGCAGACCAGCTCCGAAACATACTCTGAAACAGGCAACGGCTTGGACTCGTCGATTTTCTGCTCTGAGGTGGTCTTGCTTGGAGCTTCCACGCTTCGCACCAACTGATTCAGCAACTCGGGATTGAGGTTGACAATACCGTGTGGGCAAGAGATGGGTCAAGAGTCTCTACATTGCATGGTGTACGGAACTTTATCAGTGGCGGGCACCGCTTGACTTAAAACCCCTTGAAAGTATTGAATGGTTTTCGCCAAGACCTCTTCGAGTTCAACCTTCGGTTCCCACTGGAGCAGCATTTGGCGAGCGCAATATCAGATCTTCTCACTTTCGGATCATCGGCGGGTAATGGATGAAGGGCAATCTCGCTTGGTGAATGAGTTAATCTCAGAATCACGTGGGCAATTTCCAGCACCGTTAATTCCCTTGGATTGCCGATATTGACAGGATCATGAACGCTGTTCTTTCGACTGCCATGCTGTTTCATCAGGAACGACATCCGATCGATCCGCTCCTCGACAGTCCGATCAGAATCTACCAGCAACAATGCAATAACACCGCGGATCAAATCATCCACATAGCAAAAACGCCGCGTCTGCATGCCATCCCCGTACACCATCAGAGGTTTCCCATGCAGCGCTTGTACAATGAAATTCGACACCACGCGTCCCTCGTTTGGTCTCATTCGCGGACCAATTGTATTGAAGATGCGGACGATCCGCGTGTCCAAGCCATGGTAACGATGATAGGCCATGGTCATGGCCTCGGCGAATCGTTTCGCCTCGTCATACACACCCCGCGCACTGATCGGGTTGACGTTACCCCAATAGGATTCCGGCTGTGGATTGACGAGCGGATCTCCATACACCTCCGACGTGCTGGCGAGCAGAAATCGCGCGTCTTTCTCTTTAGCCAATCCTAAGACTTTATGGTCCCTAGTGCTCCTCCTTTCAATGTTGCGATAGGCATATCGAGATAGTCCTGTGGACTCGCAGGAGAAGCAAAATGCATCACGGCGTCGAGATGTCTTTCAACGTGGACATAGTCGCACACGTTGTACTTGATGAATGTAAACGCATCGTTCCCCATTAAATGAGCGACGTTCTCTGCTTTTCCGGTGCTGAGATTATCCATACAAATGACTTCATGCCCTTCGCTAAGAAGGGATTCGGCAAGATGACTCCCAAGAAAACCGGCTCCACCTGTGATTAAAATACGCATATGTATGTAAGACCATTGCCCTTAAGGGTCCATCAATAACAGATCCTAATCCGCTCTATTTCTGTTGTGACACTCGTAGAAGCCCTAAGGGGGGTTTCTTACCCAAGCCTTTCCCTAGAAGGAAGATCAGATGAAAGATTGAAAGTTTTCTATGGAAGTGAGTCGGTCGAATCTACAGCGTCCCTCAGAGGATCATTTGATTCTGAGGAATCTGGTTCTTCAGGAACTATAGGTTGTTTGGATGTAGATGATGGTTGCGCCGGAATTATCAGTGGGCTCGTGGCAGGCCCAGCCATCGATACCATGGATGGGTTGGGATGTTGAAACACCCAATCATAATACGTCGGCTTTCCCTCAAAATGGCGCACAGCAAGCGGAAAATTACCCTGCTTGATTGGTTTCTGTCTGCTCTTGCTTCGGACTCCCATGATGCCTCCCGTGGGCGCCCGCAGCAATTCCCACTCACCACGTCCCACCGGATCGAGGTAGACCTTCCTCAGAAAGGGCTTGGGCGGCCTCGTAAGTTCGGCCAGTGTTTGCGGGTACACCTCACCAGGCAGAACCCTTCCTGCCTTTGCGCTGGCCGAGTAAAGTGCCAGGGCCACTTGAATTTCTATGCCCTTGGCCAGCAAATCTGCCTCCAGCTCCCGTTGTACCATCGTCTTCCATTGCCGGGCTGCCACCGTCATGGCAAGGCCCATAACAGTGATGGCAATCATGACCATCAGGTATGAAAACCCTCTTTCTTGCCGCTTCAGCGGCACCAAGAAGCCCCACATTATTCATTACTCCTGACCCGTTGATTCTTCGGATGATTCTTCGGATGATTCTTCCGACAACAGCACCGTTTGATCCATATGGGTGCCGGTGTTTCGGATGGTCACGCTTTCAGAATCGATCGCTTTGAGAATTCGCCGGTCGTCGATATGATCACCGACCTTGAGCACCAGCACCTCATCGTTTTTTCTGAGTATCGCAACATCCTTATTTTCCCGATGCGCCTCGCCCACGCGAAGAAATCCCAGATATCGATACTGTTCCAGCTCCAACTCATCCTGTTGTTGCGTCAAGGTTTCGGCTATAGCCGAAGGCTGGTTCCCGGAAGCTGGAATATTCCCTGCGGCAAACGAGCCATCGGGGCGGGGTACGGAAAAAATGTTTCGCGGCATTGTGAAGGTCTCCTGACGTTGCAGGCCAGTTGATGCAAGCACATCGAGGTTTACGTGTAAGCCGGCTTTCCCTGTCTCCGCATGTCGCCCCACGGAAGGGTAACCTGTGACATTCGTGAGCGGAACACGAACAGGCTCCTGCAGCAGCCGCCATTGCCACATGGCCAGTCCTGCCCACAGAAAGATAAGCGAGGCAGCGAGAATCGTCTTCTTTTTCACATCCATGGTTACTGCGCTGACCCAGGCTGGTTTGACTCCACAGCATCGCCGCGAAGGTACGTCGCGATCTTAATATTGAATGTCAACTGCGCGTCCTGCGCGCCTCCAATCCGAGTCAGCTCAAGGTCCTCGATAAACAGCCATTCTTCCGCCGTCTCAAGACCGTAGATGAATCGACGGAGATCCTCGTACCGTCCAGTCACCGGACCCTGCAACAGCCCTTTGCTCGTATTCGCGACAAGAGTCGGTTCAGTCTTATAGGACAACGCCGGCATCGTGACCCGATCACGCTTCGCTTCATCTGAAATCCCCAGCGCTAACGGAGTAAAGTCGCGCTCGGCGGGAAGCACTGCCCAGACCCGGCTCAAGTCTTTTTTCGCCTTTCTTGCTTCTCGGTGATACATCAACGCCTGTCGGGCCGCTGCCCACTCGTTCTCCAAACGCTCTCGGCTAGCTTGAGCACCCGCCACACCGAAATCATGAACGAGGAACAGTATGAAAAGAAGACTCAGGGTAACTCCCGCCCATGGAAGCAAGGGTGCGAAGGGGTGCTGCCAGAGAAAGAGCAGGCGATCTTTCATTGCTCACGTCCCTTCACGCCGATATTGCAATGTGACGTCGAATTCCACCAACCCGTTCGGCCCAACACGATGCTGCGCCAAGATCGGGTCTTTAAATGTCGCATGATCCTGGAGTCGGACGGTGAAGGCGGTGATGTCTTCGAGACTCATGGCAGTTCCCATGAGTCGAACCATAGTACCGGCTTGATCCAGGCGAACACTGCTGAGCGCAAGGCGCGAAGGGATCGTTTGTTCCAATTCGGTCAGAAACTTTGTCCACGAAAATGTTCTTTTTTCAAGCAGCTGGTTGGCCAACTCGACCTCGGAAGGCAGTCTCTTCAACGCCTCTTCAGACAAATCCATGCCTTCATGCCGGGCCTCTGCAATCAAATCTAGATCCTGTTGCCGCACTCGATCCAGTTCTGCTTGGAGGGTTAAGGATTCTTGATACGTGAGGATCGCTTGTCTGACATTCCAACAAATTCCCATAGCAAGCAGGGCACAACTTCCAATCAAGAGCAATCGAAGCGGAACGATCGCTGGTCGATAGCGGCGGCTCAGGTTTATCTGGAACCGATCATCAGCACTGCACAGCAATGGAATGGACTTCGGTAGTTCGAAGAACCTCGCGATTACAGAACTCATGATTGCCATGCTAGAACACCCCAGCCATCGCCGCTAACGATGTTATTCCTCGATGACTCCCCTTCGTCACCTCACCAAGGGCCCCGACCGATTCCCAACCCAGCCGTTCGACGAACAGCCCGAGCTCTGCCTCAATCAATTCTTGAAAGGCCGACATATCTCCCTCCATACAAATAACGGCTTCTTTAACGGCTGATGAGGGATGTAATTGTTGACAGATCTCCAACGACACGCAGCATTCCTCAAGAATCTTGTTCGGCATGACTGTCGTTGTAATCGCTTCATCCGCCTGAACTCCCAGAAGCTTGCATCGGTAGAGCAGTAAGCGCCCCTGTTGACAAATCATGGTTGTTAAGGCTCGATCCGATAAGTTGACCCATAGACAGTCTCGACTTCGCCAATGAGATCCACTCGAAGCCCGTCTCCATAAATCAAACATCCGGAGGCTCGTAATTCCCACTTCTTGGGGGATTAACCCCACCGATTCACATAGAGACTCATACTGCATCAGCACCGATTCCTGGGCCGCCACTGTCAGCACAGTATGAGCCGGTCCTTTACCTTTCGATCGATCATGAAATACGTGGAACAACACTTTCGCCCCGCTTAAGGGGAACAATTGCTCTTGGCCAAGCCGCCAGCGGATCAACGCATCGCGTTCCTCTTGCCGGGCAGGGAGTGTCTCAAAGTGCAGGACTGTCACTCTGACTGCCGTATCAGGCAGCAACACTCCAATCCGTCGAGGAAGATCAGAGAGGATGGCTCCCCCGAGAGTATGGTGAGTCGAGCCAGAACCTGTCAGGGCACGAATACAACTGGCCAATGCTGAAGGGTCGGATAAATTGGCCTCAGTCGGAGAGGGTTTGATCATGCCGTCGGGAAGCGGGGACATGACACACTTATATCGACGCTGCCCACGCCAATTTCGCTCGGTTTCGGCCCACGCAATGGAGTCGGCTCCGAACTTCAAGCAGCGATGTGGTCGACTACTGCCCCACTCCCACATTGCCTTACCCTTCCTCACTGAACGTCACTCGGTTGATCTCTCGCAGCGTTGTCTCGCCATTCAATACTTTTTTTAACGCCGATTGCCGCAGTGTGATCATTCCATCGGTCACGGCCCGATACCGGATTTCTGACAGCGGCCGCTCGGCAAGAATCATTTCCTTGATCTCATCCGTCAAATCGAGGAATTCGGTGATGCATTTTCTCCCCCGATACCCAGCACCATGGCATTGCGGGCACCCCTTCCCTTCGTAGAACGACGTATCCTTGTATTGCTCATAGTCCAATCCTGATTCTTCAATAAGGGCTTGCTGTACCTTGACCGGAGTCCGACATGACGGACAGAGGATGCGGACCAGCCGTTGCGCCAACACGCAGTTGAGAGCGGCCAGAAAATTATAGGCATCGATCCCCATCGATGCGAACCGTCCGATGACGTCGAACACATTGTTCGCGTGTACGGTCGTCAACACGAGATGGCCGGTCAGGGCCGATTGGATCGCGATCTGCGCCGTCTCGGCATCTCGAATTTCGCCGACCATAATCTTGTCGGGATCATGACGGAGTATGGACCGAAGGCCGCGAGCAAACGTGACACCTTTCTTTTCATTGACGGGAATCTGCACCACTCCCGAGAGTTGGTATTCAACGGGATCTTCGATCGTAATCAGTTTGTCTTCGAGCGTGTTCATCTCCGATATCGCGGCATATAGCGTCGTCGTCTTCCCACTGCCTGTTGGCCCTGTCACCAACACCATGCCGTGGGGGCGAGTGATCGCTTTCCGGAATCGCTTCAGATCTTCCGGATTAAACCCAAGCCGTTCGAGCTTCAACGCCGACACTCCAGTCGCGATCGAATCTCGATCCAATATTCGAATCACGACTGATTCGCCGAAGACACTAGGCAGAACGGAGACACGAAAATCCACCGTCTTTCGACCCAGCCTCATGCGGAAGCTTCCGTCTTGAGGCACCCGCCGCTCGGCAATATCAAGCTCCGACATGACCTTTAAGCGGGACACTAACGGGGCATGCAATCGAATATCCAGCGGCTCCATGGCAGGAATCAGGATGCCGTCAACGCGAAGTTTGACGGTGGTCGCACGATCGGCGGCTTCGATGTGGATGTCACTTGCGCGGCGCTGCATCGCACTCAGGAGGATAGAGTCCAGCAGCTTCACGGCCGGACTCTGCTCTTCCCCCGTATGATCAAGAGTGAGAATTTCTTCTCCTCGATCATCTTCCTTCACTAAGATCGACCGATACTCCGCTTCCAGCTCACGGAGCACTTGACTCGATCCTTCACTGCGTTCCAGCGCCGCTAGAATCGCACTTTTGGAACTGACGACTCGATCCAGCGGCTTTCCGATCAGCAGCTCCAATTCGTCGAGTCCGAGCAGGTTTTGCGGGTCGGCGACGGCAATGGTCAGCGTTCCCGAATGCTCCGCGATCGGCACAAAGGGGAATCGCTGCATCAACTTGAACGAGATGGTCTCGTAGTATCGCGGGTCGATCCGAAAATCCGTCAGCGGGTCATAGGGGAGACCGTATTGAACGGCGAGGGCATGAGCCAATTGATCCTCCGAGAGGAGCCCTTCACTGATCAGCGTTTGTCCCAAGGCGACAGGCACTCCCTTCAATCGACTCTGGACGTCCTCGACTGTGCGCTTTGTGAGCACTCCCTGATCGACCAAGACCTCGGCAAGAGATGGCCTCGTAAGGCTACGTGGCATCCGTGACCTCTCTCATCATCATATCCTTGTCATCTTCTGATCCCACTTCTCGTATGTCTAGCCGCCAACGGTCCCGGCCATCTGAAATACGGGTAGATACATCACAATGACAATGCCGCCGACCAACACTCCCATAACAAGCAGCAGAACCGGCTCCATCAATGTGGTGAGCTGCGTAAGTCTCGTATCGAGGTCCGTCTCATAAAACTCCGCGACATCTCGCAACATCGTATCAAGCGAACCCGTTTCCTCCCCTACTGACAACATCTCGATCGCGAGTTTCGGAAGCACCCTGGGACGATCCAACGCATCCGCCAGCGTCGTCCCCTCGCGAATCTCATTGACGGCCCCGATCATCTCTTGTGATATCCATCGGTTTGAAACGGCTCCTCGTGCGCCTTGCAAGGCATCAACGAGCGGGGTTCCCCCGGCAAGAATGGTTCCGAGTGTTCGCGTCAATTGGACGGTATTGTGTTTGACTGCAATCTGACCCACGAGTGGGAGTTTCAGCACAAGGCGATCGACCGCCAACTGTCCCGCCGAGGTGGCATAGTAGGCCTGTATCCCAAGGATGAGGCCCATCACGACGACTGCTGCAGGCACTATCCGTGATTCCGCATGCATGACCAAATCGAGCAAGACCTGAGTCGCCCACGGCAAGGTCTTTGCTGACTCTCCATAAACCGATACGAAAGTCGGCATGACATAGGTCAAAAGAAACCCCACCACGGCCAGACCGATCGCGATGAGGACAATAGGATAGGAGACCGCCTTCTTCACTTTCTGGCGAAGTCCGACCATCAGCTTCAGATACGCCACGTACCGCTGGAGAACCTCTGGCAAATTGCCCGATTGCTCTCCTGCCCTTACCGTAGCGACATAGAGTTCTGGGAAATACACGGGGTGTTTAGCTAATGCGTCCGAGGCCGAAGCTCCACCGCGGATGTCTTCACGCACATCTCGTAATGCCCGCTGAAATCCAGCATGGCCGGCTCGTTCGATGAGAAGATCCCAGATGCGCAAAATGGGCAGTCCGGATTTGACCAAGGCCAGCAATTCTTGATTAAAGATCAAGAATTGCCCCAGCGGAAGCTTTCCCCATGACCACGACATCTCCGGCTTGGCCGAGATGATTCCTCGACGGCGAAGGTTGAAAACCAGCAATCCTTGTGACTCAAGTTTAGTACGAACCAACGATTCATTTTCCCCTTCGACATGCCCATGGATGATGGACCCATCAGGCCGTGCGACTCGATACGCAAATACTGCCATAGATGTAGACCTTCACGACTTTCTACTTAGCCCATCGTGCACCGCTACGTTGGTTCGTTCTCGGCTTCTTCAATGGGGGGTTCGATAAGCCAGAGGGCTTGACCGACTTGAATACGGTCACTAGGAAGCGCGTTGAGAACCATGAGACGTCTGACAGAAGTCTGATATCGGCGTGCGATACTCCACAACGTATCCCCAGGCCTGACCAGCACGTGTATGCGGGGGGTCACGGTTGCCGACTGAGAAACCACTGGGGCTTCGCCGGCTGAAGAGGTTCCCGACACCTGGATCGCCGCCCCCCGGAACACGCTGGCACCTCCCTCTTGAACGGTCAAAAGGGCGTCCGGCTGAGAGCCGATATTCGTTAACTCAAGTTGCCCGTCTCTTGGAGAAGCCATAGCCGCGGCAGGCACATGTCCCTTCACCTGTTTTTCTACTTTCGATACCTGCTTTTGAAACTGCTTCCGTGGATTCTGCAGTGCGGCTCTGGTCCGTCCCACCTGTTCTCGTTTAGAACGAGCGTTGGCCAGTTCTTCCCGTTGGAGATCAATCACACGGCGAGCTTCAGTCAACCGATGCTCCGCCTCCCGAATACGCCCTTCAAGCTGCGCTCGGGCAATCTGCACATCGGCCAATTCTTGGCGCCGTGCGTCGACCTCTGCTCTCAATTCGGCAACTGTTCGCTGGGCATCTCGCAATGAGGTCTTGAGGGTATCTATCGTGAGTTGCAGATCCGACATCTCCGGCTCTATGACAATAGGTTCGAGCGGACTACAGGCCGACATTCCGAGCAGAAGGATTCCGATGGACGTACTCCCCCATGTCTCCTTCACTCGAAACACCTTGCGCCAAGGGAAGAACCTACTTCGAGCCAATCTCACGCGCCTGCTCACCATTGGTTATATGGAGTCCCGTTAGTTCCAACGAGGTCCGATCCGGAGTACACATCAAAGATACCACCCTCTGTCGGTTCAATAATCTGTTGCCAAGAGTTCGACGAATTCGTAAAGGGGTCTTTAGGAAGGGTCCGCAGATATCCTGCCGTTACCAGACCATCCAAGGAGGGAGGGTACTTTCCTTTGTCTGCACGGTGATGGTCCAACAACTCGCGCAGCGTGAACAGGTCTTGCCGCAATACTGTCTCCTTCGCTTTCCTCAATGAGGACTGATAAGACGGAACGGCGATCGTGGCCAAAATGCCGACAATGGACACAACGATCATGAGTTCAATCAGCGTAAAACCCTTCGCATTCCATCCCCCGACCTCACCAATCCTGATACTTGGTCCCATCGAGCGCAGACTCCTCACTTTGCGTCATCACGTCGTAAACATCTTCACCGCACCAACTAGACGGCTTCGGCCGGTCTTTGTAACAACGCAACACCCAATCCGATTTGCCCGTTAGCGGATCGATCGGCATCACACGCAAATAGCGCCTAACCGTGGTACCTCGAACCGTCGCCTCTTCTCCCGTCAGTTTGACGCCCAACAGCACATCGAGAGACTTCGGATAGCCGTACGGCCCTGTAACTTCCTTGCAGATCAACCTATTCTTTACACAGACCGCTCCGAGCAGCACATCCCCATCGCGATTCCATTCCAACTTGAACAGATCGATCGCGCCTCGAATCGTGCGAAGATGTTGGCGCAGTTCGATCTCTTGGGCTCGTTTCGTCGATACTTTACTTAGAGGCATGGCGACCGAAGCCAAGATCACAATGATCGCCATGGTGACGAGAATTTCGATAAGAGTTAGTCCGTCCTCCCTCACCGCACTCTCACCACCCCTGTTCCAATTACACCGGCCGATGCCTGCGCCGCGCTGCCGGGGCCGGTCAGTTCAACGCGAATCGGCGACACCCCTGGCGCTTTAGCCTCGAAGGTGATGCTCATAGTTCGTGGCGCACGCTGAGCCGGACGAGTTATGTGGAACGTGACAGCTCCTCGTTGGTCTCCATGATCCTTCGCCGTAGTTTCTCCGCCGTTGATTATCTCTGCGTTATCAAGTCGTTTGAATTGTAGAATCTGGGGATCATAGTCCAGTTTGAATGTACTCTCGTCTAACGCACTGATTCGGCCGTCTACGACGGAAAGCCGTATCTCTTTGCCGGATTGGACAACCGATTCTTCAGGCTTGATCACCAGCAAAGGATCAGGCGTCGCCAACTGGGCCAATGTGTTTTTTGACCGCGCGCCACCATGAGTGGAGAGCTTCCCGTATTCGGCTCCCCCCAAAGCTGACACGTTCCCGGGATGGCTGGAGAAGATAGGGCTTGTCGCATAGTTGAACTCAGTGCCAGACCAAAAAGCTTGATTGCTGGAACCAGTAGGAAGCGCCGGTTGCGCAATGCGTGGAGTAATGGTCAGAATGACTTCCGTCGTCACTCGTTCCGTTTTAAAAGAGCTCAATAACTTTCCGATCAGCGGCCAGTCCCCAATCCACGGCATGGTAACCCGTGTTCGGCGATCCACCTCCTGTAGCAGTCCGCCGAGAACCACGGTTTCTCCATCCCGCATATTCAACGTCGTTTCGGCCGACCTGTTACCAAATTTGAATTGCTGGATGAGCGGAGAAGCCTGTAACGTGACCTGATCCCCAACCCGAATCACCTCAACCTTCATCTTCAACGACAATTCATTACCCAATCGGATTGAAGGCTCGACCGTCAGCTTGACGCCTGTATCTCGGAATTCGATCGACGTGACGGTTGAGGTCGTCGGCACGGCTCCTGTGGCGGCTTGCCCCGGTAAGACATTGGTGGTGGAGAGAAGAATCGGTTGTTTATCTCCAATATTAATCTCCGCTTTCTTGTTATTCATCACCCGGACTTTGGGTGAAGCGAGCGTCTTCGCGTCTGATTGCTGTTTAAAAAAATCCAGCAACACGGTCGTCGGCAGCTTAAAGAGATAGTTGCTCGGCCCAAGATCGGTCAGTTGGCGGTAGGTCATCTGCACAGCCTCTGCCGCCAATGGTCCTGCGAACCCAGCAGCGACCAACCCGGCACCGGCTTGTTTTGGATAGTTCAAGCCATACGTTTGATTCTTCGTTCGATTAACCTCCAATACCTCAAGATCAAAAAGAACCTCCGGCTCTTGCCGGTCATTGGCCAGAATAATCCTTTCGGCAAGTTCTAATTTCTCCGGCTGATCGCGAATGACAATGGCATTGAGCTGTTCGTTTGCATGCATTCGCTTCGAATCGAGCATGCTCTTCAACAAAAGCAGCATATCTTTGGCTTTTGCTGTCGAAAGATAAAATGTCCGAATCATCAGATCCTGATACTGCTCCTGCTTCTGCTTGGTATCGGGACTGATGATCAAGACAGTCGGAGATATCTGACGGGAAAACAAACTGTTACTATTGAGGATCAGTTGCAGTGCTTCCTCAAACGGCGTGTCCTGAATCGAAATAGAAATAGGGTCGTTCCGGACATCCTTGTCGAAAACCAACGTAAACCCTCCAACCTTCGCTACACCTTCCAAAACCTCCTTAATACCTGCATTTTTGAACTTTAACGTCACGGGCTGTCTCGAACGTTCGTCTCTTGCAAGCCCTTGTCGCTCTTCCGTAAGCCGGGTGATACGTTCCAGCGCCTCTTGATACGTTGGATCAAGCTCCGCAGCCCGCACAAAACCCCTCATCGCCTCATCAATTCTTCCAAGTTGAGCCAGCCGTTCCGCCTCGCGGTACTGAGATCGGGACTCTTTTACGCGAGTCACTTCCGTGAAACCCGCTTGATGATCGGCGTTGGAGGGGTCGAGAGCCAGAGCTCGTTTGAATTCCTCAATGGCGAGATCGATTTGCTTCTCCTTAAGAAGCATCCGACCGTGCTCAGCATACGTCGCCGCAGCACGCTCGCGAGCCAACGCGTACTTACCCTGGAGAGAAGGATCGAAAGGATCGTCTTTCAACGCCTGTTTGTAAGCAAGGATAGCCTCCTCCCAACGCTCAGCAGCCAAATGTTGATCTCCGCGTTTGACGTCAGGAGACGCCAAAAGGGTACAACTAGACATCCCGAGGATTCCCAGAACCTGGATGATTCTTATCGTTCTGTTATGAGGACACGTCTTCTGGTAACAAGCCACAATCTCTGTTTCCTGCAGACATTCCGTCTGGCCTGGAAGCATTGTCCAGCCAGCCATCAATTTTTTATACTACGGATCAAGACAGGCTCAAAGGAAAAGCCTAGAAGATGTGGGGTGACGTCTCTCCCTGAAAACGCCGACAAGTTGATGATGGAATACGTCGTCTACGTCGGCCTCGGTAAAAGGACTGGCACCTAGATCTACCTGATGAACTTTGGACAGTCGAAGAGGCAGTTTTTGCTTTAACAAGTTGCACAAATTGCCTTGATCCTATCAGCAATACAGATTTGTCATAGATCTCAATCTATTGGAGAGGGTGACTGGGATAATCAAAAAGGCCTGGCATCTTACCAGTCCAATCCCGGCACGTCATAATCTGCGCTCTTACACAGACAAAGCCGCAGCACGCGTGAGGACACAGTGTAGAACTGTAGGGTGAACATCTGAGCAACGTGAGAACGAGGCTGATCGACCTCTCAACACCTGCTAGTTAGGTTTGCTTCAGGAAGAAGCTCATCATCTGTCAGAACATACCCTTAGCCTACTCCTGTAAGGAGCGTAGAGACTCTCGTTATTCCTTGCCTGGATCAGAAAATACTTTTGCTGACCTCATTTGAATACGCGCTTTCGTTTCCCGCGATGTCATAGGCCGTCACGACAAAGAAATACGTCGTGCCAAATTGGAGTCCTGTTGCAATGTAGCTCGTCGTGTTACCCTGGACCGTCGCGATAGGGGCTCCGTAAGTTCCTGATGAAGTTGCTCGATACACTTTATACCCAGCTAGATCACTTTCGGTATTTGGATTCCACGTCAACGTGACGGACGAACTCGATGGAGCGTTCAGCGTCAGGGTGACGTTTACGGTCCTGGTTATGCCGCCACTCGTCACCGTGATGGTGGTCGAATTGTTTCCCAGAGTCGCGGTGGCTGTGTTCACGCTTGCCGTAATGGTCCCATTATTAGAGCCGGATGCCGGACTAAGCGATAACCAGGAGGCACCATCACTAGCGCTCCACGTTCCATTTGAACTAATGGTGATGGTCTGAGGGGAAGGATTGGCCGCCCCCTGCGTAGCAGTATAAGTCAGACTGGTGGGAGAAGCCGTCAATGACGCGGCTGATACAGTTAGTGTGACGGAAATAGTTCTCGACACTCCACCACTCGTAACGGTAATCGTGGCGTTGTTCGAACCGACAGCAGCGGATGAAAGAGCAACGTTAGCTGCGATGGATCCGTTGCCGTTGCCTGACGATGGGTTGAGAGTGAGCCAAGCGGCGCTGCTGCTGGCCGTCCAATTGCCGTTCGAATTAACCGTCACGGTTTGGCTTGCTGGATTCGCCCCTCCCTGAATCCCTGAGAAGGTCAATGACGACGGATTCAGGGTGACAGTTGTCGAAGGGGCAGTGACCGTAAGGGTGATGGGAATGGAAACGGAAGCCGCATTAGTTGCGCTAATGGTAATCGTGGAATTGTAAGTGCCTGGCACCAATGAGCCGGGAACGGCTGTAGCAGCGATCGAACCATTGCCGGTCCCTGAGGCTGGAGAGATGCCCAGCCAAGAAACATTCTCGCTAGCAGACCAGGTAAGGATTCCGCCACCGGAGTTGGAAATGCTGACAGTCTGCGTGCTGGGATTGCTGTCGCCCTGCACGGCTGTAAAGGAGAGGCTCGTCGGGCTTGTCCGAATCACAGGAGGCACCGAAGCAGCTTCCACAGTTAGGTTGACTGGAATAGTGACAGCCGTAGCGCCAGGAGCGTTCACAATAATTGCTGTATTGTAGGTGCCGATGGCGAGGGAGCCTGCGGTGATGGTTACGGCAATAGTGCCAGTATCTTTGCCAGAGGCTGGACTCAGAGTTAGCCATGCAGCTGTAACAGCAGCATTCCAGTTCAATGTTCCCCCGCCTACGTTCGTAACAGTAAGGGTTTGCGTTGCTGGCCTGCCGTCTCCTTGCTGAGCGCTGAACGACAACCTTGAAGAACTCACCCCAATAGCGGGCTTCGGTAATGGTGAGGCCGGATTGGAGTTAGGCGGCGCAGCGAGTTGTTTCAATTCCGGCATTTCAGACATGAGCCTACGCATGGGGCCTGTTGAGGTCCGGGTCTGCATCGGACTAGCCATCGGTGCAGCCACTGCTTTGGAAGTGGGAGAAGTAGACCCGAGAAGAGTGGAGGTATCCCTTGTAACAGGAGCAGCGCCAAGTCCTGGCCGCATGGTTTCCAACAATTGCGTGGATGGAACCAGCGTGTTGGTGTTTGAAAACTGCGAGGACATACCTCTGGACTGAGAATCGCCAGATCCGGACAGTGGAACTTGCGAAGTCGACGATAAAGGTTGCAGCGGTACATTGTTGTTCATTTCAACTGGAGTTTGAGGTGATGCATTGCGCCCAAGGAGACGATGAGGAGTAGAGGTTCTAGTCAACTCACTCCTTCGCAAGATCGCCTTCCGGTCCAATTGGGTGGAGCCCTGAGATTTCTCATGAGAATTGTTCTGCCCAACTGCGACTATATCCCGATCGGTCGCCGCTAATGCCGGCTGTATCAATGGAATCTCAGGCTCATAAACGAACACGAGCGTGCTCATACCGGCCGAGAGGAACAACAATCGCTGAATCTTCTGGGACATCGCCGGAATCCTCCATAGAAGAAAGCATATTGCGAACTGTAGGTTGGCACAAGGCTATGAGCAAGTTAGGTGCCCTTTGCGAATGGGAAGGCAGTTTTTACTCGCGGAGGCAAAAACGGAAAGGATTTTTAGGAGTTTGTTGAATCCTCTCTCCCAAGAGCCCGTTCCGAAGAGGAGTGTCCGGGACATAAGAGGGAGTTTGCAAGTTTCCTAGAGGTACACATAAAGTGATCGTTTATATTTATATCGATCAATGTTGAAGTAATTCATGTTGCTTTTCTCTAGCATGCGCCTCCATACGGAAATCTCTTGATATTATTGAGACTGACGCAAGAGATGTTCTCAGAAGGGTGTCTACGCGTCGATCGTAAAAAGACTAGATCTGCACAGCGGGGCCTTTTCTTGACGGCCAAGGCGTCTTCTGCCATTGTTTAGTGTCATTTGCATCATTACTTAGAGGGGGTGGTATGAATAAGCTAGGATCGCGTTCAATTGCTGTTGTAGGATTAGGCTACGTGGGGCTCCCGATTGCCGTCGCATTTGGGAAGATTGCTCCTGTGGTTGGTTTTGACATCAATAAAAGGAAGATCGAAGAATTACGAAAGGGAATCGATCGGACAGGAGAGGTATCAAAAGATGATCTGGCCGCTGCTCAAATAAGGTATACATCGGAGCCCTCGGACCTTAAAACCACCAAGTTCATTATTGTTGCAGTTCCAACCCCTATCAATGAAGCAATGCAGCCGGACCTCACCGCCTTACAAAAAGCATCGGAACTGATCGGGCAGAACCTGTCTTCAGGTGCTATCGTGGTCTACGAATCAACTGTTTACCCGGGTGCGACCGAAGAAGTATGCCTGCCAATTTTAGAAAAAGCTTCTGGGATGAAAGCGGGCGTAGATTTCAAATTAGGTTACTCGCCGGAACGAATAAATCCCGGAGATAAAGAACATACACTCGAAAAGATTACCAAGGTCGTATCGGCACAGGACCCTGAATCTCTGGACATCGTAGCGGACACATATGCGTTAGTTGTGAAAGCGGGCATCCATCGAGCACCCAGTATTAAAGTAGCGGAGGCAGCCAAGGTCATCGAAAACACTCAACGAGACCTTAATATTGCCCTGATGAACGAGCTCGCCTTGATTTTCCACCGACTAGGAATAGATACCAAATCTGTCCTTGAGGCTGCAGGGACGAAGTGGAATTTCCTTAAGTTCTCTCCTGGCCTTGTCGGTGGTCATTGTATTGGAGTGGATCCTTATTATTTGACGTCAAAGGCGGAATCAGTGGGCTATCACCCACAAGTAATTCTTTCAGGACGGCGCATTAACAACGGCATGGGAAAGTTTGTAGCAGAACACACCATGAAACTGCTCAGCCATGTGTCGCGCCCTGCTAATGAACTCAGAGTAGGAGTGCTCGGCTTGACGTTTAAGGAAAACGTGCCGGATCTCCGTAACAGCAAAGTGCCTGACATCATCTCCGAACTTCGAGAATATGGGATCGAAGTACTCGTGCATGACCCCATCGCAGAGGATGAAGAAGCCGTGGCAGAGTACGGCATTCATCTCGTCGAATGGGAAAAGATGAAAGACCTTGATGGATTAGTTGTTGCCGTCGCACACAAGAAGTTTTCCGAAATGAGTGCCATCGATCTATTGAAGCCTCTTCGTAATCAGAAGCAAGGCGTCGTAATCGACGTCAAAAGCGTCCTTGATCCAGGTCAAATTCCTGCCTCAATACGATACTGGCGGCTGTGAAGAGAATCTGGATTTTCAGGCGGCAGGGCAACACCGCTGTAGACAAATAAAAAGGACTTCGAGCGAGAGTTTGATACCTTTCGAAACAACCCTTAACAAGTAAGAGAACTCTTCAGCGATCCGTACTTCCCTGACGTGGACTGACGAGCTGACTCGGAGTCTTCGGTCGCTTCAATCAGTTGCTCTTTTCTCTCAACTGCCGGATCCGTCCCAGCTCACCCCCACCTCTGTAGTGCTCCCCTACAATCAAGTTATCTGGTTGATTGTTGTGCCCGGTATTGGACTGGGCGCCGATAGCCCAACGCCTGATGCGGGCGCTCCTCGTTGTCCCACCGCATCCAGTCGTGAAGACACGCCGTGCCTCATCAAACATCTGGAACGCGTGTTTCCATCCTCCTTGAGGCTGCGAAAGAATCGTTCGATGATCCTATTTGTTCGGGTGTGTACGGCGTAATGAACTCCTGCTGCGGACGATAGTCTCGACAGGCTTGCCGGCGACTTTGAAAGATCAAGCCGTTATCGCTACGGAGGACTGGAGTCCCGATCGGGCGTAAGGTTCCAAGCAGGCGAGACAGGCTATAAGCTCCCCTAATTGGGACAGTCTGGGCGGGTAACGTTCTGGCACTGACGTTAGCCCAATTCGTACGCGCCTCGTGGTATCGAAAGGGTCAGGCCAAAGATCAGACGGCCCTGCGATGGCGCATCCGAGATCGGGCGCATACTCGCCCCCCGTTCGGCTATTTGCGGATCTGGGTGCTGCTCCGGCGCGAGGGGTGGCCAGTGAATCGGAAATGCGTACGTCAGCTCTATCGCTTAGATGGATTACAGCTACAGATGAGAGTATGCCGACACAAGCACCGAGCATTGCACCCCGGCCCGGCCCCGATCCTGACCAACCCAAACGCTGGAGCGTGGATTTCGTGCATGAAACTCTGGCGGCCAGCCGGCCCCTATCGCATTCTCAACGTCGTGGATCAGTGGAGTCGTCCAGTCCCGTGATAGAGGCAGGATTTCTGATTTCGCGCCGGGGGGAGATCATGAGTCAGATCCTCGATCGCGTGCTGGGCGAGGGCTAGGCCCTTGCTCCATCACAGTGGATCATGGCACCCAATTCCAATCTCGTGTGCTGGAAGAGTGAGCCTATCTGCGAGGCGTCCAGCTCGACTTCATTCGAACGGGGAAACCTGTGGAAAATGCCTTTATTGAGTCGTTTAATGGCCATCTTCGCGACGAATGTTTGAACGGACACCAATTCCCCTCGCTGGCCGAGGCATAGGCAAGTATTGAAGCGTGGCGCGTGGACTATAAAACCCGTCGCCCGCATAGCTTACTCGAGCACCTGACTCCAAGCGAATTTGTCACTCAACGTCAGGACGAACGGACCGCCGAAGAAGTCGTCTGCTCTCGTTAAGAGTTGTCTCAAAACGGGATTAACGTCAGACGCCAGAACTCCTCCGGTAACCATGTCTCGTTGACAGGGGAGCTTACAACAGCATACATATGGTGCGCTAAACTGCCCGAGGGGACAAGCACTGAAGGCGGTTTAGTCATGACCTGCACCTGACTGCTCGCCAATTGAGATATGTTAAACAGCCACTCTACTTTCGCTGACAGCGTATTCCACCATATAACTTGGAAGCGAGTTTGCCGCAACCCCATTGAGGATCACGTGAATGGGTCTATCCGCTCGCAGCGATCCGAGTGCCTGCGTAACCGCTTGCTTGGAAGTCAGGTTAGCTCTCACCACAAGAACGAGGTGATCGCAATGGCCTTCCAGCACGTTCATCGTGGCCACAGGTAGGATTGGTGGCGCATTCAAGAGGATATAATCAAATTCCTCCCGCAGTTGTGCCAGAACACGATTAAGCTGGCCAGCACGTAACAACTCGTTGGAATCACTCACAGCTTCACCCGCTGGCATTATCCAGCATGGGACATCAGCTAATGGACTCATGGCCTGCTGCAGCGGAATGTCGCTTCTCAAGCAATCAATGAGTCCATACCTTATTGGTGTTTCTAGAAAAGCCGCCAGTTCAGGAAAGATAAAATCACAATCCAGCACAAGCACACGCCTCCCGAAGTCTCGCGAAAGGGTATAGCCTAGGTTAATCACCGTCGTTGTTTTTCCTTCGCCCTTGATGGCGCTTGTTACAGCAGCAACCATCGGTGCACCCGTTGCGTTAAGTAGCTGCAACCTTGCAGCTGCGACGCGATACTGTTCAGCAGCCATGGAACGTGGGAACATTTTCGCAACAAATCTTCTGTCAATCTCGTGCAAATTCGGCCGTGCCGCCAATGGCTGCTTGTTCAGTTCAGCCTCTGATCGGGACCTCATGGTTAGGCCAAGCGAAGGTCTCGGCAGGGCGAAGTTCTGGGAATACCCTGGGTCGGTGGCAGTACGCCACAGTAACGAAAAATCCGGAATGGCTGCCAATAATCGAGGACCTGACAAAAGAAGCTCTACATCTTCTGGACCTCGGAATTGTGGAGTGAGCCGCTCACGTACGACCGACAGCCCGGCCCCCAAAACGCACCCAAACAAGAACCCTAACACTAAAACCCTTGGACTGTTTGGAATAGCCGGCACCTGCGGCAAATTAGCCCGGTCCAGTATGCGGTATTTTCCGCCTTTCTGGCGTTTCTCGATATTCTCTTCGACCCGCGTATGCAATCGTTTATCAAGGAGCATCGCGTAA
>Ga0073934_10004581_pt1 | contig 22718 bp, 17 predicted proteins | sample LarsenN4metaG_FD_76834 | JGI IMG/M metagenome (GOLD analysis project Ga0073934, IMG submission 76834) | Hot spring sediment bacterial and archeal communities from British Columbia, Canada, to study Microbial Dark Matter (Phase II) - Larsen... ...
GAATAAAAAATTAGCTTACATTCGTGTGAATTATAGGCTATTCTTGGGGTGGACGTAACCTCACCGCAGCCCAACTTGCAAGCTGATTCCAAAACTCAAGCCGCTCAAGCGCAAAGCAAAATTTTCCGTGGCTATCATGCCCATCATGTCGTAACTGGCGGAATATTTCTGGTTCGGCACGAGATGGTAAATCGCCGTCGCCTGCAAGCCGAGGTGCGGAGTCAACGTGGCTTGCATCTCCAAACCGGCGTGGCCGCCGAAAACATTCAAATTCATCGGCGCAAAATTATAAAAATTGCCCATCGGCGTGTCTTCGATGGTCGTGTGCAATTCGGTATGCCACCACGTGACGCCGCCGCGCGCGAGCAGATTAACCTTTTGCTTCGACAACAGCGGAGAAATGACTCCCGATTCAACCCGGAGCATTCGTTCTGCGCGCTGGACAAAAGTCTCGTGAGGCTCGAGCACACGCGCGGTTTCATTGCCGGAAAGGCTCTGTTGCAGCGCCGCAAAAATCCGCCAGCGCCGGGTGAGATCGAGATTAAACTGGGCGCCGAAGAAATCGCCGCCGCCGTTGGCGAGATGGCGGGAATAACCGCCGCTGAGGGAAAGCACTCTCGTTGTTGTTCGTGGCCGAGAAGTTTTTGTATCGGCGGCTTCGATGTTCCTGAACAAAACGAGACACAACGCGATCACAACCATCGCCTTTGAAAATAAATTCTTCGTCATTTCACACCTCATTGGTTGAATTGTAATTCTACTTCGAGAAACCGGCAACCAGCAACGAGCTACCAGTAACCAGCCACCAGTTTTTATTTTCCCGTTATATTGAATCCCAACCCCAACCTCACCCTCGGTCCGGCCAGCGACACGCTGCCGCGATGCAAAAAATACGATTTGAACGGATCGCGCGGCGCGCGCCAGCCGTTGGCGACGTAGCCGCCAAAAACATATTGGCCTTCGGCAAACAAATACGCCCCGCCGGCAAAAAGATGCTGCACGCCAAGCGTAAAACCGAAAACCAGGGCTTTGGCGTCACTGCCATCAGCAAAAATCGGCGGATCGCCGCTTAATGCGATGTTGGCGGATTCGTCAAGAATGACGATACCGAGGCCTTGGCTGAAATAAAACTCAGCCAGCCGCGAGACCGGCTGAAAGAGTGAAACCGACAGCATCACCGGCACGAGATTGATTTTGTGCGAATAAATCAGCGGCGTTCGCGGCGCGGGTTTTCCCGGCTCCAGCAGCGGCGCGCGGATTTCGCTTTGCAACACGCTGATCGCCAACCCGACGCCGGCGCGCGAGCTGAGACGCCAGCGCATTTCAAAACCCAGCTCGCGGCTGCCGGGAAGATTCGGCAAAACATAAGAGTTCGCGACATCGTTGGTAAACGGGTTGTTGTCGACGCGCCGGTATTGTTCGTTATAAAAACCAAACGACGGGCGATACCAGCCAATGACCGGCTGGAGCGAGAGGCCGCGGGAGAATGAGGTGGTGTCGCTGGCCGCAACAGATGTTGCGATCAGAACGGAAACGCTCAATAAACCAAAGCGTATTGCAAATTTTAAATTGAAAATTTTCAATTTGAAATTTAAAATGATGTTTAGAAACCAGCGGGGCGCCATCAGCAGCGACGGCGCCCCGGTCTTCCTCCTCCCCACGTGACGTTTACAAACGGAAGCCCAACGAGAAGCGATGCGTCTCGCCCAGAATGCCGAACTCGTTGAACGAGTAATCGAGCATGAAATTGTAATTGGTGATCGGCAGATTCAAGCCGCCGCCGAAGGTGTAGGATTCTTCCTCATAATTCAATTTGTAGCCGCCGCGCAAAAACAGGCGATTGGAGAATGAATACTCGGCGCCGAAGTTCAGCCGCTCTTCGGCGTCGGTCGGGTGGTTGAAATCCGCGGCCAGCAACAACGTTCCGGATTCATTTTTAAACAGCTCAAGCGACAAGCCGACGCGGAAATTCAGCGGCAGCGGCCAGGAGTTCACAACCAGATCCGCGGATTGGCCGATGTTCCCGCCGAGGCCCTGATCGGCGTCCACATCCCTTTGCGTCAGATCGCGGCCGCCGAGCTTCATCTTGCCGCCAAAGTTGCTCATCGCCATGCCGATCTTGATGCCGCGAATGCCGGTGTTGTACAAGCTGCCGATGTCGAGCGCCAGCGTGTTGGCAGAGGAATTATAAAGATTCTCCTGAATGTATTTGCCGGTGAGGCCGACGGCAAAACGATCGGTGATGGCGCGGCTGTACGTCATGCCGACCGCGAAACTGCTGGCTTTCCAGGTGACTCCCGACTCGCCGTCGGGATCGGCCAGCGTGGTGACGCGCTCGTCGTCCATGCCGAGCACCGCGGCGCTGAAGCCGAGATTGCCGCTGCCGATCGGCACGACGAGGGCGGCATAATCAAAACGGACGTCGAGCAGATAATCCACGTGGGTGAGATGCACCTCGAGATTTTGCAAATTGCCGATGCCGGCGGGATTCCAAAACAACGCCGAGGCATCATTGGCCACCGCCGCAAAGGATTCGCCCATGGCCGAAGCCCGCGCGCCGACGGCCAATTTCAAAAATTGCGCCGCGCGCGTGCCGTTATTGTTAAACCCTTCAGTTGTCGTGGAAAATTGCGCAGGCAGTGAAATCGGCATGAGCGCGATCACCGCGGCGAGAAAGAATATTTTTTTCATGTTCGGATTCTCCAGATAAATTCGGAGTGCAAAACTTTAGTTTTGCAAAGCTTTGTTTTTAGAAAAAAGCGCGACGCTAAAGCCCCGATTCTCCTTGCTATTTAATTAAGGAAAGTCGGGGCACTCCGGTTCGCTTACCGCATGATGGCAATCTTGCCCATCTTTTTTCCGGCCGGCGAATCGATGTGATACAAATAAACACCGTAGGCGACTTCGCTGCCGAACTCGGTTTTCAAATCCCATTTCTCAATGCTGGCACCGTTCACCTCACTTTGGTGCTGCAGCGTTCGCACCAAATCGCCCGCCAGTGTGAAAATTTTAATCGTACACGACAACGGCAAACGCGTGAAGTGAATCTCGTGGCGATCGCGCACCGTGTCGAAACCCGAGGTGACGACGAATGGATTGGGAACGATGCGAATCTTGTCGAGATCGCTCTTGGCTTGGGCCTCGTCAATGCCCGCTCCCGTCGTGCTGAACTGATAGCGATCGGCCGCCGTCACCGGCTTGTTGGTCACCAGCCGGAACTCGGTTCCTGCCGCATAGCTGCCGGTAAAGGCGAAACGATACGAATAGGTGTTGGCTTCATACTCGCCGCTGCCAGTGTATTTGGTGTCGCCGATGGCGATGCGTTCCGACAGATCGTACGTGCCGTCGTAATCGCCTTCGTCGGCGCGCGTGTCGAGAATCTCCACCGTGAGCGTGTCGCCGGTGGTGAGATCGAGAACGAAGAACGGCGCTGTCACCGGAACGCCGGTGTCCCAGTCTGTGTAGACATAGCGGAAATTGGCGGAGTCTTGCGGGCCTTGCACGAATTTGAAAAGATAATCGTGATCGTTGGCGCCGCCACGCGGCTCAACCGAATCGCCATCAAGCTCCAGCGTCGTTCCGCCGGCTTGCACGGTCTGCGCCGATTTATCCACATTAATGTTAAACTCGACATCGGTCACCTGCAAGCGCAGGCCGTCAAAAATGGCGGCGTTGTCGAGTTGCGCGTCATAGAACGATTGATTCTTGAGCACCTGCGGTTTCGACGAGGCGCCGATGTCGGTGACCGTAAAGGTTTTGTCGCTGCCGGCCACGTTAAAACTGATTTCGTATTTCGTCGATTTTAATTTTCTGGGATCGACGATTTGCAAACCGAAACCCTCGATGTCGGCTTTGCCGGCCGGATGCGAAAAGATTTTTTTGTTGGCGCCGGAATCGACCGCCGCCGCAACGAACCCGGCGTGAGGCGCTTGCGGCACCACCGCCACGGTTTGATCGTCGGCAAAAGCGTCGGCCACCGTCGCCGGACGATTCTCATTCACCGGCACCCCGAGCGCGAGATCTTCGCGGTCATAAGCCGCTACGGTGTACCAGTATTCATAACCGTTGATGAGCGTGTTCGGATCTTTCCACGAATGCGCCAAACCGGCATTCTTGCCGGGGTCATTTCGGCGCTGATCGATGGTGAAGACGTCACCGGCTTTGGGTTGGCCTTTGAGGCTCGCGTACATGCCGGTCACGTAAATATGCGACCCTGGATAATAGACGCCATGCGTCGCATCCTCATTATTGCTCAAGAGCGTCCAATCAGTATCCAACACCGCAAAGCCAACCGCTCCGGAAAGATCATCCAAATAATTCAACAGCGTGCCCTGGCTTGAATTCAAAACCTGAAACGTGCTGTCGGTGTTGAAGATGATTTGAAAATTATCGTTGGAGAAAAACGTCGAATTGTCGACGCCTTCGGCATCGCCGGGTTGCGAGCCATCGGCCAAGCCTTCGCTGACGATGCTCGCCGGCGAAACCTGGTTCGAATGCGCCACCACGATCGCGGCCAACTGCCCCGGGGTGTTGATGACGTCATATTCGGCGACCGGCAGAATGCCGTTGGGATACGCCGCCAAATTATCCGTCGGCTTGCCCCAGGTTCTGCCTTTGTCTTCGCTGCGATAGATGCGATACCCTTCAAAATCGGCGCGGCCGGTCAACGCATCGGTCGAAGACTCGGTGGGATCGGCATTCCAGTAAAGCGTGGCGGATTTGTTGCCCGGCACGGCGGTGAGGGCCGGCGGCCGCGGCGCGGTTGGGCCGATGAAATTGTTGTCAAAAACTCGCTGAGCGGCATTGGCATTGCGGATGAGCGCCTCAAAACCCGGCGCAGCAATTAACGCGACGCCCATTTCGACCGATTGGCCGGCCGGCAAATCAAACTCACCCGCGCTCATCAGGTATCCCACATCCGTATTGAAACGCGGTTTCATGTAAAGGCCGGGCTGCATGTAGGCGTACTGCGCGTGGTCACGGCTGGCAAATTGTATCCCGTTTTCATCCGGGCCGTCTTCGGTCAACGAAAACTCGCCTTGCGCCGGCATGTCGCCGTATTCAAACGTCGTCCAGGCGGTGAGGCCCAGTTCCTTGCCGTTGACCTTCGGGCTGCGCAAAAACTTCGTGCCGAAGTGGCCGATGTTAAGCCCCGGCTTCGAAGCGTAAAAATTGTCGCTGTCGCGCGCATACGCCAGATTCAGATCGCGAATGAAGCCGTCGTCGTCATCTTCAAACTCCGCGCCGACCAGCGCCGGCATGTCCGGATCGACCAGCACACCGAAACGGCATTTGCGCAGCGTTTGATTGCCGATGTTTTTGACGGTGTAAAAAGCGAAAACAAAATCCTTGGTCAAGCTCGAATTGATTTCGATCAGACGGCCCACGACTTCGAGATTCAACGGCTTTTGCGGGCTGATCACCGGGTCGTTGTTGTCGCGCATGACCCAATAAGTTTCCTGGCGGCCAAAGGTCTTCAGCTCCTCGGGATCGATAAATTTGCCATCGAGGCTCGGCCACAAGCCATTCCACTGCGGCGCGTAACTTTGAAGTATGTCGCTGCGCGCGACGATCGGCGTTTCCAAAATATCCCACACAAAATTCGGATTGTCGAAACCCGGTTCGGGATTGAATTGATTGTCCGAAATATCGTTGTAGGACTCGCTGCAAACCGTATCGCCGCTGGCGGTGACGCCGCCGAAGATGATGCCGGTTTGCCAAATGAGATAATTCAACGATCCGGCCGGCCATTCGACGCTGCGCGTGTAATTGCGGTCGCCGATGAAGCCGTTGTTGTCGTAATAAACCGCCATCTGCCCGTTGTCCATCACCCCGATCTTGCGGTCTTTAAAAGCCGTGGGCTTGGTCAAAACGGTGTTCTGTAAAATGCGCCGAATTTTTTCGGCCTTGCCTTCCTTTTTTTGATCGGCCCGGCTCGTGCCGGCGGCGCTCCAAATCAGCGCGCCAATGGTCAGCACAACCGCGAGGAAGACACCGAACTTTTTCATGCTCATCGCTCGCCTCCTGTTCAAAAATACTGTTGGCCGGTTGACTGTTTAACGGTTAAACGGTCTAACCGTCGAACTTTTATTAATAATTCAACTCGAACCCCAGCCGGATATTGCGCTGCGGGCCGATGTTGTACGGATCGCGTTCGCCCTGCGGCGTGAAACCGGGATCGGACGAATCGTTGGGCAAACCGGTGTCGGTATAAACCTCCACGATGTTGCGGCGATTGGTCAGATTGGTGATTTCGGTGAAAAAACCCCATTTCATGCCGCCCAAATTAAACAGCTTGTCGACGCGCAAATCAAACTGCAACGTCGAAGGCGCGCGCGCCGTGTTCTCATCCGCAATGCGCTGCCCGCGGCTATCCGTCGGCGTGTAAGGCAAACCGCTTTCATAGCGTCCGGTCAAATTCACGCCAAAATTCGACAGCAGGCGCCTGCCAAAAATGAGCGGGCCTTCGTCGCCGATATAGCGAAAATCAAGGTTGAAATTAAACACGTGCGGCCGATCCCAATCCAAAACGATCAGCTCTTTGACCGGCACTCGTGGCGGCCGCGCCAACAAATCGTTGCGGGTATCCAGCGGGCTGGAGCTGTTGCCCTCGGCGCGCGACAGCGTGTAGCTGAAATACGACGCGAAGTGATTGGTGCGGCGGGTGCGGAAATTGATTTCAACGCCGCGCGAGTTGGCGAAATCCTGATTGATAAAGTACGTCACCGCCGCCGGACGCGCATTCGGAAACGGATCGCTCGACACCAAATTTTCATAATCCTTGTAATATCCCGTCACCGTCAGCGCCAGAAAATCCGTGAGCTGTTGATCCCAGCCGACTTCAAACGCGATGGTGCGCTGCGGCTTCAAACCGGCAAAGCCGAGAGTCGGACGGAAAATGTCGATCCAGCGCCGGCGATTGAAAGCGATTTTGTTGTATTCCGGCACCTGATAAAAATGGCCGTAGGAAAAATGCAGATTGGCGCGCTCGGAAATCGGATGCGCCAGACCGACGCGCGGGCTTAAGCGCAGCGTGCCATCCGCCAGCTCGCGCCGGCCCAGCGGCTGATTTTGATCGACCGCCACGCTGTCGCGCGGATCGAAATAATCCAGCCGCAACCCCAGGTTGATCACCAGATCCTTGAACTCCATTTTGTCCTGAAGATACGCCGCGGCCTCAACCGGATAAATCGTGTACTCATCGATGCGCGAATTGATGATGTCGCCGCCGGTGAGCAATTGCCGTCGCCAGACGCGATGCTTGGTGAAATCGAGGCCGCCCTTGATGTTGTTGTGAATATCCGCCTGCCAGGTGAAATCAAGCTTGCCTTGAAACACGCGGTCTTCCTGCTTCAAATAACGGGGGTCGTCGCCAGAAATGGCGAAATCTTCCCCGGCGTTAAAAGTCAGGAAAAGATATTCGGAAGGATCGTGGCGGACGCGGTCAAAAAATTCGCGCGAGAAATATTGCGCTTTCAGCTCATAAAACGCCTTGCTGCTCAACGTGTGCGTCCAGGTGATGAGGCCCTGAACGTTGCGCGTGCTCAAGCGATCGTTGCCGGCAAAATTATTGTCCAATGAATCTCTGCCGACGCGCTGCGAATAAAGGCCCTGATGCGCAAAAAGATGCTCGTAGATTTCAAGGTCTTCGCTGTTGAGATTGGTGCTGAACGCCAGCTTGTGCCGCGTCGTCGGTGAAATCGTCAATTTCGCCGTGCCGCGCCGGGCAAATTCATCCTGCAAAGCGCCGATATAATTGTTGGTTTGAAAATATTCCCCGGAAATAAAATACTTCATCTTCTCCGAAGCGAAAGGCAGCGGGCCGCCGACACTGAGCTGGCCCTGATACGTTCCCCAGTTGGAACGATCCAACCGGCCTTTGGTCTCGAGCAGATGATCGCGTTCTTTGAAGGTATAATCCTGAGTGGATTTTCCGAAAAACGCGTCGGTAAGCCCGCGCACGCGCAGCGAAGTCTTGCCGCCGCCTTCTTGCGTGATGATATTGAGCACGCCGCTCAGCGCATTGCCGTATTCCGCATTGAAGTTGCCGCTGATAAGCTGCAGCTCCTCAATCGCCGAATTGGTAATCTCCGTGCCGAGGCCGCCGGTGATGCCGTCGCGCACGTACAGGCCGTCCACAAAAACCGCCAGCTCGTTGCCGCGGCCGCCGCGCACGAAGAACTGCCCTTCGCCGCTTTCATTGTTGGAAGCAAAGCTGGCGTCACGAATCGGCGCCGTGGTCACGCCGGAGTTCAGCGTCAGCACGTCTTTAAAATCATCCGCCACCATATTCTCCACCACCTCAGCTTCGGTGACTTGCATGGTGGTGACGCCGTCTTTCTGGATCAACGGCCGCTGCGCCACAATGACGACTTGCTCGCCAAGCTGCACCGTCTGCGACGACAACTCAAAATTGACCGTCGTGGTCAAATCAACATTGACTTTGATATTGGAGATTTTGACGGTCTGGTAACCGATCATCGACGCCGAGACGCTGTAGGTTCCCGGCGCGATGAGCAGGATGTAATATCTCCCGTTCGCATCGGTGACGCCGCCAATCTTCGTGCCTTCGAGCACGACATTGACGCCCGGCAGCGGCTCTTTTGTCTCTTTGTCGCGCACTTCGCCGGCCAGCTTGCCGGTGGTGCCGGCGTTGGCGACGCCGCACCACACGACAAACAAGGCCGAGATGATCAACAACGACATCGTGCGTTTAGCAAATTGTTTCATACTGCCCTCCGTAGTGAAGGATTAGGGTTGACACAACAACATTATTTTCACCTGCGGTTGATCGTGATGCTCTCGTCAAAATTGATTTTATTGATTGTTGCCCAAAGCCGATTCATTTCGTTCTTGCCCAGCCTGGAAAGATCGAACTGATATGGCTTCATGTTTGAGACGAATGTTATTTCGTTGCCAACCTGGCTGATTTCCTTTCCCTTGCCCTTCGGCCAGGAAAAATTTATCCACTCAGAGAAAAGCCTAAATCAGCGCGCGGTCAATGCCTTAAGTCTCTTACGTTTTACACTTTTTACGTTTTACACTTCAGGCCTTGCATTCAAATATAAATATGCTTCGGATCCAGCTCTTCACGAATGATGCGCAGTTCCTCGGCGGTGGGCAATTCCGTGGTGTGAAGATCATCAGCGAAACGAACCTCCCATCCGATATTCTCCTGCACGGTTTTTGTTTCGACGCCGGGATGCAGATCAGTGAGAATCATTTCGCGCGTTTGGTGATCAAAATGAAAAACCCCGAGATCGGTGACGACCGCGACCGGGCCTTGCGCGGTGATGCCCATTTGCTCGCGGGCCTTGCCGCCGGTGAGAAAACCGGGGCTGGTCACAAAGTCAACCCGCTCGGGGAAACTTCTTTTCTTGAGCGGGGTAATGATGAGAATCTTTTGGGCAAGAATGGCGATTTCACAGGCACCGCCGCTGCCGGGCAAGCGCACTTTGGGATGCTGATAATCGCCGCCAATAATCGTCGTGTTGATATTGCCGTAGCGATCAATCTGCGCGCCGCCGAGAAAGCCGACGGTGATCCGACCGCCCTGCAAATAATTCAAGAAGACTTCGGGGAGAGAACAAACCGAGAGCGCGCCGGCCACAAGCGCCGGATCGCCGATTGAGACCGGCAAGCGTTCCGGCATCGCGCCAATCGCGCCGGACTCGTAAATCAGCACAAGGTTCGGCGCGTGTGTCAATCGCGCCAGATTGCAGGCCAAATTCGGCAAGCCGATGCCCACAAAGACGACGTCGCCGTCTTTCAGCTCCCGGGCGGCGCGGACGACCATCAACTCACTGGCAGTGTATTGAGTCATGCGTGACGTAATTATGTAGATTATTTTTTGAAAAAGCAAGAGAAATTTTTAACACGAACGGGATGGACGAACGCGGACAATCCCTGCTTGATTATTTGGGGTTTTTCGGCTATATTCGTAGCACAGTCTGCCAGACTGTATTTTGAAAAAATTCACTTCACCCGGCGGGAGGAAAAAGATGGTTCATTTATCGCCAAAAGAAAGGCTGGCACGTGCTAAGGAGTTTTTACAAGGCGCTGAATACGCCGTGCAAAATAATTCTTTCAAATGAAAACCCAAAAAACCGTTTTTAAGAGAAGGCTACGCCCGCAGGGGGACTTAGGGAATGAGTTTTTTACGCAGAAGTAAATTGCCAACATTGCGTGAGAGGTTACTCCTTGCTTGACTATTTTGGATTTTTCGGTTATATTGCGAAAGAGGCAAGACAACCAGATAGACGGTACAAACCTCAAAACTTTATTGAACTTTATTGCGTCGGGGTTAAATATGTCTGTTAGAATATCCCGTTTTGAATGGGACGAATACAATACCGGCCACCTTGCTCAGGCTCATCCTGAATTTGATGTGGAATTTCTGGAAGATGTCGTAACTCAGGCCAAATCGTACTTAAATTATGGACACGATCGTTTTGGCCGTAGAATCTTTGGCGCTCAACACGGGCGCATCATCGTTCTCTTCAACATCAAACGAGGAACAATTGCACGTATTTTTTCTATACGGGAGATTTGATTATGAAGGAAAAAATTAAAACAAAAGCGCGAACCAAACCCAAGTCACGCGCGGACAAACCTTTTAAGGAGTTCGACTTGAAAAGTTCTCCTCTTTCTTATGAAGAGGCCATGCGTGCGTGGCTTGACACACTTCCGCGCGAGGAGGCTGAGGTCGATCCTCGTCTTAAAAAGCGAATTGCGATTGAACTCAATTTGCATCAGCTTACAGTCGAAGGATTCGATTATCTGGCCAAGAAACAGGGGATGAAAAGCGGCAAACAACTCATGTATATGGTGTTGAGCCAATATTTGAGCAGCAATTTGCCGGAAGACTTTTGAAAAAATTTACGACGTCATTTCATTGACCGGTCACTGCAACTGAGTTGATTTTGAAAGCGATTGTTAAAAAACCGAGCGCCCCAAAACGCCGTAGGCGTGAGATGTTTATAGCGTAATATCAATAACGCTATTGAAACCCCAAACAAAGGGGTGACATGTTTGTTATTCGTCATTACCAAAGGGATTCACATTTCACCCATAACTCGGACAAGCCGGAACCAAATTCAACCACCAAGACACAAAGACACGAAGTTGATCAAGCTTTTCTTAGTGCCTTTGTGTCTTCGTGGTAAAAAATCTTTGCTTTTTTTGCACAGATTTCACTCTTTAGAGACTAAAGGGGTTCCAAAGGTTTAGCGATTTTACATTTCTATAAACATTCCACCCCCTGCGGGTGTAGCCTAACGGGGTTTGGTCAATCATTTTTAACTTAATGGAATAGTGAGTTGCCAACAAGGAAGCCCCATGCCCAAAGATGAACGAAAACCGATGACCCGCGCAGAGCTGCTCGCCATCATCGAGCAGGCCCGGCGCGAAAACTGGGAAGAGCTTGACCTGCACGGCAAGGGCATCACCGAACTGCCGCCGGAAATTGGGCAATTGAAAAACTCGGCTTGAAACGCATTCCAACTTACACCGGCGATTATCTGTGGCTCTGCGAGAAACATTATGAGCAAAGCCAGTCGAAGATTCCGGATAGAATTGAGTGAGGATTCTTTTATAGGATGTCGAAAAACGTCACTGGGAGCGTTTTTCAGCGAAGCAGTCTCTTGCGGGGCACGACGCTGAACAACATCAGCCAGATCTATGATGCGCGTGGCGATTACGGGAAGGCGCTGGAGGATTTGGAAAAGAGTTTGGCGATTCAAAGAGAAATCGGTGATCGCGCCGGCGAGGGCAGATCATTACACAATATCGCCCATATTCATTTACAAAACCAAGAGATTGAAGCAGCCGTTGCTAATTTTATTGAAGCTTTCAAACTCGCCCGTGAAACCAACGCGGCTGATTTGCTTTTTGCCGTCTCCCGCGATCTCGGCACGCTGCTCTGTCAAATGGGGCAAAAAGAGCAGGGCTTGCCGCTGCTGCAACAGTCCCTCGTCATGGGCCAACAAATGGGCCATCCCGACGCGGCGCAGGTGGAAGCGCTGTTGCGGGAATATAGTTAGTGGCGAGTTGCTCGTTGGTGGATTTGCCAATTGTGCGCCCAGGCCGTTTAAGTTAAAATCGATTGTCCAAACCCGTTAGGGTTGAAATGTTTATAGGAATAGATTCCCCGCTGATTTGAACTCCGAAGGAGTGACATGTGTTTTGGATCATCTCCGTTCATTTGCCGTTCAGTAAACCGACAAAAGTTAATAATGATAACGACAAGCCAGAATTCTGATTTTGTTTCCAAAACTTCGTAAACAAGCCGATGTTCATCGTCGATTCGACGCGCCCAACAGCCGGCAAAATCGTGCTTCAAAGGTTCGGGTTTGCCCGTTCCTTGAAATGGAGTACGCTGGACCTCTCTGCTTAGCTTGATAATTCGGAGCGTTTTTTTACGATCCTGTTCAACCCACCAAGCCAAATCTTCAAAACCCGCGGGGTCAAATTCCAAGCTTCGCAAGCGCTTCCTCGAAAGGGATTCCGTTACGTCGATTTTTCGCCTCAAGCAGGCGTTTTCTCATTTTTTTGCTTTTGAGCAAATAGGCCGTTTCTTTTTCGGAAGCGAGCTTACGCCAAATTTCAATCGGCACAATGACAGCCGTTGGCGCGCCGGTTTCATCTGAAACATATTGAATATTTAATGTCGTCATACGATTTGACCTCGGTATTATTGAATACTCGTCTCTTTATTATACAAAGAGTTTTTGAGTTTTACAAGACTTTCGTCACCTTCAACCAATTCCCCCGCTGCACATTCGCGCTTTCAATGGCCTGCGGCGATCCCAGCACCACCACGATGCCGTGTTTATTTACCTGCTCCAGCGCTTCACCAAATTTACGAAAGTCGGCGGCGGTTGTCGATAAAACTTCATCGCGCAACTGCTGGCGCTCGTCCTCGCTTTCGCCGACGAGATAACGCGCCATCGAAGTGTAGCCTTTCGCGTCCGGCAATTGGTACGCATCCAAATCGCCGATGGTGCCGATGATGCTTTTCGTCAACTCCTCGTCGCTCAAATCGGTTTCGCGCAAAAACCGGCTGGCGCCGTCGTAATTTTCCAGCGTCGCCGCCAAATTGGGATCGCGATATGAGGTGAACGTAAACACGCCCGAGCGCCGGCCGAAACTGCAAAAACCGCCGTAGGCGCCGCCCTGCACGCGCACCCGTTCCCACAGCCACGTCGTTCGCAAATAATTGCTGATCACCAGCGCCGAGCCGTGAAATTGGTAGCCGAGCTTGTAAAGATTCGCGGCCTTGCCAACGTAATTCACCTGCGCCGGAATCGTCAAGCCCTCGAACTCAGTGCGGTATGCCGGCGACCATGTGGCCAAAGGCGCCGGCGCCAGTACTGGCGGCGCCAGAGGCAGCGCTTCGAGAAAGGCCAACAACTTCGGCTCAAAATATTTGTAGTGGGCCTCATCCACCGTGACGTTGCAAATCATGCGCTGGCGGTTGATCAACGCGCTGCGAATTTGTTCCAGCGCCGCCAACACCTTCGGCCAATTTTTCTCCACGTCTTTTTCCAACTGCCGCAGAAAGAACAGATAGCTCACGCCGCCCATTTGCTCGTCGAGCCAGCCGGCTTCGCTGAAACGCGCGCTCAACCGCGTGTTCACGAAGCTCGAGCCGCTCGGCACCAAGCCCGACTCCAGACCCGCCTTCGCTTCCAACACCATTTGCCGGAACCGCTCGCGATCGTCGAGTTTCACCGTGAGCAGAATGTCGCGCAGAATCGCCAGCAGATCGTCGAGCTGATGCTGCATCGCCTTGCCGCGCACGAAAAGCCACGCCGCGGAGGAGTCGGTATTCAGCAGCGTCGAAGTGTAGCGACTCGTCCAAATGCCGCCGGTTTTTTGGCCGATGCGCTGCAAAAGCTGCACGAAATTTTCCTTCTCCGTGCCGATTTGCGTCAAGCAGCGGCTGAAGAGCGGGAGGTAGGGCAAAAGCTCCTGCGGCAGCGCGTGCAGATCGAAACCGACGTCGAGATAAACGATGCCGTTGGTGAAGAGATCGTGATAGAGAATTTTGTGCTGATTCTTTTCGATCACCGCGAGCGGAATTTTTTTGTTGAGCTTGTCGAGATCGCTCAATTTCAGTGTCGGTATCGTCGCCAGCGCCTCGGCTGAATCCGGCGTGACCTGCCGGCGCTTCAATTCCTGCGTATTGTGGATGGTGTTTTGCAAATCCGCCTCGCTCATCGCCGCGCGCGCCTCGGCCAAACGTTCCTTTTCCGCGGCCTCGTCGAGCTTTCCCGCCTCGGCATCCGGCGCGAGAATCACGGTGGCGCGATGCGGGTTTTGCAAAAAGTTTTGGTGAATCATTTTTTCGAAGAACCGCTCCTTCGCGGCAACACGGGCTTTGATGGCTTCGAGCGGCGCTTCAAAGGTCAACGGCGCCAGCGGATCGCCGTCGTACAGCCAGGTCGTGAGCGCGCGCAGCATCAAAGACAGGCCGCGCGGAAACGAGCCGGTGTTGTTCTCGCGCAGGCGAAATTCAAACGTGTTCAGCGAGGCCTCGACGGTTTGCGGATCGATGCCGTCGTCGGCAAGTCGACGCAGGGTGTCATCAATCAGCGCTTCGACTTTATCGGCCTCGGAAGCCGCAATGCCGATCAAACCGGCGGAAAAGTACATCTGGCGCAGATCGCTTTCGAGGCCGCCGGTGACCTCCTCGCCGAGGCCGGAATCGATCAGTGCCTTGTGCAGCGGCGCTGCCGGCGTGCCGATCAAAACATGCGTCAAAATTTTCAACGCCAGCGTGTTCTCGCGGTCGGTGGTTTCGGTGAGCAGCCAATTCACCGCGACGCGGCCCTTTTTGCCGCTGCCGGCGTCCTCGCCCGCATCAAATTTGTACGAGAATTTTTTCGGCTGGTCGAAACGCGGCAGCAGCGGAATTTCCGAAGCGGCGCCGGCGCGGTCGAAATCTTTGAGATATTCGTTGACGCGGCGGAATCGCTCCTCCGAATGATCGTCGCCATAAAAATAAATGTAGGCATTGGAGGGATGATAATACTTTTTATGAAATGCCATAAACTGCTCGAAGGTCAAATCCGGAATGTGCTTCGGGTCGCCGCCGGAATCGACGCCGTAGGTGTGATTGGGAAACAGCGCGCGCTGCGAATATTCGCCCAGCAATCGATCCGGCGAGGAGTAGTTGCCTTTCATCTCGTTGAAGACGACTCCCTTGAAGGCGAGCGGATCATCGGGTTTTTCCAATTCGTAATGCCAGCCTTCCTGCTGCAGCGTAAACGGCGTGAGCCGCGGATAAAACACCGCGTCGAGATAAACCTCGATGAGATTGTACAAATCCTGCAAATTGGTGCTCGCCACCGGATAGCAGGTTTTGTCGGGATAGGTGAAGGCATTGAGAAAGGTGTTGAGCGAGCCTTTGATCAATTCGACAAACGGCTCTTTCACCGGATATTTGCGCGAGCCGCACAGCACCGAATGTTCCATGATGTGCGCCACGCCGGTGGAATCCTGCGGCGGCGTGCGGAAGGTGATGCCAAACGCTTTGTTCTCGTCGTCGTTTTCCAGCGCCAACAACTGCGCGCCGGTTTTGAGATGGCGAAAGAGTTTGGCTTGGGTTTTCAGTTCGAGAATTTTCTGTTGGCGAATTAGTTCGAAGCCGTGTATGACGGGCATAATGTCCTCTGCTTTATGTATGAAACGTGGTTGTAAACAAAATAAAGGTTTATTTTAATGTAGCAAGATTTTGGAGAAATTCAAGGGGGGAAGCATGAGGCGCCATTAAAAATCAACAAAAATTTTTGCATTAAAAACCAACGTACTTTGAAGAAAAATTTGCGTAATTTAATGTTAAACCCTTTTCAAGCGGCCGGCATCTTATTGACAAAGATCAGGAGCATGATGCGGATTGAGCCGGCGAGAGCGGAGGTTGTTTTGGAACGCGAAAACGGCGGCGCGGCCGGGATAACCGGCGTGGTGCGCCGGGCGCAAAGCGGCGATCGCGCCGCGTTCGAGCAAATTTATCGCGAGAACGTCGGACGCGTTTACGCCATTTGCCTGCGCATTTTAGCCAATTCCGCCCGCGCGCAGGAATTGACGCAGGACGTGTTTGTCCGGGCGTGGGAAATGATCGGCACGTTTCGCGGCGAAAGCGCCTTCTCGTCATGGCTTTACCGGCTGGCGGTCAACGCCGTGCTGGTGGATTTGCGCGCGAAAAAACGCCGCACCGCCCGCGTCGTGATAACGGATGATTTATCGGTTTATGATAAAGCGAGCAACACGGCCAATCCCGGCAACGCCATCGATCTTGAGCGCGCCATCGCGTTGCTGCCGGAACAAGCGCGCGCCGTGTTCGTGCTGCACGATGTCGAAGGCTATCAGCACAGCGAGATCGCGGCGCTCATGGGCATCGCGGAAGGAACCTCGAAAGCGCAATTGCACCGCGGCCGCAGGCTTTTGCGGGAGGCTTTGGAACGATGAATTGTGATCAAATGGAAACGCGCCGGCACGACTACGTCGACGGCGTGCTGCCGGCTTCCGAAAAAGTTGAACTCGAGCGGCATCTTGCAACCTGTTCGGATTGCCGCCGCGAAGTGGCGTTTCTCAACTCCTTGCGCCAGCAAGCCACCGCGCTGCCGCAACGCCTCGAGCCGCCGCGCGATCTCTGGCCGGAAATTGCCAATCGCCTGGCGCCGAAAAGAAATTGGCGGCAGGTTTTGGCAACGGCAGCGCGACGTCTCAAATCCCTCGTCATCGGCGAAAGCCGTGAAGCCGGCGATTGGAGGGCATGGGGTCTGCGCGGCGCGATGGCCGTCGCTGTGCTGGTGCTGCTGATCGGCGGAATCCGTTTTGTTTGGCAAACGCGCCAGGCTTCGTGGCAAGTCGCGCCTCTCGCCGGCGCGCCGCAGATTGGCGCGCAGCGCCTCGCCGCCGTCGGAAAATTGGCAGTCGGCGAATGGCTCGAAACCGATGATTCGTCGCGCGCAAAAATCGCCGTCGGCATGATTGGTCATGTCGAAATCGCTCCCAAAACGCGCATTCGCCTCGTCAAAGCCCGCTTGACCGATCATCGCCTGTCGCTGGCGCGGGGAAAAATTCACGCCGAAATCTGGGCGCCGCCGCGAATTTTTTTTGTCGAGACTCCATCGGCGTTGGCCACCGATCTCGGTTGCGAATACACGCTGGAGATCGACGACGACGGCTTTGGCCTTTTGCACGTCACACGCGGATACGTCGCGCTCGAAAATAAAGAAGGCCCGGAGTCCGTCGTTCCGGCCGGCGCGTTTTGCGAAATTCAACCGGGAATGCGGCCGGGCACGCCGTATTCCGAAAATGCGAGCGAGGCGCTGCGCGCGGCATTAATGCAATTCGATTTCGCCAATGGCGGTTCCGAAGCGATTAGCACGGTTCTCGCTGAAGCACGAGGGGCGGACAGCTTCACCTTGTTTCATTTGCTCTTTCGCGCCGTTCCGGCCGAGCGCGGCCGCGTTTATGATCGCATGGTTGAATTTGTTTCTCCTCCGCCAGGCGTCACGCGCGCCGGCGTGTTGCAGGGCGACAAACGGATGTTGGAATCGTGGGCCGATAAATTCGGCTTGGGAAAATCGTGGTGGCGTTACTGGCTGCCGCTGTAACGGTAGCGCAGACAGCCTTGTCTGCGTGCTCTTTGTTTTGCAAAACACTTTTTTGTTGAAAATTTTAACTTAATGACAACTCAAATTATGAGAACCCAATCATGAACACAAAAATTTTAAAAATCAAATGCCGCCTGCCAATTATCCAATCCGTGATTGCACTTTTGTTTGTGATCAGTTTGTGTACGCAGCAAGCTTTTTCCAAAACCGGCGGCGCAAAATGCGGCTCGTGGAAAACCGTCCTCACTTCCAAAGACGAACCCGGCGAGCCGTTGATCGTCACGGGAACGGTTTATGCGCCGGACGGCAAAACTCCGGCGCCGGGCATCACGGTTTATGTTTATCACACCGACGCCGAAGGCTATTATCGCAAAGGCACGAACGGTTCCAATAATCCGCGCCTCAAAGGCACGATGATCACGAACACCGAAGGCAAATACGAATTTCGCACCATCAAGCCGGGCGCCTATCCCGGCGGCGGCAATCCGGCGCACATTCATTATGTGCTCTCCGGCCAAGGCTACTCAAAACATAATGACGAAGTCATGTTTGAAGGCGATCCCTATCTCACGTCGAGAGATCGAAGCTCGATCAGTGTGCGGCCGTTGACGCGCGACAAAGATGGGGTGTGGCGATGTGTTTATGATATCAAGTTGAGGCAGAAATAGTAATCATTAATCTTAGTAGTTGAATGTGTGCAAAAAAAAGCCTACGGCCGCAGGCAAAGATTTTTTTGACGGCTTCAATTTCAATCAATATTCATAGGGGTTTTGTGCACTTTCCCAAAACCTCCAACTTTACCAACGGATAAAAAAGCGGCCAACGGATTTAAAACTTTTCTTGTTTAGCTTCCCGCGGATTGAAGAATCCCACCGATGATTTTTTATCAGCGGGTTTCTTCAATCAGTGGGGAAATTGAAGATGTCATCCGTTGGTCGCCTACAGCCGTGGGCTGTTTATCCGTAAGGCAATTTTTAACCCCTGCGGGCGTAGCCTGTTTGGTTTCGACTCGTCTGGGTTGTGGAGGAAATCATGAAACGCGCGATGAACAAGCAAATTTTTATTTTAATGTTTGTTGCTGCCCCGCTCGAGAGTTGTCATATTCAATCGCCGGCGCCTTCCCAAACACCTCTTTTCGCGTCCGCGCCAGGCTCATCATTCGCCGTCGGAATCCGGCCGGTGGACGTTGCCGTCGGTGAGGTGAATGGAGACGGCAAGCTTGACATTCTCACGGCCAATGCGGGCAGCAACGATGTGACCGTATTGCTCGGCAACGACAAGGGTAATTTTAAGGCGGCGCCCGGCTCACCGCTCGCGGCTGGCGCTGCGCCGCATCTCGTCACCCTTGCTGATTTTAATCGGGACAACAAGCTTGACTTTGCCCTCACTGGCCACGATAGCTACAATGTGATGATCTGGCTCGGCAACGACAGCGGCAGTTTTACACCTGCGCCTGACTCACCGTTCACGGTCCTCAACGAGACGCCGCCTCACAATCATGGACTTGTCATCGGCGACGTCAATAACGACGGCAATCTCGATCTTGCCACGAGCAATCATGGGCATCATAGCGTGTCGGTTTTGTTGGGCAATGGCAATGGCAACTTCACACCTGCTTCCGGCTCGCCTTTCGCGGTTGGCCGGGGGCCATATCCTCTGGCTGCAGCGGATTTGAACCGGGACGGCAAGCTCGATCTCGTTACACCGAATGTTGCGAGCAATAATGTGACGGTGCTGCTGGGCGATGGCAACGCGAGCTTCACTGCCGCCGCCGGTTCGCCGTATCCGGTTCTCAACCGGCCATACAATGTCGCGATTGGCGAAATAAATGGCGACGCCAAACTCGACCTGATCATCACGCACGATGACATTAACGACATGACGATTTTGTGGGGAGATGGCAACGGGAGTTTTCGGCGTGCGCCCAACTCGCCTTATAACCTCGGGCGCCGTGGTTACAAAATCATTATTGTTGACGTCAATAATGATACTAAAAAAGATGTGGTCGTCAGCCATCCCCTCAGCAGCAGAAATGTCACCGTGCTGTTGAATGATGGCAGCGGCGGTTTTAAAGTCGCGCCCGGTTCTCCATACTCAGCCGGCCGTGAGCCAAACAGCCTGGCTATCGGGGACATGAACGGCGACGGCAAACTCGACATTGTCGCCGCCAATTTCGCCGGCAACGATGTCACGATCTTGCTTGGCAAGTGAGCCGCCTCAAACTGTTTGTCTTTACGCAAGAATGCTCTTGTAAATTTTCACCGGCGGCATTAAATTAGTTTATGCCCGATTATCCCAAACTGGTTGTCGCCAACGCAGCCGGTGAAATTTTTGATCTTCCCGATTTCCACGCCGCCGGACGCAGCGGCCGCGAAATTTATCCTCTTGATCCCGCGGGTTTGATTCCCCTGCCGGAGAGCAGCCGGCTTTATTTTTTGCCGCAACGCGTTCCACTCGGATATGCCCGCAAAGTTCGCGTGCCGCAACGACTTGATGAGCACACCGCAGTCGCGGCATTTTTGCCGCCGGGTTACACGATCTTTTCAGTGGCGGCGTATCAGCGTCAGCCCGAAGCGTCGTTGCTGCCCATTTACGCCTACAGCGCCGTGTGCTGGTATCGCGGCAAATTTCATGTTCCGGCCATGCGCGTCGATGATGATGTGAAGCATGATCCGGAACAATTTTCGTTGCGGAAAATCAAGCGTCTGGTTGAGCAGCAACAAAAACAATTCCCTCACAACCGGCTGATCTCGCATCACGGCGTCAACTGTGCATTGCGTTACGGTTGCCCGAATGCGCAAAATTTATTTTTAGATCGCTGGGAAGCGCCGATTGCGGTTTCCGCCGCGTGCAATGCCGCCTGCGTCGGTTGCATTTCCGAGCAGCCTAAAGACACGGTGCAATCGCCGCACGATCGGCTCACATTTGTGCCGACCGTGGAAGAAATCGTTGAGATCGCCGTGCCGCATCTCGACCGCGCGCCGCAGGCCATGATCAGCTTCGGGCAGGGCTGCGAAGGCGAGCCGCTTTTGCAGGGAATTCTCATTGCCGCCGCCATTAAAGAAATTCGCCAACATACCGATCGCGGCACGATTCACCTCAACACCAACGGCAGCCGCCCGGAAATGGTTTCGCGCTTGATTGAGGCGGGTCTCGACAGCCTTCGCGTTTCGCTCAACAGCGTGCGCGAGCCGATTTACACGGCGTATTATCAACCGCGCAGTTATCGCTTTAGCGACGTTAGTGAAAGCATTCACCGCGCGCGACGCAACGGCCTCTGGACTTCAATTAATTATCTTTCGTTTCCCGGCGTCACTGATGATGCAGAAGAGTTTGCGGCGCTCTCGCGTTTGATCGAGACCTCGGACTTAAACATGATTCAATGGCGCAATTTGAACATCGATCCGGATTGGTACGTGGAAAGTATTGCGCTGCGCGAGTCATCGGAATTTCTGGGGATGCCCATCTTGCTGCAAAAAATTCGTGAGAAATTTCCTCGCGTGCGCTTTGGATATTTTAATCCGCCGGTTGACGCAGCGAAAGTCGAGCGAGCGCCAACAGAACGATAAAAAATTGTGAGGAAAAAGATGGCAAAAATTAGTCGAAGAAAATTCTTGCATCTCACCGGCGCGGCCTCGGCCAGTCTAACGGTCGCCTCTCACGCTTCTACTTTCACATCGTCAGTTTCTCCGGTGCGCAATCCCGCTGATTCCTGGCTTGAAATTGATTTGAACAACCTCGGATGGAACCTGGCGCAAATTCGCGCCAGAGTCAATAACCGGCCGGTAATGGCCGTCATCAAAGCCAATGCGTACGGCCACGGACTCCTCGAAGTCGGAAAATTTTTGGAACGCCAAAAGATTGCGTTTCTGGCGGTGGGAAAATTAGAAGAAGCTTTGCAACTCCGCGCGGCCGGCGTGAAAACGCCGATTCTCAATCTGGGGCCCTTCGCACAAACGGAGAGCGAAGAAATTGTTCGGCAAAATATTTCGCAATCAATTTATACGGACGATTTTGTTCTGCTTGCCGAAGCCGGCCGGAAGCTGAAGCGCGACGCCAGAGTTCATGTCAAAATCGATACCGGACTCGGACGCGTCGGCGTGCCTTACGATCAAGCCTCGGCTTTCATTGAAAAGCTTGGTTCGAGGCGTGCGATTAAAATTGATGGCGTCTTCACTGCATTTACGGAAGACGACGCTTTCGACCGGTTGCAATTGCAAAGGCTGCAGGAAATCTATGAGGCCGCGAGCGCAAAGAGAATTGCGCTTGGCCTGCAACATGCCGCCAGCAGCGCCGGTGTGATTTCTTTTCCAGAAAGCCATCTCGACATGGTGCGGCCCGGCATTGCGATTTATGGGCAGTATCCTTCGACCAAAGCCTATCAAGAGCGCCGGATCGATTTGCGTCCCGTCATGTCGCTGAAAACCCGCGTCATGTATGTGAAAACGCTTCGGCCCGGTGAATCGGTTTCGTATCACCGCGCGTTTACGGCGCAAACCGCAACCAGAGTCGCCACGATCGCGATTGGCTATTCGGATGGCTATCCTTATCAAGCTGCCGGCAAAGCGGAAGTGCTCATTCATGGCCGGCGATGGCCGTCGATTGCGTTGGTGACCTCCAATCACATGACCATTGATGTCACCGGCGATGAGCAAGTGAAAATCGGTGACGAAGTGGTGCTGTTTGGCAAGCAGGGCCAGAGCGAGATCAGTGCGGAAGAGTTGGCAGCGTGGGCCGGCACTTCGGTTTATAAAATTCTCATCTGGATGAATCCGCTAATGCCTCGAGTTTTCGTTTAGCCTCGTAAATGCAACTCGGCGCTTGCAATCTCTCCGTTTTTTATGTATCTTCAATTATAGTTTTTGTAGGGAATGTAAACTTTTAGCAACACGTCCTTTGGGGTTGTGAGTTTGAATTGGTTAATTCGAGTTTTCCATGCGTCAATATACCTACCATTGGCTTGATGTTTTCACTTCGGAGCCGTTTGGCGGCAATCCGCTCGCGGCTTTTCCGGAGGCGGCCGGTTTAACCGATGTGGAGATGCAAAACATCGCCCGCGAGCTTAATCTTTCCGAAACGACGTTCGTGCTGCCA
>Ga0073934_10004584_pt1 | contig 22691 bp, 18 predicted proteins | sample LarsenN4metaG_FD_76834 | JGI IMG/M metagenome (GOLD analysis project Ga0073934, IMG submission 76834) | Hot spring sediment bacterial and archeal communities from British Columbia, Canada, to study Microbial Dark Matter (Phase II) - Larsen... ...
AGGCAGCTTCCTTGAGTTTGCGGCGCTCGTCCTCCTCGGCCTTGAGGGCGGCCTTCGGGTTGATGTACTCATCCATGTATGCCTTGCTCTTGAAGCGCGTCGGCCTGGCGTCCTCCTCGTCCTTTTCCGGACTGAAGTCGTACCGGCTGATTTCCTCGCGCCGTTTGATGGCTACCGAATGGGCGTCGATGAGATCATCGATCGACATGCAGATGTCGAGAAACTTCTCGATCTCATCCTCGCCATACTTCTCGGCATACCTGCGAATGCGGTTGCCGTGGTTGGCCATCTCGTCCATCATCTTGCGGTTGGTGTGCGCGAAGTACTGGTTGTTCTTGAAGAAATCGCAATGGCCGTAGACGTGGGCCATCACCAGCTTCTGATCGACCACGTGATTGCAGCGCATCAAGTAGGCGTAGCACGGGTCGTTGTTGATCACCATTTCGTAGATCTTGGACAGGCCGTAGTCGTAGCCTTTCTTGAGTTCTTCATACTGCATGCCGAACGACCAGTGCGGATAGCGGGTGGGAAATCCGCCATAGGCAGCGACTTCATTGAGATCATCGGCGTCCAGGACTTCGAAAATGGTCTCGTAAAAGTCCAGGCCGTACTCGCGCGCATAGCCTTCGATCTCCGCTTGAAGGGCACGGAGGTTGGCGGGAAGCAGGGTGTCGTAAGGCGTATGCGTGAGGCTCATGGTAATTGTCCGTGGTCAACCCGCCGTGCAACACAGCAACCGGCATCGCATCCGATCACCTGGCTTTTCCTTCCTTTGGAAACAACTGATCGTAGAGCCAGGAATAATCACGCTTCAATTCATCGCAAAGGGAGTGATAGAACTCGTCCCACTCTTCTTCACTCAGTTCGTTGGCAGCTTTTTTCTTGGCAACCGAAATAGCGACGCCGCACCGGTGACGAATCGGGATTTCCAGTTCTTTCTCGGCCTTCATGCGACGCACCACCGAGAAGAGCCGCCCAGCATGCGTGTGGGGTATCAGGGGATAGTCCCGCTCCAGTGATTGCAGGATCTTCTTGATGTTCTTCATGCGATAACTCCCAGGCTTTGCCCAGGTCGCCACAGCGGATGTTCCGCTATTTGCCCGTCTTCAGGAACTCCTTGATGCTTGGCAAAATGTGCTCACGATCCGGAATTCGGCTCGCCACGACGTTGTCTTTTTCCCCGACAAGCTCCTTGATGTATTCCATGAACTCGCCGCTGCCGTAAGGGCTTTCGACCTGGCCGTAGCCGAACAGGTTGACCTTCGGCAGCAGGCGTTCGTTCAGGATCTCCATGCAATGAGGCACATCGTCGCCCCAGTTGTCGCCGTCGGAGAAGTGGAACGCGTAGATGTTCCAGTCGTCCGGCGGATAGCGTTTCTTGATGATCTTGTCGCACAACTCATAGGCCGTGCTGATCTTCGTTCCGCCGCTCTCCCGTGTGTGGTAGAAGGTGTGCTCGTCCACTTCCTGAGCCACGGCATCATGGATGATGTAAACGCGCTCCACGCCCTTGTAGTGGGCCTTGATCCACGTGTCGATCCAGAATGCTTCGATGCGGACGATTTCCTTCTGCTCATCGGTCATGCTGCCGGAGACGTCCATCATGTAGATGATGCACGCCACGCTCTGAGGCAGCGGGACTTCCTTCCAGCTCCGGTACTGCTTGTCCTCGCGGATCGGGATGACCAGCGGTTCCTCTGGTTGATACGTGCCGGAAGCGATCTGCCGGCGCAAGGCCCGCTTGAAGGTCCGCTTGAAATGCCGCAGCGACTCGGGGCCAGCCTGGCGTATGCCGGTGTACTTGTCCCGCGTGGTGATGATGTTCTTTCGACCCTTCGGCTCGATGCGGGGCAGTTCCAGCTCTTCACCCAGGATGTCGGCCAGTTCCTGCAGGCTCAGCTCGACTTCGAGGATGTGCCCGCCTGGCGAATCGCCCGCCTTGTTGCCGTCGCCGTCCCTGGGAGGGGTCAGCGCCTGTCCGGGCTGCCCGTCCCCCTGGCCGACGCCGCCGGAGCCCTTTTGCCCGTAGCGGAACTGGGGAATCTCGATCTGCGGCAGCGGAATGCTGACCAGGTCGTTCCCTTTCTTGCCGATCATCTCGCCGCGCGTGATGTACTTGCCGAGGCTGGACTTCACCTTGCCTCGGACGATCTTGCGGAAGCGCTGATGATCACGTTCAATCTTCTGGCCCATGAGTCATCACTCAAGCTCAGCCACGTACCCACCCGGATCGCGCGGCCTCAGGGTTTGCTTTTGACAATCCACCAGCAAATCAAGATCCTCGAGCACGATGGCTCCGATCCGGGCTGTCGTACGATCAGGTTCCACCACGGCCTTGAACGTCCCATGTCGGCCCATGAGTTCAGCCCGCACCTCTTCCACCAAGAGCCGCTGGGCTGTGCGGCGGTCGGCATAAGGAACGGTTACTTCTCCGGACGGCTTCAAACCCAACTGATCGGCGGTCGCCTTGGGTATCACCAGGCATGCGGCGCCCGTGTCCACAACACCCTGGAGTTGAGTTTGCCGGATTTTGTCTGCCGAGATGGCGCCCCCTTCGGCCATCTGCACATCCTGGTTGTTAGCAACAACCAGATCGACCGTAAGTCGCCCCATTTTTTCTTCCTGGACCTTCAGCATGGCTGCCCTGCTAGGGGTGTAACGCATGTCGCCAGATGTTCACTTCCGCACGTTCCCCCTGGCAAAAATGCTCGCCACGAACTGCAGCACATCCGTCGCGCAGACCTCGCAGTAGCCGTAGTTGCGGATCAACCGGCTCTTGACCACGTCGATCTTCTCTTGCGTCGCCTTGTCCACGACGTTTGACACCAGGCTCGTCAGCTTGATCGTATCTTTTTGGTCCTCAAACAACTTTAGCTCAAGGGCCTTTTGCAAGCGTTCGTTGGTCTTGTAGTCGAACTTCTTGCCGTCGATCGCCAGGGCGCCGATGTAATTCATGATCTCGCGACGGAAGTCGTCCTTGCGGCCCTCGGGAATGTCGATCTTCTCCTCGACCGACCGCATCAAGCGTTCATCCGGCTCTTCGTAATTGCCCGTGTAGCGATTGCGGACCTTCTCCCGCTGCGTGTAGGCCTTCACGTTGTCGATATAGTTCGAGCACAGCCGGGTCAGGGCGTCCTCGTCGGCGGCGATGGCCCGCTGCACCTCGTTCTTCACCATGTCCTCGTACTCCTCCTTGACCACCTGGAGCAACTCGCGGCAGTGCTGGAGTTGTTCGCTATTGGTGATCAGGGAGTGGTGCCGCAGCCCGTCTTCCAGCTCCTTCATGACCATGAAAGGGTTGACGCACTGCTCGTCCGGATGGGCGACCAGCGCGTTGGAGATCTTGTCCTGGATGTAGCGCGGGCTGATGCCGCTCATGCCCTCGTTGGTAGCTTCACGCTTCAGCTCGATGACGTTGTCCTCGGTGAAGCCGGGCAGCGTCTTGCCGTTGTAGAGCTTCGCCTTCTGCAGCAGGGTCAGGTTGGCGTGCTTGGGCGGCGCCAGGCGTGTCAGGACAGCCCACAGGGCCGCCACCTCGATGGTATGCGGCGCAATGTGCTTGCCGCGGACCCGCTCCGCATTGAAGTCCTTCTCGTAGATGCGCACTTCATCCTTGAGCCGAGTAACGTACGGCACGTCGATCTTCACTGTCCGGTCGCGGAGGGCTTCCATGAACTCGTTGTTCTGGAGCCGGCGGTACTCGGGCTCGTTCGTGTGCCCAAGGATGACCTCGTCGATGTCGGTCTGGGCGAACTTCTTCGGCTTGATCTTGTGTTCCTGCGATGCGGTCAGCAGGTCGTAGAGGAACGCCACGTCCAGCTTGAGGACTTCGATGAACTCGACCAGGCCGCGGTTGGCAATGTTCAGCTCGCCGTCGAAGTTGAAGGCGCGCGGGTCGCTATCGGTGCCGTACTCGGCGATCTTGCGGTAGTTGATGTCTCCGGTCAGTTCCGTCGAGTCCTGGTTTTTCTCATCCTTGGGCTGGAAGGTGCCGATGCCGATGCGGTCTTGCTCGGAAAGGATGAGGCGGTAGACCTTCACCTCGTTCTCGAGCATCTCGATCCAGTCGCCGTCGTACTTGGCAAGCCGCTCGTTGAACATGAACCGGCTGTACGGGCTGAGGTCGCCGACCACCTGGATCTCGTAGCGGGCATCCTTGCGATGGGCGTTGAGTTCGGCCAGGATCTGGCCGCGCATCTCTTGCGGCAGCAGCTGCAGCGGCTCGCCGTGCATCGGATCCTTGAGCCAGGTCCCATCGGGGCCCTTCCAGGCGAAGCTGAAGAGCATCCCTTCGTCCGTCTTGGAATACTCCTCCAAACCGCGCTTCAGCAACCGAGCGATGGTGCTCTTGGACGAGCCTACGGGACCATGCAAGAGGAGAACGCGGCGTTCCGTGCCGTAGCCCTGGGCAGCGGACTTGAAGGTATTGACCAGCTGCATCAGCGGGCGGTCGAGGCCGTAGATGGCATCGCCGTGGCGCGCAGCGAAATCGGTAAAGAACTTGTAGCGGATGAGCTTGTCCTTGTTCTCGTACACCTCCTCGGTGCCATGAGACAGGATCATGTCGTACAGGCGCTGGTAGGCGGTGCGCGTGACCTCGGGGTGCTCGCGCACGATGTCGAGATACTCGCTGAACGAACCTTCCCAGTGCTTCTTGCGGTAGTCGTTGAGGTTCAGCTTCTGGCGGATGCTGGCCAGTAGGGTACGCCCTGTGGACATGGTCATTCCTCCTGTAAGGGACCGCGCAAACAGTAGCGAAGGCCTTGGCCGCGCTGCTTGCCTGGCCGATCCCTGGATCGGCAGCGAAGGGGAACTTGTCAAAGGAACCAAAAGGAAACCGAGCGGCGTCAGAGGGAGCCGGCCGTTGCACCGCTCCTCGCGGACTGATCACCAGAGTTCGACCTGCTCCAGCCCAGACCCGCGCTGCACCGCCTGATGGGGGCGCAAGGATAATGTGTCAGACCAGGGGAAACTCACCAGGTTGGCGGCGTCTTGGCGTGCACGCTCGCCCAGCTGGTGCTGCCGTGAAGCTTGCAGTTATTCCTCGTGTCATCAGTCATCCTAACCAGCGCGCTCGTCCGGGTCAAATCAGCGAAAGTCGAACCCCAGCCCCTGCGCGTCACACTGTGCCTTCCTGGCTACCAGTCCTCTTCCCTAACTATTCTACGCGCTTGCGGCCTGGACTTGCGGGATAAACTCCGTGAATCCAGTCCGTCTCGGCCTCCCGCCCCCCCTGTCCACCCCCAAGCATACGCTTCGCCTTGGGGGCGCTGTCAAGCCCGGTTTCCCCGCCCCCGAGCCCCTGCCAAGCCTGCCTGCTCGACGACCTCTGCTTGGGTTCGAGTCGAGCGCAACATTTTGCAATCGCGGACTCGCCCCTTTTTCCGCGGATCTTCCACGCTCTGGTCTCCCTCTGCGCAACATCCAGAAAGCCGCCTCTCTCCCCCAGGCACACGACGCCGACGCAGGCTGCGCTTCGCCTGGCCGCCTCCCCAGCCTGCAAGCGGCGCAACATCTGAAAACTGCCAGGAATGGCCCTTCTGCCTGGAGAACAAGCGGGATCTCCAGCCTCGGGCATCAGCCAGCGCAACATTTTTTCACATCACCGTCTCGGGCGCCTCCGTCTGCACTGCTCGTCCAGCGAGCACCCTTTGCCCGTGGACCGAGCCAGTGGATTCGCTCCAACCGATGCGCAACGTTTCGTCCGAACATAGTCGGCCTTCCACCAGGCTCGGCGCGCACTCTCTCCGTCCTTCTTCAAGTTGCAGCATACCACGAATAGGATACATTTGTCAATGTCAGTAGCTGCCGAATTTTTTGCCAGGGCTGATGGACCGAAGAGAGAATCCTCCAACAGCACCTTGAGGAGGGCACAAAGCGACTACTATATTGTGAAGGCACGGTGAGGCTGCAGGGAGCGCTCTGACTTGGCCATTGACTACCGGTCCTTTCGCAATCCTGATCCGCCCGCCCTGGTTCGGATCTGGAATGAGGCCTGCACGGGCCGTGGCGCCGCTTACATGAACGGCGCTACGCCCCTGGAAGTGCTCGTTCTCGCCAAGCCCCACTTCGATCCCCGCGGCTTGATCCTCGCGCTCGAAGACGGCGTCGCCGTCGGCTTCGCTCATGCCGGCTTCGGTCCGGATGCCATCGGCAAGGGGCTCAACCTGCAGCTGGGCGTGATCTGCCTCGTGGCGGTGCGACCCAGTTATCAAAGGCGAGGCGTGGGGCGAGAGTTGCTGCGTCGAGCCGAGGCCTACTTGCGGGACAGGGGAGCGACGACCATCCAGGCCGGCGCTCGGCGGCCGCTCGCTCCCTTCTACTGGGGGCTGCATGCGGGGAGTGAACCCGCCGGCGCACTGGCGTCGGACCCTGGCTGCCAGGCTTTTCTCACCGCCAACCAGTACAAGGCCGCTGAGAAAGTCCACATCCTCGACTGCGACCTGGGCTCGCTCTCGCCTGTTGCCGACCTGCGGTTCCCCAACATCAAACGCAAGCACGAGCTGCGCATCCTGCCCAGGCCCGTGAGCCCCAGCCGCTACGAGGAGTCGTTGTACTCTCCGCTGGAGATGCTGGAGTTCCAGCTTCAGGACGGCGGCAACGGCCCAGCGCCGGCGCGTGTGCGGGTCTGGGACATGGAGCACTTTAGCTGGCGCTGGCACCAGCCCGCCGCGGGGATCATCGACCTTGTCGTGGAGCCTGGGCGACGCCGCCAGGGGCTGGCGAAGTTCCTGATGTTTCAGATGCTTCGCTATCTGCAGGACCAGTTTTACAGCATTGCGGAAGTGCAGGTCGCTGAATCGAACGCGGCCGCCAGGCAGTTGATGCAGACGCTTGGTTTCCGCAAGGTGGACGAGGGCGTGATCTATCGGAAGGAGTAAGGCGGCCAGGGACGGCGCTAGAAGCGTCGTCTCGCTGCCGCGAGCATGGTGCAATTCATCGACCGCTGCAATGCCGCCCTGGCGAGTCTCCTGGTTCGTGGCCGAGTTGTGTGCTTCGCTGCCGCACTCCTCCTCACGCTCGCCGCGGCGGTCTACCTGTTCGGCTTTCGACCGCTCAAGTACAACCGCTCCATGGAGAGCTTCTTCCCCTCCGCCGATCCCAGCCTGCAGCTCTACCTCAAGAACAAGGACTGGTTTGGCGGCGAGGCGACCCTGCTCGTGGCCTACCACGACCCCAAGTTATGGACGCCGGAAGGCATGAAGCGCCAGCTCGAACTGGCAGCCGCCCTGCGGGGGCTGTCTGCGCTCGGCGTGAAAGCGGTCAACAGCCTGGCGGAGAGCCCCGCGCCGCGGCAGCCCTGGCTGACCATTGCCGAGGTCGTGGCCGCCGAGCCGAACAACCTGGCTGCGCTTCGGGAACAAGTGCGGAGCACCAGCCTGTACCAGGGCGTCTTCGTGGCGGACGATCTCCAGACCGCCGCCATCGTCGTCCAGTTGCGAAAGCACTTTGCCGACACGGATGAACTGGCGCGTTGCCTCGAGGCGGTGCGGACGACGGCCAAGCAGGTCCTCGGCGAGAATCCACCCAGCTCCGGCGGCCCTGCCGTGGTCGGCACCCATCTGCTGATCCACGACGTCTACCAGTACACCGAGGCGGACGGCGCACGCCTGCAGGTTGTCTCCGTCGTGCTGATGGGATTGGTGATTGCCGTCTCCTTCCGCAGCGTGCGCTGGGTGGTCTTGCCCTTCCTGGTCATCTACGCGGCGCTGTACTGGGCGGAATCGATTTGGGCCCTGTGGCGCGGCGAGCTGACCATGGTCAGCTCCGCGATCAGCTCCCTGGTAGCGGTGATTGGCGTTTGCACCGTCGTCCATTACGGCATGCACTACCGCGAGCTCCGTCGCCATTACGATGCGCACACGGCGCTACGCCGGACGCTCTACGACATGAACCCGCCAATTTTCTGGACGCTCCTGACCACCGCGGGCGGCTTCGCCTCGCTGCTCATTTGCGAACTCAAGCCGGTGCTCGACTTCGCCTGGATCATGGTGCTGGCAACGCTCCTGGCCGGCGTGGCGACACTTGGTTTCTTGCCTTTCGTCGTCGTCGGCTTCCGGAATCGTGAGCGGCTCGAGGTGCCAGGGCAGAATCTCATCGGCCAGACGCTGCGAAGCTCGCTCGGCTGGATTCAGCGACGACCAGCCTTGACCATCGTTTGCCTGCTCCTCCCCGCCGCCGTCGTGGCCTCCGGAATGTACTGGCTGAAGCCGCAAACCGATTTCACCAACAATTTCCACCGCAGCACCGAACTGTACCAGGCTTACGACTTCGTGGAGACCAGGCTCGGCGGGGCAGGTCAGCTCGACGTGGTGTTCGACGTGCCGGACCTGCTAACGCTGGACGACAAGCAGTTAAAGGAACTTGTGGCCAGGCTCCGCACGCTGCAGAAGGAACTAGGCCACCTTCATCAGGCGGACGGCAGCGAGCTGCCCGGGGTGACCAAGGTCCTCGGCCTGGTGGATTTCCTCGACTTCTTCGAGCAAACGCTTGACAGCCTGGACCGCAGCATTGCCTCGGCTGCCCGCAATTCGTTCAACCTGCCGATGCGCGTCAAGGTCCTCAACGGCGACGTGAACGAAGCCAGGCAGACCCTTGCTGGAGCCGGCTCACTGCTCGACGGCATCGCAGGGAGACTGCTGCGTCCGGAGAAGCGGGCGGCGCTCAAGGCCCAGGTCGCCCAGGTCCAGAAGCAGCTGGACCGATTCGAGCAGGAGCCGCCGGGCCCGCACTTCTGGAACCGCCAGGCGGGCAAGATGCGCGTGACCCTGCAAACCCGAGAACGCCTTGGTGGGGCGGAGAAGGTGGCGCTCATCGAGGCGGCCCAGCGGAAGACGGCGGAAGTGCTCGGCGAGTCGAGCGGCCCGCGCGCCACCGGGATCTATCTCATGCTCACCAACCTCATCACGAGCGTCCTCGACGACCAGCGGTTGACGTTCGCCCTCGCCTTGCTCTTCATGTTCGCGATGGGACTGTGCGCCTTCCGCAGCCTCTGGCTGGCGCTCATCGCCATGGTTCCCACGGTCCTGCCGATCGTCGTTATTCTGGGGACCATGGGCTGGCTGGGGCTGCCGGTCAACATCGCCACGGCGATGCTGGCCAGCGTCGCGATGGGCATGACGATCGACAGCAGCTTGCTGTACATCTACCGCTTCAGGCAGGAAAGACAAAACGGCGCTGACTTCGCCTCGGCCCTGGAGCGCACGCACACCAGTACGGGGCTGGCGCTGATCGTGGCGAACATCGCGCTGCTGCTGGGCTTCGGCGTGCTGGCCCTGTCCCAGTTCATCCCGCTGGTTCACTTCGGCATACTGACCGGACTGGCCCTGTTCGGCGGAATGCTGGGCAACCTGCTGCTCTTGCCGTTGCTCCTGAGCCTCGTGCCTGGCTTCAGGGGGCGGGGGAAACCGGCGTCGCCGGGGATCGCCAGCCCGCCTGCACAGCCGGCGACGGCGGGTTGACGGCGGTGTGAGCATTCGCTCGGAAGGCGATTTGCTGCAGGATGCGCCGGCTGGTTTCCTGGTCGCCAAACGTGGCGATGCGGACGCCGACCTCGGTCTGCGGCGGATCGGTCGGAATCTTGGGCAGCATCTGCTCGATGCTGACCTTCACACGCTCGCCTGCGGCGTTCTCGCTTTCGATGACGCCCGAAAGGTTGTCCCGCGTGACCTTCTTGATCGGCATGCCTAGATCGTAGAGGGCGTCCTGGCTGGCGTGCCAGACCGTGGTAAAATCGCCTTCGATGGTTTGCGTGACGTTGCCGCGGTAGTAGGCATATCCCGCCGCCCCGCCCGCCGCCGCCCCGCCGGCCAGCAGCAGGCAACCGCTGCTCCACAGAGCACAGCAAGCCACGACCGTGGCGAGAATCCCTCGCGTTGTCGTCCGTGTCCTTTCAGCCATCGCTCACCTCCTTCCGCCACGGCCAAGAGGAGGGGAAGATAGCGGCTGACGTCGATGGAGCAAGCCCATTCCCGCCGCTGCCTGGCCAGTAGAATAGGCCGAGTAGCAGGTGCAGGCAGCAGGCGCAATCGAGGCAGCATGGCACGTTATCTCGTCGGCATCGACCTGGGGACAACCAACAGCGCGCTGGCTTACGTAGATTCACGCGGGAAGGGCCAGCCGCGGCTGAACACGCTGCTGATTCCTCAGCTCGTCGGCCCGAACGACGTGGTTCCCCGCCCCTTGCTGCCTTCCTACCTTTACTTGCCTGGCCCGCACGACTTGCCGGCTGGGGCCTGCGCTCTTCCCTGGGATCCGCAGCGGACGTTCGCCGTGGGTGAGTTTGCCCGGCTGCACGGGGCCCGCGTGCCTGGCCGGTTGGTGACGTCGGCCAAGTCCTGGCTTTGCCATGCCGGCGTGGATCGGAGCGCTCCGATCTTGCCCTGGAGCGCCCCGCCGGACGTCCCCAGGCTCTCGCCGGTCGAGGCGTCCACACGCTACCTCAAGCACCTCGCCGAGGCCTGGAACTTTGTCATTGCCAGGGAACGTGCGGAGGACTTCCTGGAGAAGCAGGCCATTGTGCTGACGGTGCCGGCGTCATTCGATGACATGGCACGGAGCCTGACCGTGGAGGCGGCACGCAAGGCAGGCTTCGAGAACCTGACCCTGCTCGAAGAGCCCCAGGCAGCCTTTTACTGCTGGGTTGCCCTGGCGCGCGGCTCGACAATCCACGGACCCACGGGGCCGATGCTGGCGGCGCGGCAGCCCGAGCTTCGCCCAGGCATGCGCTGCCTGGTCATCGACGTGGGCGGCGGCACCAGCGACTTCAGCCTGATCGAATCGGTCGAGGACGAGGGAGACCTGGGCTTTGTCCGTCAGGCCGTCGGCGATCACTTGCTCCTGGGCGGGGACAACATGGACCTTGCCCTGGCACGCCATGTGGAGACGAAACTCCCTGGCGGCGCGAAACTCGACGCCACTGGGCTGGGTCAGCTCGTGCAAGCGTGCCGGCTCGCCAAGGAGACCCTGCTGGCGCCGGATGGACCGGCGGAGTACACCGTCACGGTCATGGGCCGCGGCCGACAGGTGATCGGCGGGGCAGTCAGCGCCGTGCTGACTCCGGACGAGGTTCGCCGCACGCTGGAAGAAGGCTTCTTCCCCCACGTCGCGAGTACGGCCAGCCCCTTGCGCTCGGGTCGAACGGGCTTGCACGAGATGGGGCTGCCCTACGTCCAGGATGCCGCGATCACCCGGCACCTGGCGGGTTTCCTCCACGAGCACGGCGTTACTCCTGAGCGTCCTCCGGATGCCATCCTGTTCAATGGCGGCGTTTTCCAGCCGCCGGCCATCCGCCAGCGCATCCTCGACGTGCTCGGCAAGTGGTATTCCTCGCCAGGGCGGCCGTGGGAACCCGTGGTGCTGGCCAATCCCTCGCTCGATCTGGCGGTGGCGTGGGGCGCTGCCTACTTCGCCTGGCTCAAGCACACCGGCGGCAAGCGCATAGGCGGCGGCCTGGCGCGTTCCTACTACCTGGGCATCAAAACCGACAAACCCCCAGCACCTGATGCAGAATCGCTCGACCTGCTTTGCATCGTCCCCCAGCACCTGGAAGAGGGCAGCGCCATCACCCTCGAACAGCCCGAACTTGAGCTTGCACTCGGCCAGCCGGTGACTTTTCCGCTCTACACTTCCACCGTTCGCGCAACCGATCAGCCTGGGCAGACGCTGCGGCTTCAACCGCGTCAGCTCCTGCGGCTTCCGCCGTTGCACACCGTCCTGCGCGGCGGCAAGCGGAGCGGAACCAGGAGCGTCCCCGTGAAGCTGGCCGCACGACTGACGGAGATTGGCACGCTGGAGCTGGCCTGCGTGGCCCGCAACAGCGATCAGCGCTGGCGCCTCGAGTTCAACACGCGCGACCTCGTGCTTGACGCCGAGGATGGGGATGGCGTCGGCGAAGCCCTGGTCGACGTCTGGCCCGAGGAGAAAGTGCAGGCGGCCGCGGCGTGCCTGCGCTCCGCTTTTGGCAGCCAGGACGAGAAGCCCGTCAAGGAGGTCGTCCGTTCGTTGGAAGCGGCGCTGGAAGCCGGCCGCGAGCACTGGCCGACCGCCCTGTGCCGGCGTCTCTGGGACATTCTCGCCGAGCTGGCTGAGCAACGGCGGCGCTCTCCCGCCCATCTGGCCCGCTGGTACAACCTGGTCGGCTGGTGCCTCCGTCCCGGCTTCGGCGATCCTCTTGACCGCTATCGGGTCGAGCAGCTCTGGAAGCTGCTGCACGGCGCGCCGAAGCAACCGGCTAGCCAGGCGGCGCGGGCCGGTGAAGGCGGCGCCGACTGGTGGATCATGTGGCGGCGCGTTTCGGGCGGCCTGAACGCCGCCTTGCAGCAGGCCCTGCTGGAACGGCTCAAGCCTGTCCTCCTGCCGGCTCGATCGGGAAAGGGAGCCGTCTACAAGCCTGGCGCCCACGAGCTGGCGGAGATGTGGCGTGCCGCGGCGAGCATGGAGCGGGTCGAAGCGAAATGGAAGGAGCAGCTCGGGCAGGCGCTGCTAAAGTCCGTCCGCCGCAGCCCAGCGCCGACCTACGCATTCTGGGCGCTGACACGCCTGGGCACGCGCCGCCTCCTGTACGGCCCCTTGAATGCCATCGTCCATCCACAGATCGTCGAGCGCTGGCTGGAGCCCCTCCTGGGCTTCACCCCTGGCAACGACAGCGAGAGGCAAGGCTGGCTCTTCTGCCTCGCTCAGCTCAGCCAGCGGACGGGCCAGCTCGCTCTCGACGTCGGCGATACCGCACGGCAGCAAGTCCTTGCCGTGCTGCGTGGGGCTGACGCATCAGCCCACCTGATCACGCTGGTCGAGGAAGGCGGCCAGCTCGAAGCCAGCGAGCAGCGGCAACTCCTGGGCGACACGCTGCCCATCGGTCTGCGGCTCGTTGCGCCCGTTGAGTGAAGCGGCCCAAAGTCGCAGGCAGATCCTCGATTCAGGGGTGCGGGAGCCTGTGGGTGAGCGTCCTGGCGTCAGGCTCCGGCAGCGTGACGGTTGGCGTTGCTGGCGTGTAGACAGCGGGGGCCGTGGCACGCTCGGCTGCGGTCCAGAAAGGGCCTGGGATTGCAAAAATCACCAGCACCACGGCAGCACAGGCGGCGATGCCGAGGTAGCCGGCAGCGTCGCTCGGCCGAGGTTGCTCCCGCCCCTGCGGCCTGAGGTACATCACGGCCACCATGCGGACGTAGTACCAGGCGCCCAGGGCGGCATTCACCGCCATGGCGACCGCGAGCACTCGGTAGAGAGCGCCGCCGGTCGACCAGGCCGAAAGGAAGATGTAGAGCTTGCCCCAGAAGCCTGCCGTGGGCGGCAAACCCGTCAAGCTGAAGAGGAACGCCGTCATCGCCAGCGCCAGCAATGGCTGTGCTTGCCACAGTCCAGCGAGATCATCGACAGCTTCCACGGGTCGCGTCAACCGGCCCAGGTAGGCCACGACGGCAAAGGCGCCAAGGGTCGTTGCGGCATAGACGACAAGGTAGAACAGCACCGCCTCCTGGCCCCCCGACGCCGGGTCGATCAGCCCCGCTCCCACGCCGACGAGCATGTAGCCTGCGTGGGCCACGCTGGAGTAAGCGAGCAGGCGTTTCAGATCGTTCTGTTGCAGCGCGAGCAGATTGCCGATCGTCATCGAGGCCAGGGCGAGGATCCAGCACAGCGCCGCCAGGGCAGAGCGGACCTCGGGGAACCACGACTCGCCGCCACTCCCTCCCAGAACTGCTGAAAGGATCAGATAGATGGCCGTGAAGCCGGCGATCTTGGGCACCACCGCCAGGAGTGCGGCACAGATGGCCGGGGCGCCCTGATAGACGTCCGGCGCGTAGAAGTGGAACGGCACAGCCGTCACACGGAAGCATAACCCCGCAAGGACGAGCACCAGGGCCAGTCCCAGGAGCAAGTCCATGCCGCCGCCGACCTGGGCCGGCAGGCTGACCCGCAACACTTCCAGGTTCGTCGAACCCGATAGTCCATACAGGTAGCTAGCCCCAAAGAGGAAGAACCCCGAGGCGAAGATGCTCAGGAGAAAGTACTTTGTCGTCGCTTCCTGGCTTCGAGCGTCGTTCCTGGGCAGGTACAGCAGAACGTAGGTCGGGATGCTGATCAACTCCAACGCCAGAAACAGAAGCACCAGGTCGTTGGCGGAGCCGACAAGCGCGACGCCGGCGGCGATCAGCAGCACACACGCGTGATACTCGCTTGCCTGGCCATCGGGGACATGGTTCCAGCTCAGCATGACCAGGAGTGCAGCCGACCCCAGGGCCAGCACCGTGATGAAGGAGGAGTGCGGAGTGAACATCAGCGGACTGATGGCGTCCGGCCCCTGCTTCGCCGCAGGCCCCCACCACCAGGCGGCGAACGCCAGCGCCACGGTTGCCAGGGCTAACCCAGCCCAGGTCGATCGGCAGCGGTACAGCGTGCCGCCGACGAGCAAAACGCAGGCGCCGGCAACCAGGAACAGCTCCGGAACGATGAACGCCACCGCGCCGACCAGAGATTGAGGAACCACAGCTTCCAACGCACGTTCTCCCACGATCCGCCACCCTGGAGACTAGCTCCGCAGACTGACGGCAAGGAAAGCAACGAAGACCGCCAGCCCGATGGTCATCGCCAGGGCATAGTACTGGACCAGGCCGTTTTGCGGCGTCTGGAAGACCTTGCCCACTGGCGACGGGCTCCAGCCAATCAGATCGACCAGACCATCCACGATGTATTGATCGAACAGCCTGCAGATGTTCGCCAGCAAGGTCGCCGGGCCGACGAACAGCAGATTGTAGAGTTCATCCACGTAGAAACGATTGAGCGACAGCTGGTGAAGACTGCGGGCCGACCGCTGGATGCGAGCGGGCAACCCTGGGCTGAAATGGTAGAGCCACGCCGCCAGTCCAATTCCCGCCGCCGCGACCGCGGTGCTCGTCAGCATGACGCTAAAATTCATGCCGTGTTCCTCCTCGTGGTGCGTGAACGAGGGGGTCCGGCTGATGTAGTCGCCGAAGAGATGCGTCGGACCGAAGACTAGGCCCGTCAACACCGCCCCTCCGGCCAGGATGAACAGAGGCACAACCATCACCCAGGGCGATTCATGAGCATGGCCGTGGGCTTCCTCGGGAATCCTCTCCTCGCCCCAGAAGGTGAGGAAGTAGGCGCGAAACGTGTAGAAGCCCGTCAGGAAGGCGGTGAAGAGAGCCATAACGTAGAGCACGAAGTAGAAGGTGGCGTGCGGACCGTGCGACGCATGCTCGACAGCCACGAAGATTTCGTCCTTGCTCCAGAAGCCGGCGAATGGAATCAGGGCCGCCAGCGCAAGGGCTCCGGCCAGGAAAGTCCAGTGGGTCCAGGGCAGGACGCGGCGCAGGCCGCTGAACCGCCGCATGTCGATGACGTTCCCCATGGAATGCATGACGCTGCCGGCAGCCAGGAATAGCAGCGCCTTGAAGAAAGCATGGGTGAACAGATGGAAGATCGCAGCGACCACGGCGAAGGTGGCCAGTTCGACGTCGTCCGCGGCTGCTCCCAGCGACAGGAACATGTAGCCGAGCTGGCTCATCGTCGAATACGCCAGGACCCTCTTGAGGTCGGTCTGCGTTACTGCAATCAGGGCCGCGAACAGGGCCGTGAACCCGCCTATGCCGCTCACCACCATCTGGGCCGCCGGCGCTTCGACAAACAGCGGCGTGCAGCGAGCGACCATGTAGACGCCTGCCGTCACCATCGTCGCCGCATGAATCAGGGCGCTCACTGGGGAGGGGCCTTCCATGGCGTCCGGGAGCCACACGTGCAGAGGGAACTGAGCGGACTTTCCCACGGCGCCAACGAACAGCAGCAAGCAGATGGCCGTTGCAGTCCACTCGTTAATGGCTCCCGCCCGACCCAGCACGGCGTCGTAGTCGAGCGTGCCGAAGGTGCACCACATCAACAACAGGCCAAGCAAGAAGCCGAAGTCGCCGACGCGATTCACAAGGAAAGCCTTGCGAGCCGCCGCAGCGGCGCTGGGCTTCTCGAACCAGAAACCGATCAACAGGTAGCTGCACAGGCCGACCGCTTCCCAGAAGACATACAGAAGCAGGAAATTGCTGGAGAGCACCAGCATGTTCATCGAGAAGACGAAGAGCCCTATCTCGGCGAAGTAGCGCGGATAGCCGGGATCGCCGTGCATGTAGCCGGTTGAGTAAATGGCCACGAGCAAGGCTATGAAGTTAACCGTCACGAGCATCATCGCGGTCAAGGCGTCGGCCCGCAGGACGACATTAACGTGCAGGCTTCCCACGCTCAGGAAATCGTAGGAGGTGGATACGACGCCTTTCCCAGGCGCTTCCACGAGGACCATGAGGGAGAAGAACAGCGCAGCTCCAAGGCCGGCGACCACGGGCAAATGGCTGCGTCCGCGCAGCCAGCGCGGTCCGAGAACGGCCGCCAGTACGCTGGAGGCCAGCGGCAAGAGCGGAATGATGCGGAGGGCCACATCCAGGTCAGACATGGGTGGTCTCTTGCTCCTTGGGCGTGCTCGGTTCCAGGCCAGCCGGCGTCAAGCTGGGGAAGTGCACGGACGCCGCGGGTTCGACTGGCTCCAGCACAACTTCGTCAGGTTCAGCCTCCACGCCTGGCTCGCGCAGCTCCTGCCAGGCGCTCACGTCCAGGGTCCGCCGGCGTTGATAGAGCGTCAGAATCAAGGCCAGGGCCAGAGCCGCTTCGCAGGCGGCCACGGTCAATATGAAGATCGTGAATACCTGCCCCTGGTAGCTGCGGTGGTAGGCGCTAAAGGCCACGAGATTGATAGCCACGCCCTGGAGCATCATCTCGGCTGAGAGGAACATGATGATGAGGTTGCGGCGAGTCAGGAAGCCAATCATCCCCAGGACAAACAGGGCCGCACCGATGACCAGGTAGTTGTGCAGGACCGGATTCATGCGTTCCCTTCCTTCCTGCGGAGGGCGATGGCAATGGCGCCGACGGTGGCGATCAAGAGAAGCGTCCCAGCTACTTCAACAGCCCACAGATAGTCGCCGAAGAGCGACTGACCCAGTCCAGCTACATGATCGACCTGCATCTGGCTGTAAGGCGAGCCTTGCAAACGGAGCAGGAGGGACTGGCCGATGCGGTCGAGTTCGGCAAGCGACTCATCCATTAGTTTGCGATCCTCGACGAGTCTCGCCCGGCCTAGCTTGGTGGTCGCCGACTCCAGAGCGGTTCGGGCCTGAGCCCTTTCGTCGGCGGGCAGCGTCTCGGTGAGCTGAAAGAGCACGTTGGCCACGGTACTGTCCGGATTCTCAGACCGCAGCAGAAGCTCCTTGCCAACATCGTCGGGCGATTGGCCCTGGGCCAGTTGCTTCTGAGCGTCGGCCAGCAGTCGTAGTGCGCGGGGCAGGTCCCGAGGCTCGGCGGCGTTTGGCGTCGCGGGGCGGCCGGCCAGGGCAAGAGCGTACTGGAACACCGCAAGGAGCACGAAGGCCGCGATGCAGGCGAGAAGCGGCTCTCTCGCGTGACGGTCGTATGCCGCCAACCCGGTCTGCTGAGCCAGCATGATCACAAAGAGGAAGGTTACCACGATCGCGCCGGCGTAGACGATGATCGTCGCCGCGGCCAGGAACATGGCCGATTGAAGGAGGAACAGGCCGCACGTACTGAGTACCACCAGAGCAAACCACAATGCGCAGTAGACCGGATTGCTCTGGGTGATCATGCAGACCCCGGAGCCAATAGCCATTGCGGCGAAGGTGCAGAAGAGGAGGTGAAAGGCGAGCGGCACATCGGGGCCGGTGCGCTGGAGCAGAACCAATCCGCCCACGATGAAGGCCGCGCCCGCCGCAATGGCGGCCGAGAACACGACCTGCCGCCCCCTGTCGCTCGGCAGCAACAGCCAGACGGCCACCATTCCCACGGCGAGGGGCAACAGCACCAGGCCGAATTGGGCCAGGTTCATCGAGCCTAAAGTTGTTTCACCCGCAAGCAAGAGGCACACCTCGCAAGTATCAGTGCTCCCCGACGCGGCAACTACACGCCGCGTTCCTTGAGCGTTCGGTTGTCGCTGGGGTGGCTCGCGTTTGTCCCCACGGCCCCCGATGGGCCCAGGCGAGCCGGCGGCACCAGCGTGTCCGAGGCCGGCCCAAGCCGACCTCGATGAGTGCGGACCGGGTCCGTCCCCGCCTTGACGGTTTCGTCGAAGACGCTGAGCAGCTTCTCCTTGTCGAAGAGCATTTCGCGCCGCGTCAGGCCGGTGAGATCGAACAGGGTCGTCAGTTCGATGGCGTCCACCGGACAGGCTTCCTCGCACATGCCGCAATAGATGCACCTAAGTTCGTCGATGACGAAGCTCTCGGGGTACTTCTCCCGATCAGGCCAGGGCGAGGGAGCGGCAACGATGTCAATGCAGTGCGCAGGGCATGCCGTCGAGCAGAGATAGCACGCCACGCACTTGACGCGGTTCTGCTCATCACGATTCAGACGGTGCACGCCGCGGTAATTGGGCGGCAGCCTGGGACGTTCCTCGGGGAACTGCTGGGTGACGCGCGGCCCGAACAGGTGGGACAGGGTCGTCCCCAGCCCCTGCACCACCGCGGGCACGTACAGTTTCTCCCAGAAACCCATTCGAGGCTCTTTGACCCAGCGAACATCTTTCTCCGTCATCGGCATCGGTCGACTCCGGTCTGGATCAGGAAACTGCAGGTCGCACGCGCTTGCGCGGCGTGCTGGGAAGCAGCGTTCCCAGCGTCCCAGCGCCGACAAACAAGGCAATCGAAGTGGCAAGCAGCCACCAGGGACTCAGGCTCCAGTGCTTCACGAACATGGCACACACCAGGTTCAAGAGGCACAGAGGAATCAGGACTTTCCAGGCCAGGCTCATCAGTTGATCGAAGCGGAAACGGGGCAGCGTCCATCGCAGGATCATGATGAGAAAGATGAAGAAGACCGCCTTCCCGAAGAGCACGAGCAACTTCACCACCGCCGCGCCGGGGTAGCTGCTGGTCGGCTCGGCGATGAACGGGAAGTGCCAGCCGCCAAAGAACAGGATCGCGGTCAGGAAGCTGACTGTGATGACGTGCGTGTACTCGCCGAGAAAGAACATGGCGAACTTCATGGCGCTGTATTCGGTGTGGAAGCCGCCGATCAATTCCTGCTCGCACTCTGGCAGGTCGAAGGGCAGCCGGTTCGACTCTGCCATGGCGGCCGCCAGGAAGATAAGCCAGGCCAGCGGTTGGAACCAGATATTCCAGGCGAACAAGCCGCCCATGGCCTGGTGAGCGATGATGCGTTCCAGATTGAGCGAGCCGCTGAGCATGGCGACGACGAGAACGGAAAGCCCCAGGGGGATCTCGTAGCTCACGATCTGGGCGCTGGAGCGAAGCGCCCCGAGCAAGCTGTACTTGTTGTTCGACGCCCAGCCGCCGAGGATCACGGCGTAGACCGCCAGGCTGCCAACGGCAAAGACGAAGACGATGCCGATGTCCACGTTGGGGGCGATGACGAAGGGAAAGGCGTCCGGATTGGCCGGGGTGGGCGTCGAGCCGAAGGGCACCACGGCAAAGGCCAACAGCGTGGTAATGACGGCAATCGAAGGAGCCACGAAGTACAGGACCTTGTCCACGTGGTCGGGTACGACCTGTTCCTTCAGAAAGAACTTCAGGCCATCCGCGAGCGGTTGACCCAGGCCCCAGAAATGGAAGCCGCCCGTCAGCCGTTTCAAAAACGGGATGCCGAAGTCGAAACCGACGCGGTTCGGTCCATGCCGGTCCTGCACCCAGGCCGCGGTCTTGCGTTCAAGCAAGATGAGGTAGGCGTCGATGCCGAGAATGGCGGCCATCACGCAGACGATCACGATGAAGGTGATAAGTATCGCCATGAATCGCTTCTGCTCACTTCGCTTTCAAGAACACGCCCTGCGGGCCAAGCTGCCCATCGCCCAGCGGTGCGAAGAACGGGACCTCCTTCGCCAGTTCGGCCCGCAGACTCGGCGCGTGGACGAGACCGCGGCGCTCCATCAGCTCCATGAAAATCCGCCCGTCGGTCCAGGCCTCGCCGGGCGTCCTGACGGCCCAGCGGATCGCCTGGGCCAGCCCCGCATGGTTGACGTACGTGCCATCCTTTTCTGCGAATGCCGCCCCAGGAAGAACATACCTGGCCAGGGCAGACGCCGGTGAGGGCAGAATGTCCTGCACGACGAGCAGGGAGACTTCCTTGAGCTTCTCCGCTTCCTGCTCATTGATCCACGAAGAGCGATACCCTGCGGCCACATACAGGTGCTTCACCTGGCCCGCCGCGGCGGCCTTCAGGACTTCCGTGAACTGGATGACGGAGCCCTGGTAGTGCCGCAGAATCGCTTCGACCCCTAGCCGATTGGGGCACTTCTCCGCACGGATCGTGAACTTTGCCTTGCCTGGGGGCGGCGGCTCGCCGCGAATGCCTTTCGGGTACGCATCGTCAACGCCGACCACCGGCACGGGACCGAGGGCGAGCCGCGTCTGGGCAGAGAGACCCTTGAAGTAGCGAGCGGCCAGGTAGGCTTCCTCGCAGGTGAGCCACGGCGACAGGACGGCCCAGGCCGCGCTCGGCTCAGCCTCGACCGCTTCGCGAATCTGCCTGCGCAGCACGGGAAGCACCGCCTCCCAGCTTACGTGAAGAGTACTCGAGGCCTGGCGAACCTGGGGAGAAATCAATCGCTCGTCGGCGTTGATGTACTTGAACCCGAAGCGGCCCTCATCGCACATGAAATCGCCCTGAGCTTGCGGATTGGTCCGCGGCTTCAGGCGGTAGACAATGTCCTTGTGGTGATCGATCGTGATGCTGCAACCGGTGCTGCAATCGGGACACACGCTTTGCTGCGACTTGAGAAACCAGACTCGCTGCTTGTAGAGAAAGTCCTTGCTGCACAGGGCGCCGACCGGACAGATATCGACGACGTTGCCCGCCAGCTTGTTGTTGCAAGGCTGGCCAGGAAAGATGTCGATCTCCGAATGAGCGCCGCGGTGGATAATCTGGAGTTCGCCCGTGCCGCTGATCTCCCGAGTGAAGCGTACACACCGGCTGCACATGACGCAGCGATCGGTAAAGAGGGCGATGTTGTCGCCGATGTGGTCCTTGTCGGGCTTGATCAGCTTCTCGTCTTTCAGTCGGCTGTACGAGCGGCCGAACTTGTACGAGTAGTCCTGCAGGAAGCACTCGCCGGCCTGGTCGCAAACGGGGCAGTCGAGCGGATGGTTGAGCAGCAGGTACTCCAGCGTCGCCGCCTGGGCGTCCTTGGCCTTCTTGCTATCCGTGACGACGACCGTGCCAGGCTTGGCGGGGGTCTGGCAGGCGGGCACGACGCGCGGCTGCATCGCCACCGTGCCGTCCGGCCGTTTCTCGCCAACCTCGACCAGGCACATGCGACAACTGGCGACGACTGTCAGGGCGGGGTGCCAGCAGTAGTGCGGCACCTCGACGCCGGCCCGCTCAGCGGCCTGAATGAGGTTCAGACGCTCATGTTCGCCCAGTTCGACGTCGCGGCCGTTGACGGTCACAGTCGCCATGGAAGCGTACTCACTTTCCCGTTGCCTTGGGCATCTTCTCGAACTCCGCCCGGCTGACCTGTTTCACCTGCCCGCCGGCTGTGACGACATTCCGGTTGCCGTCCTTGTCGCCTACTTTCTCCCAGATCAGCAGCGTCTCCTGGCTGTTGCTCGCCAGCTTGCTCGGATCAACGCCAAAGACAATTTCGTAAGGCTGCTCATCCACGGGGGAGATCAGGATGCGGTCTCCGCCTTCAAGTTGCGCCTTGAGGTCATCCACGTTCCGCGGCGGGCTAGTGGTCAGGGCTAGCTGATAGGCCTGGCTCAACTGGCGCAGGTTCGCCTGGGACCTGGTCCGCAAGTCCACGCGAGGGATCGCGCCTTCGCCCGACTTCGCCGCGGGAGGGGCGGGCTTCTTGCCCCCGCAGCCCAAAGCCACAGACAGCAGGAGCAGCAAGAGCAGTGCTATCCTGGACATGCGAACCTCCCTGCTACCTGGCGGCCTTCTGAGCCTTTGTCGCGCCCTGGAACTCCTGGGCGCTCAGGCGGCGGACCGAGCCGTCCCCGAACAACACGGCTCCGCCCTTGGTCGGTGCTTCTGCCTCGTATGCAAGGACCGTCTTGCTCATACCCGCAGTCATGTCCGCCAGCTTGACGCCGTAGATGAAGACGAACTTGCCATCGACCAGGGCCTGAAATACTTTCGGGTCTTCCCCGGCGTAGCCCTTCAGGTCCTCCGCCTTTTCCGGCCCCTTATTCGTGGCCTCGTGGTAGTTGTGGTACCAGATGCCAATCAGCTTCAGATCATTCATCGACTTGGCCTGCTGGGCGGCATTCTGGATTCGGCCGCATCCTGCCGAACCGAAGACCAGGCCCAGGGAGATCACTGCACAAAGTGCAACGGCGAGTAGGCGGGACTTGACGCTGCGAACGGGCATGGATGCTCCTCCGTCAATGTGCGGCGGCCAGGGCCGAGCCCGAGCTGCGGCGGCCAGACTTGATGTATTCCTCAAACTCGCCCCTGAACTTGGTCATGGCGTTCTTGACCGGCCAGGCGGCGCCGTCGGCGAGTCCGCAGATGGTCGTCCCCGGCATGATGCCGATGCCGCTGGCGATCTCCGCCAACTGATCGAGATCGCTCAACTCGCCCTCGCCACGGCGGATGCGGGCCAGGATCTTCGTCATCCACGCCGTGCCTTCTCTGCAGGGCGTACACTGACCGCACGATTCGTG
>Ga0073934_10004589_pt1 | contig 22673 bp, 24 predicted proteins | sample LarsenN4metaG_FD_76834 | JGI IMG/M metagenome (GOLD analysis project Ga0073934, IMG submission 76834) | Hot spring sediment bacterial and archeal communities from British Columbia, Canada, to study Microbial Dark Matter (Phase II) - Larsen... ...
TATGAAGGCCGGGAGGCCGGTCTTGGGTCTACTTCCTGAACTGCTTGTTTCTCAGATATTGATTCTCTTCTCCTGTACCGCGGGATCGACTCGTCTGAAGAGCTTTTCCTTCCCGTGGCTGTCTAACTAGCCTCTTGATTTTTACAGTCTTTCAAACCCTTGTCGCCTAGGGATCCCGGCTGTGGCACTCCACCACAGGCAGAAGCTAGACTAATACCTAGTTTCTCATTCGACATCCAAACGACACTTATGAAGCAACGCATACGTCGAGGCATGAAGGTCATCGTCGTGGGTGCCGGCTTGGCAGGTCTGACCGCTGCGGTGAAGCTCAAGGAAATGGGAGCGAAGGTCTCGCTGATCGAAGCTCGTGATCGAGTCGGAGGACGCGTGCTCACCATCCGAGGAGCATTCGCTCTGGAACAACATGCGGAGGTCGGAGGCGACTTCATCGACGAAGGTCAACAGGAGATTACACGATTAGTGGAGGAACAGGGACTGAGCTTGCGCTCCATCCTACGAAAGGGCTTCGCCTTCGTTCCAAATCCGGGTCCCGGCCGGCGCCGGCGTCACATTCTAACGGGTGAAAAGGCCAGGGATACCCTGGCTCATCCGCTCTATCCGCTGGTGACTGCTTATCGAACGGCCGACAAACGTTGGGACAGCCCGATCGCTGCACAACTGGCTCGGCAATCGGTGGCCCAATGGTTGGACGAGGTCAAGGCGGATAGCACAATGAGGGCCGTTGCACGGAGCTTACGGGGATTTTTTCTGGCCGATCCGGAAGAGCTTTCCTTGCTGGCGCTTGTGGATCAACTGGCTGGCGATGTGCCTGGGCAAGCAGCCATGTATCGAATTGAAGGAGGAAACGACCGGCTTCCACTTGCCCTGGCTGAGCATCTAGGGGAAGACCTGCGGCTCAACAGTGTGGTGCGGGCCGTGTGCCAGGACCGAAATTCGGTTCGGCTGACGGTTGAAACCGCGAATGGGCAAGAAGTCTCGTTACAAGGAGCGTATGCGGTTCTTGCCGTGCCGGCCACCACATTGCGATCCATTCACATGCAGCCGCCGCTACCATCTCTGCAAGCCCGCGCCATTCGTTCTTTGAAATATGGAAGGACCACGAAAGCGCTCTTGCAGTTCGACAAGTCATTCTGGAGAAAGAAAGGAAGGCCGCGGGCATGTGGAACGGATGCCCCGACGGGGGCATTTTGGGATGCCAATGAAGAACAGGCAGGCGAGGTCGGAATACTGACGTTGATGGCCGGCGGACAGGCAAGTGAGGATACTCAAAAAATCGTGGCGCAGCGTGGGGTGGAGGGATTGGTGGATGCACTGGACTGGCTGGGAAGCCGATCAGCCACCTTGGTCCATAGCCGAATCGTGACCTGGGAAGATGATCCATGGGCGCAGGGCGGCTATGCCTATTTCGACCCTCACTTCGATCCACATCTGCGTGAGTGGCTGGCCCGGCCTCATGGACGGATCGTCTTTGCGGGGGAACACACGAGTGTGAACTGGCAAGGTTACATGAATGGAGCCGTGGAAAGCGGCCTTCGAGCGTCAGAGGAAGTTTGTGCGATGGTTTCCGGGTAGGTCAGCCAAGCATGAGAAGACGCAAGGAGGAAAGAACGACTTACGCTTGCAGGAAAGAGTCACCCTGGATGATCCCGATCACGATAGCGTGCGCGACAGACCGGCCGTACCGGACGCCGCGACAGTGCTCCCAATCCGACTCGATCCAATAGTTCTGCTTAGAAATACGTTTGAGAAAACGCTGGGTTGTGAAAGGACTCTTGCCGTTGTTCAGCAAGTCGTCGAAATAGCGGTTGTAGCCGATCGGCAAGCTCGCCACGAGCCGACCGGATGAAGCCAGGCACGCGGATCTGAGATGCTCAATTGCCTGCAGCAGCTTGGCCGGTTCTTGCGGTTGCTCGTCCCATCCGACATGCTCTAAGGTCGAGATGCTGATGATCAAATCGTACTTCTGCTGAGGGGTAAATTCGACAATGTCCTGGTTCATAACACCTGGAGCGACCTCATACTTGTCAATGATGTCATGGTGAACAGGACAATAGTGGGCTAAGACGTTGCCGAGTTCGAGAATTCGCTTGCCTTGGAATTGCCTCAGTAGTTCGCGGAAGATGGGGATCTCTACGCCCCGCTCGTTTGTCCAGGTCTTGTTATATCTATGGTACAGGTACTCGTATGTCTTGCCGTCGAATTGGAACGTCGTGGTTCGCACGAAGCGGGTCAGCGTCATCTTCATGGAGCGCCAGTATCGTCTTGTGAGACATTCCCCGGCTATGGCCTTCGTGTAATCGTAGGTGTAGGACAAGGACAGTGTCCTTCGAGGTTATTCGAAGACGATGCGGGAGCCAGGGGACTTCATCTTGAAGATCTGCAGCGCGTTGTAGATGCCCTTGGCGGGATGGTTCAGAATCAGGCGAGAGTTGGTAATATGGGTGTCCAGGAGTTCATACTGCCCGCCGCTATAATAAAGGTCGCAGTCATCAATCTGACAGTTCTTGTAGACGTGATTGTCCAGCGCCAGTTTGGCTTTTGAAAAGGTTTGGCCGTCGACGATGATGTAGTTTGGCTCGAATCCCATAGGTCTTTGCCAGGCGGCACTATAGCAAAGTGGAAGAATGGCGTAAACGGCTATTGCAAGACTTTCGAAGGTGATGTGAAAAAACAATGATCAGTTCGGGACGATCCGAGACACGGTGCCATCCCTCGATAAAACATAGAGTTCTTCTACACCATCCTGACCGAAACTGGTGATCGAAGGAGCGGCGAGCAACGGCCAGTCTCTTTGTTCGAGAGCCGAGCCATTATTGAAGCGGAAGCTACGGACAAAGCCGGCACAGAAATCGGCATAAAAATACGTGCCTTGGATTGCCGGGGCCGCCTGGCCGCGATAGACGTAGCCGCCGGTGACGGAGCAGGCGCCGTTCTGGTGCGTATACTCTAGGATCGGCAATGTGAGCCCACCGTTGTTGCAGTTGGTGGTTGGATTAAAACAGACTGATCCTTCCATGAGTCGCCAGCCGTAATTGAACCCACGTCCGGCATTAGGGCCTGGCGATACGTTGATCTCCTCACGAGCACCTTGGCCGACATCGCCGATGTAGAGATCATCGCCATCAAACGAAAAGCGCCATGGATTCCGTAGGCCGTAGCTCCACACCAGCTGATCGCCTCCACTAAGGATAAAAGGATTGAGTGTTCCGCCGGTGCAGGCTGCTCCTGGGGTGGTCGGATCAATCCTCAGAATTTTTCCGAGTCGGCTTGCAAGATTCTGAGCATTGTTGTTCGGATCCCCTGAACCTCCTCCATCTCCGACGGCTGCGTACAGACACCCATCCGGTCCGAACGCCAACATGCCTCCGTTATGGTTCGCGAATGTTGGATGGGGAATGGAGACCAAGATACGCTGTGATGCGGGATCAGCCACATTGGCGTCGGTTGACGACACTAAAAAGCGAGCGATCGTAATCGCGCCATTCGCATCGGTATAATGAACATAGAATCGGCCGTTGGCATTGTAGTTTGGGTCAAAGGCCAGCCCCAGCAATCCTCGTTCTCCTCCGCTCGTGATGCCGGTCAATGTCAGAAATGTTGAGAGTACGCTTCCAGTTGCCCGATCGAGAACTTTAATAGTACCTCCTTGTTCCACGACAAGCAGGCGGTTCGCATCCCCACGGGGAGTAGTCAAAAATACCGGAGAGTTAAGGTTGCTCGCGATGGTTTGGAGTTTCAGAGCAGTGGAGGCGGAGCCAGTGTCCTGTGTGTCGCCATCTCCTCCACATGCAGTAAGGAGGCCGATGCCGCATATACACAGCGTGGTCCACAGAATGCCGATTTTCATAGGAAGTCCTTGTCTTCATTGATAATGTTGCACATTTTATCATTCTGTCTGGTCCTAAATCTCCAGCGTAGTTGAATGAGACTGATTTATTCTCAAGGATAGTTTCCCACGTCTCAGCGCAATTGTGGTCCACAAGCCTCGTAGGTGGCTGTTTTCTAAGAGGGCAGTCTTTTGTCTTGATCCACTCAGTGTGACTCTAATAGAATGGCCCAGCTTTTCGGGTGGTTAGCTTCGAGTTCGACTCCGCCCGCCTTGGATTTACCCACTCGCGCATCTACTTTGGATGGGTTGAAGCCACGGAGAGCCGTGCGACATAAGGAGTCCGTTTAACTAGCAGGAGGAATGTCCCGTGAGTGACTCAGCGATTATCACGTTTGCTCTTATCGCGGCCGTGGCTGGTATTGGCTATGGGTTGTACCTGGCGATGTGGGTGTTCAGGCTCGACGCCGGGAATGCCAAGATGCAGGAGATCTCAAAAGCCATTCAAGAGGGCGCCGGTGCCTACATGAATCGACAGTACAAGACCGTCGGCTATGTGGCCGCGGTTCTGTTCGTCGTTCTGGCGGCGGCTGGAGCCGTGTCGGATAAATTTGGGTTGATTACCGCCCTCGGTTTTTTGGTCGGCGCGGGAGCCTCGGCCATTGCCGGCTATGTCGGTATGATTATCGCAGTTCGCGCCAATGTGAGGACCGCTCAAGCCGCGCATAACGGCATGAATGCCGCCTTGATCGTTGCCTTTCGCGGTGGAGCGGTCACCGGCTTGCTGTTGATCGGTCTTGGACTTCTGGCTATTACCGGGTTCTACACTATTGCAGAATCGATGGCCGGACAGGGAAAGGCCATTCATGCGTTGTTAAGTCTCGGGTTTGGCGGCAGCTTGATCTCCGTGTTTGCCCGAGTCGGTGGCGGGATTTACACGAAGGCGGCCGACGTCGGTGCCGACTTGGTCGGCAAAGTCGAAGCGGGGATTCCAGAAGATGACCCGAGGAACCCAGCCGTTATCGCTGATAACGTGGGCGACAATGTAGGCGATTGCGCCGGCATGGCGGCAGACTTGTTTGAAACCTATGCAGTGACGACCGTGGCGGCAATGGTGCTGGCTTTTACGATGTTCAAGGGGGCGACCGCCCCGATTCTGTATCCGTTGGCTCTAGGTGGTATCACAATCTTTGCCACGATCATCGGCATTCTCTTCGTCAAGGTCACACCAGGCGGCGAAATCATGACGGCACTGTATAAGGGGTTGTTCGTGGCCGGCGGAATCGCTGCCGTAGCATTTTTACCGATCACCGTCACGATCATGGGCGGTGTAGGGGGTGTCAGCGGTTTCAGTTACTACCTCGCAGCGTTGATGGGATTGGCGGTAACGTTGGCGCTTGTGTTCATCACAGATTATTACACGTCAAAGAACTATGAACCGGTGAAATATATCGCGAAAGCGAGCGAAACCGGCCATGCGACGAACATCATTGCGGGGCTGGCGGTCGGTATGCAGGCGACGGCGGCGCCGGTGGTGGTGATTGCATCAGCGATTCTGGGCAGCTTCTGGGTCTGTGGCGGAGCGGATTCGGGCGGACTGTATGGTGTCGCGGTGGCGGCAGTAGCCATGCTTTCGATGGCCGGGATTGTTGTGGCAATCGATGCGTTCGGTCCGATCACCGACAATGCCGGTGGCATTGCCGAAATGTCGCATCTGGGCAAAGAGGTTCGAGACATCACGGACCCGTTGGATGCCGTCGGCAATACGACCAAGGCGGTCACAAAGGGCTATGCGATCGGGTCGGCGGGATTGGCGGCGGTGGTACTCTTTGCCGAGTATTCCCGCGAGGTAGCAGCACACAATCCTGCGCTGGCGGCGTTCGACTTGTCCAACCCGAAGGTGTTGGTCGGCCTGTTCCTCGGCGGCATGTTGCCCTTCATCTTCGGTGCGCTCTGTATGAGGGCCGTGGGCGAAGCCGGCGGCTTGATCGTGGAAGAAGTGCGACGGCAGTTCCGGACGATTAAGGGCATTATGGAAGGCACGGGGAAGCCGGAATACGGTACCTGCGTCGACATCGTGACCCAGGCGGCGATTCAAAAGATGATGATTCCAGGCTTGATTCCAGTGGTGTCGCCGATTCTGGTGGGCTTGATCCTCGGTCCGCAAGCCCTCGGCGGCGTGCTGGTCGGCAGCATCGTCACCGGGTTGTTTGTCGCGATTTCCATGACAAGCGGCGGCGGTGCCTGGGACAACGCCAAGAAGTTTATCGAAGAACAGGGCTTGAAGGGGAGTGAGACGCACAAGGCGGCGGTGACCGGCGATACGGTTGGTGATCCGTACAAGGATACGGCGGGGCCGGCTGTGAACCCGATGATCAAGGTCATCAATATCGTCGCATTGCTCATCGTCTCGTTGATTGCGGGCTAGTGCTGTCGTTTTAGGATCCGATAACAAGGACGAACTCGTGTGATGACGCGCCGTGTCCCAACCCGGGCACGGCGCTTTTTGTTTCTCCCTTGTCTTGACGGATTTCGGTACCCTAGAGTATGGTGAGTTTATTAGTAGCAGTCGCCCGCTCATCGCGAGGTTTCCCCTGATCCACGGGAGGTGCTCGAATGGAGAAGCAGGAACGGAAGCAAGAGCCGCGACGAGAACCGCAGGGTAAAGAAGAGGTCAAGGCAAATCCCAAGGTTGTCGAAGCCGGCAAGAAGATCAAGGAAGACATCGACAAACTGGTCGACGAAATCGATGACGTCCTGGAAAAAAACGCTGAAGAGTTTGTGAAAAATTACGTTCAAAAGGGAGGAGAATAGGTTTCTTCTTCACTTCCCTGGTTTGCTCTCCATTGGTGCCAACTTTTCACTCCTGATCTGCCACGTCCCCTTTTCGTCCGTCCCGGTTGTTTGACAAAGCAGGGGCGACTCATTACATTCGTTCCAGTCTTGTTCTAAGGCCTACGTATCTGAAAGACACAGGGCCCCTGAGGAGGCGGGAATGAGGTCTAAGCTCTGGGTTTTCCGCCAGGTCGACCCTGTTCAACGTGGATTTTTGTCGCAGGCCTTGTCGATCTCTTCAGCCACTGCGTCTCTCTTGCTTCACCGGGGTGTCACCACTGTTGATCAGGCGACGGCCTGGATGTCTCCGGTCCGGTCCCATGATCCCTTTTTGATTCCCGACATGGAACTTGCCGTCGACCGCCTCCGTCAGGCGATACGACGGTGCGAACGCGTCTGCTTTTACGGTGATTATGATGTGGACGGCATGTCGGCGACCAGCATTTACCTTTCATTTTTCCGTGGGCTCGGTGCCGACGTGCGGGCTTACGTGCCCCATCGTCTCCGTGAAGGGTATGGCCTCAATGAGGGTGCCATCCGGACGTTGGCTGCGGAAGGTATCTCCTTACTGGTCACGTCCGATTGCGGCACGACGTCACACAGTGAGATTGCCCTCGCCAATCAACTCGGCATCGATGTCCTAGTGACCGACCACCATCAAAGTGATCGGCATATGCCGCCTGCTCTGGCGGTCATGAACCCCCATCGGCCGGATGCACGGTATCCCTTTCGAGGACTCTGTTCCGCCGGTCTTGCCTATAAGGTCGCGCAGGCTTATGAAATGAAATTCGGCCCTGGTGCTGCGCCGCTGGAGTCGCTCCTGGACTTGGTGGCGCTTGCCACGGTGGCCGATGTCGTCCCATTGCAGGACGAAAATCGACTGTTCGTGCGGGAAGGACTCACTCGGATTTCCCGAGGCGCGCGCTGCGGCATACGGGCTTTGAAACATGTCGCCGGGATTACTCGCGAATGTTCGACCGGCACGATTGCCTTCAAACTGGGCCCTCGGCTCAATGCAGCGGGACGATTGGATGAAGGCATGAAAGGCGTCCGCCTGCTGACGACGGAATCCGAGCGGGAAGCGAAGGGGCTTGCGGAGGAACTGGAACAGTTAAATCGAGCCCGCCGAGAACTCGAGACAGACGTGATGCGCGAAGCGTCGGTACAGGTGGAATCGCGAGAGTTGCCAGGCGGCATCGTATTGTCTTCTCGAGGCTGGCATCTGGGCGTCGTTGGTATCGCAGCGGCTCGCATCATGGAACGATTTCACCGTCCTACGATCGTCATCGCGATGGGCGAAAACGGAATCGGGAAAGGATCGGCTCGGACGGTGGACGGCTTCGATCTGTATCAGGCCTTAACGGCCTGCCGTGATCTGCTCATCGCATACGGCGGTCATCCGAGTGCCGCCGGGGTTACGATTCGGGAAGCACAGTTGCCGGAATTTTCTGAGCGGTTTTCCTCGATAGCCGAGACCTGGATTCGGGATACGCAAAGCGTTCCGATGCTGCATGTGGATTCGGAGGTGCGTTTGGACGATATCACGCCTCAGCTGATTCGGGAGATCGGGAGCCTCCACCCGTTCGGCGCCGGGAATCCCGAACCCACCTTCGCCGTCAGGCGCCTGGACATCCTCACCGCGCGGGTCGTCGGTGACAAACACCTAAAAATGACGGTTCGGCAGAGCGGGTCTTTGCCATTTGATAGTATAGGATTCGGGATAAAATCATTAGAGGACTGCGGATTATCCATGAAGACTCCCATAGACGTTGCCTTTACGCCGGAACTCAACCACTGGAACGGCTATGATCGGATTCAATTGCGTATTCGAGACATCAGGGCGGCAGGGTGCGAGTAGCGGATCATGTACGAAACTGTAACGGATATCGATCAATTGCTGGATCGGCTGCAAAGCTATCAGCCGGACGCCGATCTCGGGATGGTCCGGAAAGCCTATGAATTCTCCGCCAAGGCTCATGAAGGACAAACCCGTCGATCTGGAGAGCCCTATGTCAAGCATCCGGTGGCGGTGGCCGGCGTCTTAACGTCCCTCAAAACCGATGTAACGGCGGTTGTGGCGGGACTCCTGCACGATACGTTGGAAGATACGGTCGCGACGGCCGACGAGCTCCAACGGGAATTCGGGAAGGAAGTCGTTCATCTGGTCGACGGTGTCACGAAGATCGGGAAAATCACCTTCCGAAGTTCCGAGGAAAAGCAGGCGGAAAACTTCCGCAAAATGGTGCTTTCGATGGCGGACGATATCCGCGTCGTGATCATCAAGCTGGCCGATCGACTCCACAACATGCGAACCCTTGAACATCTCAGCGAGCATAAACGTCAGGAAATTGCGCAGGAAACGTTGGAGATCTATGCGCCTTTGGCGAATCGTATCGGAATCGGCTGGGTGAAGAACGAACTGGAAGACCTCTGTCTCAAGCATCTCAAGCCGGATGTGTATGAAACCTTGCGCGTGTGTGTGGCGAAACGGGATGAAGATCGACAGCAGTACATCCAGGAAGTTCGAGCACTGGTCGAGAAGGCTTTGGCAGAAAATGGCCTCGTCGGGGCGGTGTACGGACGACCTAAACATCTGTATGGCATTTATCAAAAGATGAACAAGCAGTCGATCTCGTTCGAAGAAGTGTACGATCTGACGGCGTTACGGATCATTACCGATACGAAGATGAACTGCTATGCCGTGCTCGGGGTGATCCATTCGCTGTGGCGTCCTCTCCCCGGCCGTTTCAAAGATTACATCGCGATTCCCAAGTCCAATCTTTACCAGTCTCTCCATACGACTGTGGTCGGACCGAAAGGCGAGCACGTGGAGTTTCAGATTCGTACGGAAGAAATGCACCGCGTGGCTGAATATGGCATCGCCGCCCACTGGAAATACAAGGAGCAGGGGCGGATTCACGATAAAGACAGCAAGGCCTTCGGATGGCTCAGGCAGTTCATCGAATGGCAGAAAGACTTGCCGGATAACCGTCAATTCATGGATTCGGTCAAACTCGAGTTGTTCCATGATGTTGTCTATGTCTTTACGCCAAAGGGAACCGTGAAGGAGTTGCCGAAGGGAGCGACCCCGGTCGATTTTGCCTATGCGATTCACACGGAAGTAGGTGACCACTGTGTCGGTGCGAAGGTCAACGGCAAGATCGTGCCGCTCAAGTATGAACTGGTGAGCGGAGACACCATCGAAATTCTCACATCGCCCAACCAAACCCCGCATAAGGACTGGCTCAAGTTCGTGCGAACCTCGCGGGCGAAGACGAAGATTAAACATTGGATTAAAGCCGAAGAACAAAAGCGAAGCCTGGAAATCGGTCGGCGTTTGCTCGAAGCGGAGATACGCCGCCATGGGCTGGCACCGTCGCAAGCCTTAAAGTCGGATGCTTTACTCGAAATAGCCAAGCAGGAAGGCTATGCAACGATTGACGAGCTTGCGGCGGCCGTGGGGTTCGGCCACCTCGCAACCGCTCAACTCATTGGCCGGTTGATGGCCCCGACCTCGGCTGATGTTCCGACTCAGTCAGAACCTGCGAGTGCTTCCAAAGTCGTCAGCACGAGAGGAGAGGAGCGCGGCGTTCAAGTGAAGGGGGGGCGCGATCTGTTGATGCAACTGTCACGCTGCTGTAATCCGGTTCCAGGCGACAAGATCTTGGGATACATCACGCGTGGCAGGGGCCTCACGATCCATTCGGTCGATTGTCCCAACCTGGAAGCGTTGGATTATGATCGAGAACGGTTGGTGGAGGTGGAGTGGGATACGGCTACGCCGAGTCAGCATGCGGTGAAAATCGCCGTCATCGCGGAGGATAAGACGGGAGTGTTGGCGAACGTCTCCTCGGCTATCGCCGAATGCAAAGCGAACATCAGCCGCGCCGAAATCATCACCCGGGAAGACCGGAAAGCGGAACTGGATTTTGTCGTCGAAATCGCCGACACGGCTCATCTGAATCGAGTGCTGAAAACCATTGAACGGGTAGACGGTGTCATTACGGCACGGCGAGTTCGATCCTGGCAGGAACGGTCTTCTTAAAGGAGTGTTCCGAAACAAGGCGCTAGGGCTGGCCGAATGGCAGTTTTGTTCCTTTCTCAATCTTGTACCCGTCAACTGTCCCACCGGCAATTTCAAGCACGTACATCGCGTCATCGCTGTTGGGGCGGTATTGAGGACAGGAGTCGTCGCTCTTCGTGCAAATCGGAACATTGCGTTCGATATGGGTGACCCGTTTCTTGGCGTCCAGCCAAATCAGATCGAGTGGGATTTTGGTGTTTTTCATCCAGAACGACCAGGCCTGCGGTTGACTGAAGAAAAATAGCATTCCATGGTCTTTCTTGAGATGATCCCGATACATCAAGCCAACCGTGCGCTTCAGTGGTGTATCGGCGATCTCGGCATGGATCGTGATGCCCGAGGGGGTCTGAATGTGTACAAGCTCTCCGTCAGACGCATTGGATGTCGTGATGCCAAAGAGGAGTGGTCCAATGAGCGCCATGGAGCACAGATAGGAGAGGGTGGAGTTCCTGAATAGCATGCTGCGCATCGTAGCCATCCGGGCTACTCCAGTCAAGGAACCGATGGGAGCCGTTGTGAACAGATAGAGTCCTCTTCCGTTGATCTTGCAATCCTTTGAGGCAATATGCCATCTTCAGGCGTGGCAAGAAGAGGAGACCATGCAGGAAAAGCGACGAGTGTTGTATAAAAAAGGAGTGTTCGTCTGTCCTGGATGTCGTCAGTCCTACGTCCAGGAGAAATGGATCGAAGAATGGCGGATTCGGTGCCACCGCTGTACCTACCGTGGAACGCTGACAGAAGTGTCGGTTGAGGAGCATATGGAGGAAGAGACATTTCGGCGTTAACCCGTCTACGTTTATTCCATTCCGACCGTAACATTGTGTCACCAGCTCTTACCAAGACTTATACTACAAGGAAATCAGGGTATCTTCTGGCCATTGCATTGACGTCGGTCACGCTTTGTACCGGCTGTGCGTCTCGGTCATGGGCAGATGAGGCTTCGGCAACGATCAAAATCCTCGTTGCCTACCATTCCCTCTCGGGGAACACCGAACGTATGGCGGAAGCGGTGGTCGCCGGGGCACAATCAGTCTCGGGGACACAAGTCATCCTTAAACGTGTCGGAGAAGTGACCGCCGAAGACCTGTTTTCAGCCGATGCGGTAATCGTTGGTTCTCCTGTGTATTGGTCCAACATGTCGGGGGAGGTGAAGACCTTCTTCGATAACTGGCAGTTCAAGTTCGGCGTCTTTCCCGAATTCAAGATGAAAAACAAGGTCGGAGCCGCCTTTGCCACAGGGGGGCAGATTTCAAGCGGTAAAGAGGTGACGATGTTGACCATTCTTGCCGCGATGCTGGGAAATCAGATGATTGTGGTGGGCGGTGGCGGCGCGTTTGGGGCGTCTGCAACAACGGAAGGCGACAGTCCAGGGATCGATGACCAAGAACTGGCTGACGCCAAAGCCCTAGGCCGACGTGTCGCCGACGTGGCAAAACTCATCAGGGTCGGCACTCCTCATTGAATTGTTTTGGGGAGGAAGAAGGTATCTTACCGATCCACCGTGGTCGCTGCGCCTTGGACCGCGATCTCAACGAACTCATGGATATTTTTCGCGCAGCGGCCGCAGCTGCCGCTCTGCTTGAGGCCAAACTTTGACTTGAGCTGACAGGGCATCACAAACCCCGCTCGTCCCGCTTCACGGACATCTGCTTCCGTAATTCCTCTGCATAGGCAAACGTACATCTGACTCTCCAATTAACGATTGGACGATTATGAGAAGCATTCTCAGTATCTCACAGGGACGGAGGCCTGTCAAGCTCTAGCTAGAAGGCAAGGCAAGAAATTAGTTGTGCCAATTTGTCAATGAGATAGAGGTTATGAAAGGGTCCGCTCCAGCTGAACGACCATATCCCGAATGGCGTCGAATCCTGACTGCCAGAACGCTTCGGATGTCATATCAACCCCCACCTTGCTCAGAATGTCTTTCGGTGATTGGGATCCGCCGGCGGTGAGCAAGTCCAAATACTTCGGGACGAATGACGCTCCTTGCTCCTTGTACATTCTGTATAAGGCCAGTACGAGCAGGTTGCCAAAGCTATAGGCATAACAATAGAACGGACTGGCGAAGATATGGGGAATCGTGAGCCATTCCCATTGAAACTCTTCCGGTACTTTTACGGACTTGCCGAATTGTTGTTTCAGCTCATCGAAGTAGAATTTTGTCAGCTGGTCTCCCGTCGCTCCGTCCGCCACCATCTGATGCGCCGCTTTTTCAAAGCGGACGAAATAGGCCTGCCGTAGGACTGTCGCATAGATGTCATCCAATTGGTTCACAAGCAACCCTTGTTGTACGGTTTTATTCCGCTCTTGGGTCATCAGAGCATCGGAAAGGATGCGTTCGCCGAAAACGGACGCCGTTTCCGCCAACGGCAGGGTCGAATGGAAGGTAAAGATCGAGTGATCTTTCGCCATCATCCCATGCACGGCGTGGCCGAGTTCATGGGCCATCGTGGCGATGTCTCGAGCCTCCCCGGTAAAGTTCAACATAACGTACGGCGTGAGACCGGGCACCACGCTGTAACAGTAAGCCCCACCGAGCTTGCCGGGACGCGTCGGCCCATCGATGTGCCGATCGCGAAAGACTCGTTCGGCCAGATCCGCCAGACGGGGAGAAAAACCGCGATACGCGTCCAGCACCATTGCGACGGCATCGGCATATGTATATTTCTTCGCCTCGGTCCGATGAGGGGCATAAATGTGATAGCGGCTCATCGAGGAGATCCTGCAGATCTTTGCCTTTAGTTTGAAGTAGGACTGGAAAATATCGGCATTCTTGGCGCAAGTCGCCAACAGTCCATCGACAGCTTGATCCGGCACATCATTACCAAGATTACGAGTCGCAATAGGCGAAGGGAACCTGCGGAGCCCCAAGTTCTCTGATTTCCAATCATTCACCAGGGTCCGATACATCTCTCCTAGCAAATCGCGTTGGGATGAGAACACGCGATAGAGTTCTTGGTAGGCTCTCTGCCGATCTGAAGCCTTAGGACTCCGCACATAGATCATGAGTTGTTCACGGTTCATCGTGCGAACCTTGCCTTCCACTTTCATCGTAAACGTCAATCCATTGGTCACGATGTCATAGAACGTGTTGACGGCGTTGCGTCCGGTCACATTCTTCATATGGAGGATTTTCTCTTCAGGTTCGGACAGCGTATGGGGCTTGTAGCGTCTGATCGTCTCTAAGTGATAACGGAGATCGCCGGCATCAGCCACCAGTCTTGCAGCATTGTCATCGTCCACGCCTTGCCACCAGAGGTCAAAAAACAATAGGCGATTGTGTAATTCCGTGAGCCGCTCTTCCACCTTCGACTTGTATGATCGCGACGTCGCGTTTTTGGTGTTTTCAGAAAACCACAGGTACGCGAACGCACCAAGCCGGGCCGAACCCTCCGCGATCGATTCGGTGAGCTTCAAGATGGATTGGAACTCATGAGGCGCCATCGTGGGCTGAAGCCATGGACGAGCCGACTCGATTTGGGCGACCTGTGCTTCGAGAGTCGCGAGATACCGCTCAAAATCCTTCTGAGGATTTTCGACAAGGTGAGAAAGGTCCCATCGATCAGATCTCACGGAACGAGAAGCCTTGCGTCGCACCGTCGGCTTTGCGGCCATGCCTATCTCCTTTGATGGATGTTCCTTTCGACGAACAGACAGTATCTTATCACTAGGGCCGCGTCGTCATTGGAGAAAATTGTCTATTCTGGAGATGGACTGCGTTGACAGTCGACCATCGGGATGCAAGAATCTTTTGAGCGTGGTGAGCAATGAACGATCAAGAGCTCCATCGCGTCGTCCAATATGTGACCGCGAGCACCTCGTACGCGCGGGATACGGTGTCGGACATCCTTCACACAGGGCTGGGAGAGCTGTCTGCTCTGGCCGCGCATTCGACCAGGTCCTTCGAGCGGGAAGCGCTCCTCGAATATGTTTCACAGTGGACGATCAAACGAACAGGACAGCCGGAGCCGTTGGTGCGAGAAGTCCTGGGCTGTGCGGGTCGGTGGTTGGATGAGGTGTACGACGAATGGATGGCTCGACCACCGGAAGGCTCTGGCGAGTCACGGGATGGCGACGAAGGTGCCGAGCCGGTCCCATAAACGACGTTGGTTTCTCGTGAAGCGATGTTTCACGAGCCTGAATGGAAAAAGTGATGGCACGCTGGCGGCCACGACGCACCATGAAATTGCATTCCCGCTGGCACGACTCCCCTGGTGCTCCTGCAGTCGCTTGGAAACGTCATTCACAACAGGGACTTCCTCGCCATCTCCATGACCACTGGACTCTCCTATGTCGGCATTGTGTCGATCACTCCAGTCATCTTCGTCTCGGACGGCTTCTTCATCGCTTGGCCCATCATGATCTCGGTGTGCAGGAATCGGCACTGGCGGAACTGGAGTTGGCCACACAGCTGATTCGCGTCGGACTCCGGGTCACATTCCTCCCCGAGTCGCAAGCCAGAACGGCCGATCTGGAATGTCGCCAGGGATCGGATCGGTTCTTTGTTGAGGTGACGGCAATGGTCGGGTCGGCTGAACGACGACGGCTTCCTCTTCGTGCGATCATGAGGGACGAGGAGGCGGAGGAGGAAATGGATCGCGGCGTCGTTTTAACCCATCGGATCCTGGCGCGCATCAGACAAAAAGCCAAGCAGCTTGCAGACTATTGCGATCCGGTCATCCTGAGTATTTCAATTCCGCGGGCGGATCTGCTGGGAAGACGACAAGGTCGTCGGGAGAAGATTCGAATGGACCTGAAGGCGCTGGCTGGTTCGGTGACCGTGGATCTGACGAAACTTCCGCATCTCAGTGCCGTGCTGATCTCACTGTGGGACGTCGAGCCGCTTCCCTCCCGAGCGGCGTTGCGACTCACCAATGTGGAGTCGGTTGAACGTGCCAAACATCAGCCCACTCTCCCTCGCGTGCGTATGCTGGTTCAGAATCCTCACGCCTCTGCCCCGCTTTCAGAGTTTCACGATATCTTGCTCCGACAGACTCTTTAGCTCTATCACGAGGGACTGTCACCGGGGATCCTTGCGGGGGTTGTAGATGCCGCCTCCGGATTGCTGATACTGTCGAAAAACAGCCACCGCGTCGCTCCGACACAGGTCCTGAACGACGGAGATCCCGCGGTCTTCCAGCGTCGCCACCCAATTTTTTGGTTTTGGGGCTTCGTCGAACCCGATCGCCGTTGCATCGGACGCTCGCGCGCTGCAGACGACTTTGCGAACACCGGACCAAATAGTCGCACCATAACACATGGCGCACGGTTCACAGCTCGTGACCAATTCGAGCGTCGGCATACCGTCCGCGCCAAGGTCGAAATGCGCCAAGGCTCGGTGGGCATTGGCGAGCGCCACCATTTCGGCATGGGCGAGTGAACAGTTGGTGGGCTCGACGACGTTGACGCCGACGGCGATGAGTCGTCCCGTCCTGGTTTCAAACACCGCAGCGCCGAAGGGTCCGCCAGTCTTTGCTATGACATTAGTCAGGGCAAGTTGGATGACGAACTTCATGCGATCAGCAGCCGCTACAATAGGCTTGTGCTGGCGGCGCGCAATACGGATCGCCCAGTTGGGAAGGCGAAAGGGAGAGGTGGACGAGAAAACAGATTTCACGACGGCAGCGAAAGTTTCAATGCCTCGAGGTTCTTGGTGACCATGGCATCGCCGTTTTTTGTGGAAACGTCGATACCGGTGGCACAGACGGTTCGGCACTCATCTAGGCGTCCAAGTTTCTGGAGCGATTGAGCAAGCGCGAGGTAGGCGGCTGAATAGGTTGGTTTGACGGTCACGCACTGACGTAAGGACTTGGCTGCTTCTTCAAAATTACCATCGTCCATATAGGCTTTCCCCAAGCCGAACCAGGCCACATCATCGTTCGGGTCCATGGCCAGAAGTTTCTTGAGCGGTTCAATTCGAGGGTTGGGCATAGAGCTTTTTGAATCGCAACCAGCATCGACCGTATCATGCGATCCTGCACATTGTCTATGGCGTTTTCTGCATGATAATCTGACAGTGTACCTCGTATCTCGTCCTTCGTATCTCGTGAGAAGTGTGGTTCTGCGGGATGCGCTTCACGAGGAACGAGAGACGGTTTCTATGCGCCTCACGGAAATTGATATGGGGAAAACCGGTCTCGTTTATCATCCGGCTTATCTTGAGCATGACATGGGACCGGGACATCCGGAGTCGCCCAATCGGCTGCGTGCGATCATGCAGCGGTTGGAGCACACAGGGACCTTGGCTCGCCTAGTGAGGATCGATCCGCGAAGGGCCGAAAATGAGTGGATCTCACAAGTCCATACAGCCGGCTATGTTGCGACGCTCAATCGAGAGGCTCCTACTACTGGCCGCATGTCTCTGGATCCCGACACGTCGATGTCGCCTGGCTCACTGAATGCCGCGTATGTGGCGGCGGGAGGGGCATTGGCGGCGGTCGATGCAATAATGGCTCGTCAAGTTGATCACGTATTCTGCGCCGTCCGACCTCCGGGTCACCATGCCGAAGCCGGACGAGCGATGGGGTTCTGCCTCTTCAACAACGTGGCCATCGCGGCGCGCTATGTACAAAAGAAGTACGGACTCACCAGGGTGCTGATTGTCGACTGGGACGTGCATCATGGGAATGGGACGCAGCATAGCTTTGAGCATGATCCTTCCATTCTGTTCTTCAGCACACATCAGCATCCCCATTATCCCGGCACAGGGCGAGCCACCGAGCGGGGGAAGGGAGCCGGAGAGGGATTCACGATCAATGTGCCGATGGAGGCTGGTGAGGGAGACGAGGAGTATCGCGCCGTCTTTCAAAAAGTATTAGTGCCTGCCGCCGATGCGTTCAAGCCGGAATTCGTTATCATCTCCGCGGGATTTGATGCACACAAGGATGATCCGTTGGCCGGCATGGGATTGACCGAGGCCGGTTATGCGGAGTTGACCGAGATTGTGGCAGGAATCGCCAAGCGTCACGCGAAGGGTCGTATTCTGTCCTCGCTCGAAGGGGGGTATAACCTGGCGGCGCTGTCCGCATCGGTCCATGCACACATCGTTGCGCTTCTGAACGCATGACACGCGGACTGAAGATTGTTTTTGGCGCCATCGTCGCCGCGGCGGCGGTCTATCTGTATTACACCGAGATCAAGCCGGTCGTGATTTTCGGGCTGCGTTCGGACTATGCTCATGCCATTCCGTTTCAGAAGGTCCCCGAAGGACTGGCAAGTCTCAGGGCCGAATCCTGTGGCCAATGTCACCGAGAAATTTACGAGGAATGGAAGACCAGCATTCATGCCCATGCCTATGAAGATCCGTTCTTTCAAGCCTACTGGAAAAAAGATAAGAACATCTGGGTTTGCCTGAACTGCCATACGCCGTTGGAAAACCAGCAGCCTACGCTGGTGAAAGAGATTCCTCGTGGACGGGTTGAGAAGGCGATTCAAGAGCCAAATCCGCAGTATGATGCCGAGTATCAAAAGGAGTCGGTCACCTGTGCAGCCTGTCATGTACGCGACGGTGTGATACACGGCCCGTTCGAAGATTCCGTGGCGCCGCATCCCACCAAGTTCGACCCCAATTTTAGGACGGCGCAGGTCTGTTACCGCTGCCATAATGTGGTGTCCGGCCCGGCACAGTTCTACAACGTGGGGCCGTGCGGGACCTATGCAGAATATGAGGGCAGGCACTGGCAGGAGCGCGGGTACATCTGTCAGAGTTGCCACATGCCGGAGATCGAGAGGCCGGTGGCTGTGGGGGGACCGATCCGCAAGGGCCGCCAACATCTCTGGCGCGGCGGACATGACCCCGAGATGGTCAAGCGAGCGGTGGCGGTTGAAGTGAAAGCGGACACCACGGCTCCGAAGCCCGGCGATCGCGTCGAGTTTACACTCACTCTGATCAATGCTGGTGCCGGGCACAAGATTCCGACGGGAGACCCCGACCGATTTTTTACGGTGGAGTTCGCCGTGCAAGATCGGCAGGGGACGGTGTTGGATCAACAGAGTTCGACAATGGGACGATGGATTCTGTGGCAGCCGGCTATCGTGGAGTTGTATGATAATCGGCTGTTGCCGCTGGCCAGTCGGGCGTACCAGTTTACGTATCGGTTGCCTGAGAAGGTAGAAGGGCTGAAGCTGACAACGCGGGTACGCTACCACATCCTGACTGATGCACAGCATGAGATGTTGCGGACGAAATACGGCCTGACAGGTAATGATCCCTATCGCTTCGTCGTGTATGAGCGAGAATTTCCGCTGTCCGGCGATCTCAAGGTCACGTTGGAGCACGAGAGTTCCCTGTTGTCGCCCGTAGGCGGCCAACAGGATGCGCACAGTTGCAAGGTCATGGTTCGCGGTTGAGTCGCTAGACGACGTAGAGACAAAGACATCGTGAAACATCCGTTGTTGATCGATACTGAGACGCTTCAGCAGCAATTGGGCCGTCCTGATCTTGTCGTCATCGATGTCCGCGGCAAGGCGGCATACGAATTCGGCGGTCATATCCCTGGTGCCGTGCATTCGACGTGGCATGAGTATAGTGATCCCAATGCTGTGGCGAAGGGATTGCTCAATCCTGATCTCGGCCAGATTGAACGTACCCTGAGTCGACTCGGGATCACTCAAGATAGTGACGTCGTCATCTACTCCAATCCATTCGACAATTGGGGCGATGAAGGGAGGATGTTTTGGATGTTGGAATATCTGGGCCACAAGCGCCTCCGTATTTTGGACGGTGGGTGGGTGAAGTGGACCGCCGAGAAGCGGCCGTTCGAGCACGGACGTGTAAATCCTCTGATCGGAAGTTTCAAAGCACAACCGGTGAAAGCTTTGATCGCGTTCAAGGATGACCTCAAGGCAATCGTCAGGGGTCCGCATCCTCAAACGGCTATTCTGGACGCGCGTAGCGTCGAAGAATATCTCGGGAAAGAGGTATCCGGCATCCCACGACCAGGGCACATTCCTTCGGCTATCCATGTGCCTTGGAATGGATTCCTGAACAAGGACGCGACGATCAAAGATCCGTCCGTGATCACGGAGATGTTGGAGGCAAAGGGAGTTCACCGCGAACAGGACGTTATTTGCTACTGTACCGGCGGCGTACGCTCGGCCTGGCTCTATTTCATCCTCAAGGTCGTCGGGTATCCGAAGGTCAGTAACTACCCGGGCTCCTGGTGGGAATGGAGTCGAGACTTTGCCTGTCCAGCCGAGAAAGATCTTCATGCGCTCCAGAAAATCCTTGGCTTCGATGCTGCCGGCAAACCTTCTTGACAGGCCCAGAAGCGCTGTGTAAATGTGAATTTACAAAATTTTTTAACGTGAAACTGCGAATCTTCAACCATCAAGGAGGCAGCCATGATGAGAAGAATCATTCGTAGTGCGATGTTGGTGCTCGGGCTTGGCATGTTGGTCGGCGCCCCGGTGCTGAATGGTTCAGCGCTCGCCGGACATGTCCGTGATGCGGTTACACATGCAAAAGCCGCCGTGTCGCACGGCAAGGAAGGACACGCGGATGTCTGTGCCGAACATGCAGAAACAGCGCTCAAGAATGCGCAGGGTGCGAAAGTGAAGAGCCCGCATTTGGATGAAGGTATCAAGCACCTAAAGGAAGCCGTGGAGCATGGCAAGGCCGGGCATGCAGCCGCCTGTACCGAACATGCCGAGGGGGCGGCCACGCACCTGGTTGAAGTGAAAGGGGAGTAGTCGACGAGAAGCAGCCACGGCTGCGCAAGGTGCCTTTGTTGAAGCGGGCAGGGACACAATCCCTGCCCGCTTTTATATGAACGGAGTATGCGGTGCAAATCGGGTTTCACCAGTTCAGACCACAATTCGGCGAAGTGACGAAGAATCTCGATGTCGTCACGGCCAAGCTGGAATAGGCCGACGCGGATCTCATCGTGCTGCCGGAGTTGTTCGCGACCGGCTATCAGTTTCTCTCACAGGAAGAAGCAAGGTCGAGGCCACATCCCCAGGCGGCCGTTCTGGATGCTCGCAGCGTTGAAGAGTATCTTGGGAAAGAGGTGTCCGGTCTTCCACTGTCCGGTCACATTCCCTCAGCCATACACGTGGCGTGGAATGGCTTCCTGAACAAAGATGCGACCGTCAAGGATCTATCCGTGATCAAGGGAATGTTGGAGGCAAAGGGGGTTCAACGCGAACAGGACGTTATTTGCTACTGTACCGGCGGTGTACGCTCGGCCTGGCTCTATTTCATCCTCAAGGTCGTCGGGTATCCGAAGATCAGTAACTACCCGGGGTCCTGGTGAGAATGGAGTCGAGACTTTGCCTGTCCAGCCGAGAAAGATCTTCATGCGCTCCAGAAAATCCTTGGTTTCGATGCCGCCGGCAAACCTTCTTGACAGGCTCAGAAGCGCTGTGTAAGGTGATTTCACGATTGATGTGTTCTCGTTGGGCAGCGAATTTCAACCATGGAGGAGGCAGCGATGACGACCAAGATGCGTCGAAGTGCTTTGATAATGGCCGCAATTGGAGCGCTCGTTGGTATGCCGATGTTGAGCGGAGTGGGGCTCGCCGCCAACAAGCATGTGGCTGAAGCGGTCGAGCACGCGAAAGGGGCTGCGTCGCATGGCAAGGAAGGGCATGCGGATGCTTGTGTTGAGCATGCAAGTGAGGCGCTCAAACATGCGACGGCTGCCGGGGTGAAGAATCCCCATTTGGATGAAGGAGTGAAACACTTAACGGAAGCTGTGAAACACGGGAAAGCCGGACATGCCGATGCCTGTACCGAACATGCCGAGGGGGCGGCCACGCATCTGGCGGAAGTGAAGTAATCAGCGAGCAGCAGCGAAGGCTGCTGCAGATTGGGTTTTTTGTTGAAGCGGGCAGGGACAGAGTTCCTGCCCGCTTTTATGTGAAACGGAGTGTGCCGTGCGAGTCGGATTCTACCAATTCGACCCTCACTTCGGTGAAGTGGAGAAGAATCTCGATGTCGTCACAGCCAAGCTTGAACAGACGGAAGCTGATCTCGTCGTGCTGCCGGAGTTGTTCGCGTCCGGCTATCAGTTTCTCTCCGAGGAAGAAGCGCAGCGACTGGCCGAGCCGGTTCCCCATGGGCTGACGGTACGTCGTCTAGTCGACATCGCGAAACGCCGCCGGATGCATCTCGTGGCGGGACTCCCTGAACGATCCGGGGCTTGTTGTTACAATTCCGCTGTGGTCGTGGGGCCATCCGGTTTTCTAGGGTGTTATCGCAAAACCCATCTCTTTTATGAAGAGACGCAGTTTTTTTCTCCGGGTGACTCTGGATTTTTGGTGTGGGACATCGGGCCCGCCAAGATCGGGGTGATGATTTGTTTTGATTGGTACTATCCGGAGGCGGCGCGGACCTTGGCGGTGCAGGGAGCCGACATCATTTGCCATCCCTCCAACCTGGTTTTACCGAACTGTCCGGATTCCATGCCGGTCCGATGTCTCGAAAATCGAGTGTTTGCCGTGACGTGCAATCGGATCGGCAGCGAAGCGCGGGGTGGAAAAGAGCGGCTGACCTACATCGGCCAGAGCGAAGTGGTAACCCCCAAGGGAGTCATTCAACATCGGGCCTCTCGTGACCAAGAAGAGTTGGCCATCGTTGAGATTGAGCCGGCGCAAGCCCGCAACAAAAGTTTGAACCGCTATAACGATCTGCTTCGCGACCGGCGCCCGTCGTTGTACAGGATATAACCAACAAGACCCATGTCTGCTGAGGGGAGTGCAGTGCTTGCGCAAGTTGCGTGAGCAGGGTAGGATTTCATCCATGAATACCGAACTCCGTAAAGGCATTTTTCTCATCGCCGCTCCCAGCCTGCGTGACCCGAACTTCCGCCAGACCGTCGTGCTCCTGTGTGAACATGGACCGGAAGGAGCGCTCGGCGTCATTGTGAATCGTCCGACTGCCATGTCTATTTCTGAAGCATTGCCTCA
>Ga0073934_10004591_pt1 | contig 22666 bp, 22 predicted proteins | sample LarsenN4metaG_FD_76834 | JGI IMG/M metagenome (GOLD analysis project Ga0073934, IMG submission 76834) | Hot spring sediment bacterial and archeal communities from British Columbia, Canada, to study Microbial Dark Matter (Phase II) - Larsen... ...
AGAAACCAACCCAACGAGTCTCCGACAAACCCAGGCCGATTCAGATCGTGTTTACGAGCCGCATCGCGGCTATCTCGCGTTTGTACTGACGGATAGTGTCCGGCGCCCGCGGAAACTTGAATACAGCCTCGCCGCCGTTGACCACGTATACGCGGCTGTCCCAGCCCTCGTCGGTGTATGCAATCTCGACTGTCCCGCCAACTTCACGTCGAATCACCGACTCGTCGCGAGCCCTCGCGTCACCCGATGTTTCCGGCCTCTCGACTTCGCTCTCCGCCTGATACTGCGACTGATCACTCATTTGGAACAATTGTCTCACACTCTTCGGTCGCGGCGAAGCTCGTCCATCAGAGTGCCCCACGCTTTCGTCCCCGAGGGTGCAGGGTCTTCAACCAGGCTGATCATGAGGCGCTCGAATGACTCCGGTGGGTTTGAAAGCGCCTGCAGACACTCCGCCCGACCCTGGGGCGGCTTCCGTCGCGGCCGTTCATGTGACGATGCGTTCCCTCTCGGGGAACTGATCGCCACATGTTCGCCGTAACGCAGCGGGTACCCGGGTCCTCGACCAGGGAAGTGACCCGACTGGCAGTCAAGCGACGCGGTCGCGCAGGAAGCGATCGAGCGCGTCGGCGACCTCCTTGGGCCGTGACAGCAACGGGAGATGCCCGGCGTCGTCGAGGAGGCACAGCTCCGCGCCCGGGATCGCGTCTGCGAGCTCCTTGGCATCGTCGAGCGCGGTCGGAGAGAGCGCGTCGAGAACCCCGTGGATCACGAGCGTCGGCACCTGGACCTCCGCCAGCCTCGGGCGCAGATCGATGCCGTAGTACATCTCGGTGATGCGCGCGGCGGCCTCGGGGCCGGTCCGCACGATGATGTCGCGCAGCCACCGCTTCAAGTGTTCGCTGTCCGGCTCCGGGAACACCATCGCTACGAAGAAGTCCAGCGTGGTCTCGAAGTGCGTCGTGAGACCGTCGACGAACCGGTGGACCTCGGGCCTCTCGAATCCCCACGCATGGCCGTTGACGATCACGAGCCCGTCGAAGCGGTTCGGCTCGCGGAGCACCGCCTCGATGGCCAGACTGGCGTTGTTGGAGTCACCGGCGAGCACGCATCGGTCGACGGACTGCGCGTCGAGGACCGAGAACAGCGTCTCGAGATGACGCTCGGGCGTGATCTCCGCCACGGGGACATTGGTCTGCCCGACGCCGTCGTGGTCGAAGCCGACGACTCGCCACCGCGGGCTGAGGAGCTCGAAGGTCGGGATCCAGATCTCCCAACTCGCGAAGGACCCGGCGATCGCCACGAGCGTCGCGGGCCCGGCTCCGAACGAGACGGAGTGAACGCGCCGGTCGCCGATCGAGTGGAACATGGACGCCCCCCGTCTTGCGGCCGCGGGACGATACCGCGGAATCGATGTCGCCGGCGCCGACTCGCGCGCTCGACCGCCGTGCCTCGCAGCCGAGCGTGCTACTCGGCTCCATCCTTGCGGAGCGCTTCGACGTCGAGTGGATCAGCAACGAAGCGCAACGACGCCCGGAGAACCCGGTCGTCGTCGAGAACAGGGTCGCCCGGCGCCACGCTCCATATCCTGACGCGCGGCGCGTCGTACGTCGATCGTGGCGGTGGTCGCGCTTCTTCCCCACGGATCGAGCACGCCCGCAGCGGGGTTCTGCCACAACAGAGGTGCCGGATGGAGCAGCGCGTGAGCCTCATCACACTCGGGGTCGACGACGTCACGCGCGCCCGCACGTTCTACGACGCGCTCGGCTGGCGGGGCCAGCAGGTCGCCGAGACCGTCTTCTTCCAGGCGGGCGGGTTGGCCGTCGTGCTCTGGAACCGGCCCGCGCTGGCCGAAGATGCCGGGATCGCAGACGCCGCGGCGAGCGGCTTCCGCAACATCGCCCTGGCGCACAACGTGCGCTCGCGCGAAGAGGTCGACACGACGCTCGCCCGGGCGGAGCGGGCGGGCGCCACGATCACCCGGCCCGCCGCCGAGACGTTCTACGGCGGATACGCCGGCTACTTCGCCGACCCCGACGGGCATCTTTGGGAAGTCGCGTACAACCCCGGATTCGACCTCACCGAGGATGGATCGCTCGTCCTTCCGGACTTCGCTCCCGACGAACCGAGCTGACCGGAGAAGGCCCGCGGCTCCGGCCCGCCGTCAACGCCGCCAGAACAGGTGGTGCGTCACACCACTCGGGCTCGGAACGGATTCGTGGTGGAAGCGGTCGCGCAGCTCGTCGGGTGAGCGCCAGAGTCGCTCTCCGCGACCGAGCTCGACGGGCGCCACGACGATGTGCAGCGTGTCGACGAGCTCCCCGTCGAGGAACTCGCGGACCGTCGTGACACCGCCGCCGAGGCGGACGTCCTTGCCGTCCGCCGCCTCCTTGGCTCGGCGCAGCGCTTCGACCGGTGTCGTGTCGATGAAGTGAAAGGTCGTATCGGACAGCGTGAACGACGGCCGGACGTGATGCGTGAGGACGAACACCGGCGTGTGGAACGGCGGGGTGTCGCCCCACCATCCCTTCCACTCGTGGTCCTTCCACGGACCACGCTGGGGTCCGAACTTGTTGCGTCCCATGATCTCGGCGCCGATGTTGTGCGCGAAGTCACGCGTGAAGTAGTCGTCGAGCCCCCGGCTGCCGCCGGGTTCGGTGCGGTTCGGCCAGCTCGCGGTCGCGCCGGCCCAGAAGAACAGGTCGGCAGGGTCGGCATGCCCGAACGGCCGCTCTAGGCTCTGGCCCTCGCCGGCACCGAACCCGTCCCGCGACACGCAGAAGTTCTGGACCCTGAGCAGCTGCGACATCGTGTGCTCCTCGTCTTCGTCGCGCTCGTCCGGGTGGTGACGAGTCGCATGCAGCATTCTCATCGCGGTGTCCAGGGGTTAGCGTCGCCTCCCGTGGTCGTTCGCGAGCATCCCCGCGCCGCGGAGCTGACGATCGCGCTGTCGCTCGCGACCGATCTCGGGACCGGACAGCCGATGGACCACGGGCTGCGCACGACCTGGCTGTCGCTCGCGGTCGCCGATGCCCTCTCGCTCGACGACGCGACCCGAGCCTGCGTGTACCACGTCGCGCTCCTTCGCTTCCTCGGTTGCACGTCGGACGCGTCGGAGACGGCCCAGCTCGCCGGTGGCGACGACCTGGCATTCAACGCGGTGATGGCGCCGATGCTGAACGCTGCCCCGGGCGCGGCGATGCGGCACTTCGTGCGCCACCTCGCAGCCGATCTCCCGCTCCACCGCCGCGTAGGACGAGTCGCCCGCGCACTCGGCGACCCGGGCGCGGCGGAACGGAGCCTCGCGGGACACTGCGAGGTCGGTACCCGGCTCGCAGCGCGCCTCGGCTTGGGTGACGACGTCTGCGCTTCACTGGCGCACGCCTACGAGCGCTGGGACGGGAAGGGGCATCCCGCCGGGCTCGCCGGTGACGCCGTACCGATCGCGATTCGCGTCGTGAGCGCCGCGCGGGACGCCGAGCTCTGTTCACACGACGGCTGGCAGGTCACGCGTGAGGTGCTTTCCCACCGACGGGCGCGGGCGTACGACCCCGACGTGGTCGACGCACTCGTGGACGTCGGCGAAGCCGCGCTCCGGGCGCTCGACGGCGAAGACACCGGCGCTGCCGTCCTCGACGCCGAACCATGCCCGCCGGCCGTCATCCGCGATCTGGATGCGGCGCTGACCGCCGTTGCCGACTTCACCGACATCAAGTCACCTTGGTTTCGCGGGCACTCGCCCGGCGTCGCTCGCCTCGTACGCGCCGCCGCCGGCGCGGCCGGGCTCTCCGACGACGATGCGGTGCTCGCCTCCCGCGCCGCCCTCGTCCACGATGTCGGCATCGTCGGCGTCGCGAACGGTGTGTGGGACCACCCCGGTCCGCTCACCGCCCACGCGTGGGAACGGGCCCGGATGCACTCGTACCTCGGAGAACGCGTCCTGCGTCGTGCGGCACTGCTCGCCCCGCTCGCCGACGTCGCGGCCCGCCACCACGAGCGCGCCGACGGCTCGGGCTACCACCGCGGATCGAAGTCGGAAGATGCCCCTCGCCTCGCGCGTCTGTTGGCGGTGGCCGACGCGTTCCATGCGATGACCGAGAACCGGCCCCACCGACCGGCGTTCGACGGGCCGCGCGCCGCGGCACTGCTCCTCGACGAGGCCGACCGCGGCCGCTTCCCGCGCGGCGATGTCGATGCCGTGCTCGCCGCGGCCGGCCACGCCACGCGCCCCGCGAACGTGCCGCGTCCTGCACATCTCACGGAACGGGAGGTCGACGTCCTGCGCCTCATCGCCCGTGGTCTGTCGAACAAGGAGGTCGGGGCCCGCCTCGGGATCTCCGCGAAGACCGTGGGGCATCACGTCGAGCACATCTACGCCAAGGCAGGCGTGACGACACGTGCCGGGGCCACGCTGTTCGCGATGGAACACGACCTGCTCGCACCGTGACGGGCGCAGACGTGGGGTGAACGCCCGATGTCGCGGCCCGTGCGCCCGGCCGACACTGAGCCCGAAGCAACAGCCCGAGTCCGGGAGGCACCGATGGCGACGGTCGAGATCAACGGGACGGCGACGTACTACGAGCGAGCGGGGAACGGACCGACGATCCTGTTCGTGCACGGGACGGCGGGCGACGCCGACTCGTGGACGGACCAATGCGCCCGGTTGTCCGACCGCTACATGTGCGTCCGGTACGACCGGCGCGGCCACTCACGCAGCACGCGGGGAACGGCGCCCATCAGCTACGACACGTACGCGGACGACGCTGCCGCGCTCATCGAAGCACTCGGCCTGGCGCCATGCCTGCTCGTCGGGAGCAGCAGCGGCGGAGCGATCGCGGTCGCCGTCGCGCTGCGCCACCCGCACCTGCTGCGCGGACTCCTGGTCGGCGAGCCCCCGCTGTTCAGCCTCGACCGCTCCGCGGGCGACGCAATGCTGCGCGAGCTCCTGCCTCGTCTCGACGCCGCGCTCGGGAGCGGCGGTCCCGAAGCAGGGATCGACGCCTTCTTCGAGTACGTGTGCGCCCAGTTCTGGTCGAGTGCCGATCCCCGCCGCCGTGGGGCGTTGCGCGCCAATGCCGGGATCGCGTTCACCGACTTCGAAGCACTCTCGATGGATCTCACGCCGTCCGACCTCGCGTCGGTCCATGTCCCGACGCTGGTCGTCGGCGGTACGGAGAGCCTGCCGGCGTTCCGGTCCGTCGCGCGGCAGCTGTCGTCCGCGCTGCCCGACGCGCGCTACGTCGAGTTCGCGAACAGCGGCCACGTGACGTATGCCGAGCGCCCAGCGGAGTTCGCGGAGACGGTGTCGGTGTTCGCGCTCGAGCTCGACCGCCGCTCACGGAGCAACACATGAACGAACGGTTGTTCACCGTTGCGTCGCGCGACGGTACCGAGGTCGCCGTGTGGCTCGACGGCGAGGGTCCCTCGCTGGTGCTGGTGCACGGGTCGATGGCCGACCACGCGACGTTGGATCCGTTCGTGGAGGTGCTGCGCTCGCGATGGACCACGTTCTCCATGGATCGGCGCGGCTTCGGCGCGAGCGGCGATACGGACGAGTACGCCATCGTTCGCGACTTCGAGGACGTGGCGGCGGTCGTCGATGCGGTCGCGGCGCGTACGGGTGGGTCGGTTGCACTGTTCGGGCACTCGTACGGGGCGAACTGCGCGATGGGCGGGGCGACGCTCACCCGCAACGTCCACCACCTCGTGTGCTACGAGCCGAGCTTCGGGCTCCGGTATCCGGAGGGGTCGCTCGCGAGGATCGATGCCGCCCTCGAGCGGGGCGACCGGGAAGCGGCGATCGTCGAGGTGCTCACGGGCATTCTGGAGATGACTGCCGACGAGGTCGAAGCGCTGCGCGCCAACCCGCTCTGGGCGACGCGTCTCGCAGTAGCGCACACCGTGCCGCGCGAGTGCCGTGTCGAGGAGACGTGGAGGTTCACAGCCGGTCAGTTCGCATCGATCGGCGCACCGACGCTGTTTCTCGCCGGCTCCGAGAGCGTGCCCGAAGTCGCGAAGGCCACGTCCGCCGCGGCCGCCGCCGTCGACGGTGCGCGGATCCACGTGCTCGAAGGTCATGGCCACTTCGCGCACAAGACCGATCCCGAGCTCGTCGCCGGCATCATCGCTGAGTTCGTCGCGCGCTGATGCGTCAGGCGCCGGGTGACGCGAGCGCGTCGTCGACGGAGTCGGCGAAGCGGCCGATCCCTTCGGCGCCGGAGATCTCGAGCAGCCGGCGCAACGGGTGCCCGGGCGGCACGACGAACGTCAGATGGCGGCCGTCGCCCATGAGCGTCGCCGCCGCCTCGAACAGCGCGCGCAGACCCGAGCTGTCGAGGTAACGAGCGCCACTGAGGTCGACGAGCATTGCGCGAGTCGCGTGGCCGAGGTGGGCACGCAACGCGGTCGCGAAGCCGTCGACGTTCGTGACGTCGATGTCGCCCGAGACACGCGCGACGACGACCCCGTCGCGGACCTCCACCGCCACCGCGCCTTCCTCCGCCATCAGTGAGCCCCCGACCAGAGCACGACGGTCGTCCCGTCCTGCGCAGTCGTGATCGATACCCGTTCCATCAGCAGCCGCATCAGCTCCACACCGCGCCCGGAGGACTGTGGGTTCGAACGCCAGACCCCACGATCGCCGACCGTCGCCGTCACCGCACTCCCTGCCGTCGTCACCTCGACGGCGATGGGCTCGCTCGCCAGTGCACCGGCGTGCAGGACGCTGTTCGACACGGCCTCGTTGACCGCCGTGACCACCGCGAACCGCGTCCACTCGGAGAGTTGCTGCTCGTCGAGCCACGCGTCGAGCGTGCCGCGCAGGCGCGGCAGTTCGTCGACGTCGGCGCGGACGCTCGCCCGGGCGGAGCGGGCGGTGCCTTCGAAAAGCCGACCGTCGGAGCGAACCGCGCGGTGAGAAGCGCGACGTCGTCGGTCATGCCGTCGCCGAACACGTCGAGCAACCGATCGCACAACACTTCCGGGGCACTCGCCGCATGCTCGTCGACCGCGTCGAGCATGCGCGACAGGCCTTCGTTGATCGGCTCGCCGCGGCGTTCGATCAGACCGTCGGTGTACAGCACGAGCGACGAGCCGGCGGGTACGTCGATGCCACCGTCGGCGGACCCGCGGGCACGTCGGCGAACCGCGCGTGGCACCCGGGAGCGAGCAGGACGGGTGGCACGTGTCCCGCGCCGGCGGCGCGCGCGACACCGTTGACGAGATCGAAGCGCGCGACAAGGCACGTCACCATCCCGGGACCGAGCGCGCGCAGATACCCGTTCGCGAGGGTCAGCACCTGCCCCGGCTCCTGCCCGGTCATCGCCGACGCGGCGACGGCATGGCGCACCGCTCCCATCACGGCGGCCGCGTCGACGCCCCGGCCCGCGACGTCGCCAATGGCGAGCGTCAACTGACCGTCGCGCAGGATGGCGTCGTACCAATCGCCGCCGACCTCGGCGTCGGACGCGCCCGGGCGGTAACGGCTCGCGAGCTGCACCGACGCCGACTGCGGGAGCTGGCCGGGCAGCAGCGCGGTCTGGAGTGTGTGCGCGACCGACGCCAGATGCTCCTCGACGAGCTTGCGGGGCGTGATGTCGGTGATCGTCGCGAGCACCATCGGCCCGTGCGACGTCGCGAGCGGCGTGAGCCCGATCTCGACACGGAACTCACTCCCCTCCTTGCGGCGCCCGAACAGGTCGCGTCCGGCACCCATGGGTCGAGGCGTGGGGTGCTGCTGGTAGCCGCGGCGTAACGCGGGGTGCGCGCGCTGGCTGGATTCGGGAACGAGGATCTCGACGGGCCGGCCGAGGAGCTCGCCACGCTCGTACCCGAACAGCGCCTCTCCGGCCGGATTGACGAAGGCGATGCGCCCGTCGCCGTCGACGAGCAACATGCCGTTCGACGACGCTTCGACCACGTCGCGGAACGGCGCCTCGAGCGCCCCGCTCACCGACGTGCGCTCCGAGCTGCGGTGGTACTCGTGCGCGGTCAGCGGGCCGTCCCGGTCGGCGTCGGCACGTCACGAAGGTATCGCCCGGAGCGAGAACGGTCGAGCACCTCGTAGCCTCCGCGTGCATGGAACCCGCGCCGCACGACGCATGGATGGAACGGGCGCTCGCCGAAGCGCGCGCGGCACCGGAGCACGGCGACGTGCCGGTCGGTGCGGTCGTCGTGGACCTGGACGCGCGCGAGATCGTCGCGGCGCGTCACAACGAGCGGGAGCTGACTGGCGACCCCACCGCGCACGCGGAGCTGCTGGCGATCCGCGATGCGGCCGCCCACGCGCGAACGTGGCGGTTGGACCACCACGTCGTCGTCGTGACGCTGGAGCCGTGCCCGATGTGTGCCGGTGCGATGTGGGCCGCACGCGTGCGATCGGTCGTGTTCGGTGCGCCGGACCCGAAGGCCGGCGCGGCCGGGACGCTCTACAACTTCGCGAGCGATCCGCGCCTCAACCACGAAACCGACGTGGTGGCCGGTGTGCGAGCGGAGGAGTCCGCGAACCTGCTGCGGGAGTTCTTCTCGGCAAGGCGACCGGGCCCGATCCCGTAACCGGGCAGGGCACCCAACCCGCGCTGAGATGTGCACCGGGCGCGGTAGTCGAGATCGCCCCTCTGCATGATGCGCACCCGGCTCGAGGTCGGATCACATAGCGAGAGCGATCTCGAGATGTGACGCCGAATGACAAAAGCCGCAGGTCCCCCTCGCAGGTGTCGGATGCCCCTCGTCGAAGCACGCAGGAGGCGTCGTAGCTTCGCGCCACCGGCGGACAGGCCGGCGCCGTGAGCCCGAAGACTCAACGCCGGCACGCGAACAGCAGGCAGGCCACGAGCGCCGAGCTCGTCCCCGACGTCTCCGGCCAATCTCCGCGCGTCCGCCTCGGCGATGTGTTGGTCCGAGGTGGTCTCGTCCGGCGCGACGTCGTCGAGGAGGTCGCAGGCGACGCGAAGGAAAGGCGGCTCGGCGAGGCGCTGCTCGAACGTGGCGTGCTCGACGAACTCCGGCTGACTGCGGCGATCAGCGAACAGCTCGCGGTACCCGTCGTCGACCTTCGGCGATCCGAGCCCGAAGGTGACGCGACGAGATTGGTCGCCGCCGTGGACGCGCACGCGCGGCTCGTACTCCCGCTGAGCGTCCACGACGGCGCACTCACCGTCGCCGTCGCCGACCCGCTCGATGACGACGTCATCTCCCTGCTCCGCTCGTTGCCTGTCGCGCGTGTCTGTCTCGCACTCGCCGTCCCGACCCACCTGCGCAAGCGCATCAACCAGACGTACTCGGCGCTGTCGGGTGTCGTCGATGATGTCGAGGCCTTTCGTGCGAGCGACACAGCACCGAGCGGAACGACCGAAACCCCACTCGGCGAGGCGCTCGTCGACGCGCACGCGCCGATCGTGCAGGTAGTCAACAAGATCATCACTCAGGCGCTGCGCGACCGCGCGTCGGATGTACATGTCGAGCCCGGGCCGGCGACGGTTCGCGTCCGTTTCCGGATCGACGGCGCGCTCAAGGACGTCGTCGAGTTCCCGGACGAGATGGGTCCGGCCCTCGTGAGCCGTATCAAGATCCTGGCCGACATGAACATCGTCGAACGCCGCCGTCCTCAGGACGGGCAGTTCGAGATGACGATCGATGACCGGCACCTCGACGTGCGCGTATCTACCACGTCGACGATCTGGGGCGAGAAGACCGTGCTGCGCCTGCTCGATCGCACGCGCTCGCTCTATCACCTCGGTGATCTCGGCATGCCGCCCGAGTCGACCGAGGTGTACTCGCGAATGATCCGGGCGCCGTTCGGCATGGTCATCGTCGGCGGGCCGACCGGCAGCGGGAAGACCACGACGCTCTACGCCACGCTGTCGGAGATCAACCGGCCGGACATCAACGTGATGACGATCGAGGACCCGGTCGAGTACGTGTTCCCCCGGATCAACCAGATCCAGATCAGCGACCAGGCCGGGCTGACGTTCGCGACCGGGCTGAAGTCCATCCTGCGCCAGGACCCGGACGTCATCCTCGTCGGCGAGGTGCGAGACATCGAAACGGCGCGGATAGCGGTGCAATCGGCGCTCACGGGCCACCGCGTGTTCTCGTCGGTGCACGCGATCGACGCAGTGTCGTCGCTGTACCGCCTGCTCGACATGGGCATCGAGCCGTTCCTCGTCACGTCCGCGATCGTCGGCATCGTCGCGCAGAGGCTGGTGCGACGCACCTGCACGTCGTGCGCGGCGCCCTTCGACCCATCGCTCCCCGAGCTGGCGTTGTACCGGAAGCTCGGCGGTGGCGAGAAGGAAACGTGGATCCGCGGCGAAGGATGCCAGTTCTGCGCGGGGACCGGCTACTTCGACCGCATCGGCGTCTACGAGGTGCTCCCGATTACGGACGAGATTCGCCAGTGCGTCATCGAGGCGCGGCCGCCGCGGGAGACACGAGACCTCGCGATCGAGCAGGGTCTGTCGACGCTCCAGGCTGAGGCAGTGCGGTTGGTCGAGGACAACGTCACGACGATGGAGGAAGTTGCGAAGCACGTCATCGCGAGCGAGGACTTCGAGTGAGCACGGCGACGTCGGAGCCAGGCGTCATCACCCCGGACTCGATGCGCGGCCGTGGCGCGCAGACCGTTCCGTGGTACCGGCGCGACGTCCAGCTGATGCGGTCCGTCACCCTCGCGGAGGTGATGAACTTCTCTCGCCAGGGGGCGGCGTTCATGCGCGCCGGAGTACCGGTCCTCGACGCGCTCGCCGTCGTCGCCGAAGAGAGCGCGTCGAAGAAGATGCGCGAGGTGCTCACCGACGTGCAGCGGCGGCTGCGAGCGGGCGCGGGCTTCGGTGACGCCGTCGCCGCGCATCCGAGGGTGTTCCCCGGTTACTACGTAGCCGTCGTCCGTGCCGCCGAGCTCACGGGGGCGCTCGACGAGGCGCTCGAGCATCTCGCCGGCTATCTCGAACGCGAGGTCGAGTCGCGCCGCCAGGTCAAGAGCGCGCTGGTCTACCCGTTCATCGTGGTCGGCCTCGCCGTCGTCGCAGTCGTGATCATGGCGTTGTTCGTCCTGCCGCGGTTCCAGGATCTCTACCAGAACCTCGACGCGCGCCTGCCGCTTCCGACACGCATGCTCCTCGGGTTCACCGACTTCGTCGCGAACTGGTGGTACGCGATCGTCGGCACGACGGGAGGGGCGTTGCTCCTCGTATCGGCGGTCCTGGGCGGCACTCAGGGCAAGCCTCGACGCGACGCCCTCTTGCTGAAGGTGCCGTCGATCGGAGGACTCTTCCGGCTCATCGCCATCGAGCGCTTCTGTCGCGTGCTCGCGGCACTGGTGCACAACGGCGTCCCGCTCCCCGACGCAGTCAGGGTCTCGGCCGACAGCACCAACAACCGCGTCTTCCAGGCGAAGCTGGCGAGCGTCCGCGACGCGATGATGCGCGGAGAAGGACTCGCGCGCCCGATCGCGGAGGCGGGACTCTTTCCACCCGCGGCCCGCCAGATGATCCGGGTCGGCGAGACCACGGGTTCACTCGGTGAGCAGCTCGAGGCCGCTGCCGTGTTCTACGAGCGGGAGCTCACGTACCGGCTGAAGCGCGTGACCGACACGTTCGAGCCCGCCGTGATCGTGATCGTCGGGCTCATCGTGGCGTTCGTCGCCGTCGCGCAGGTGTCGGCCATGTACAGCGTCTACGACCAGGTCAAGGTCTAGCAGGGAGCGTCATCTCATGAACCGGAGTTGCACAGGAGGCAGGGAGATGCAGCATGCCGCGACCGAACGAGGCGAACACGGCTTCACACTGATCGAGCTGCTGATCGCGATCGTCGTCGTCGGGATCCTGACAGCCGTCGCGATCGTGAGCGTCGCGAGCCTCACGGACAAGGGCGAAACCAGCGCGTGCCAGGCGTCGGTCGACGCCGTGAAGTCGGCGAACGCCGTGCACTACGCGAACACGGGCGACTTCGCGAACCCGCTGGAGGCGCTCGAGACCGCGGGAACGCTCGAGCTGTCCGGCGAGGTCGACATCGCGGGCAACACCATCACCAACCCCGGCAAGTGGGACATCACCTACACGCCTGGTTCGCCGCCCGTCTACGAGGCATGCCCGTAGCCGGCGCGGCGAAGGGAGCGTCGCCTGGACGTTCGGTGAGCGTGCGCGTCCGGTGCCGCGACGAAGCGGGGATCGCACTCGTCGAGATCGTGATCGCGCTCGTCGTCATCGGCCTGGTCGTCACCGCGTACTTCGCGACGTTCACGACGTCCGCGCAGGTCTCGAAGCAGCATCGCGACCTCGTCCGGGCCGACGAGGTGCTGCGCGACTACGCCGAGGCGGTCAAACGCGCCGTGCGCGACGACTGCATCGATCCGCAGACGCGTGCGCCGAGGCCGGGCGCGCAGATCACACCCGAGTACTCGCCGCCGCCGGGATCGGGCTTCACGGTCTCGGCGACGGGCCTTGCGTGCCCATCCGTGACCGAGACCGGAACCGTCCTCATCACCGCGTCGCACCGCGACGTCCAACCGCCGCCGCTCACCATCGAGGTCCGCACGCCGTGAGGCGTCGCGACGAGACAGGCGCCGCGCTCGTGCTCGCGATCGCGTTCATGCTGGCCGTCGGCGCGATCGGGGCGAGCGTGGTCTCGCTCGCCACAACCGCCGCGAAGGGCCACGCCGACCTGGTCGCGATCCGCGACCAGCAGTACGCGGCGGACGCGGCCGTCGAGCGCGCGGTCGTGGCCGTCCGGCAGATCGGCGGAGGCGGACCCGGGATGCAGCCGTGCGGTGGACCGTACGGGTACGCGCTGAACGGAGTCGCGATCCGCGTCGACTGCACGAACGCACCGTCGGTGACGCGGAGCGGCTACCTCCAGCGCAACGTGGTGTTCACCGCGTGTGTCGACACCGACGAACCGTGTACCGACGACAGCACGATCATCCGCGCGCAGGTCAACTACGAGGGTACGGGGCCGGAACCGGGGCAGATCTCGACGACATGGGTCCAGTCGTGGAGCGTGCACCGGTGACCCCCCGGCGACCCGAGACCGGGCTCACGTTCGTCGAGCTCCTGATCTCGATCGTGCTGCTCGGGCTCGTCACCGGTGCCCTCGCATCGGCGTTCGTCACCTCCGTACGAGGTTCGGGACCGACCGCGCAACGGATACGCGAGTCGAACGACGCGCAGCTCGTCGCCGCCTTCTTCGCCCGCGACGCGCAGGCCGCCGGCGGCAGCGACCCCACGACGGCAACCGTCGATCCGGCGATCGGCGTGTCGACGTCGGACGCGCTCGGGTGCGCCGGACCCGGCGGTCAGCTCGTCTGGAGGTTCTCGTGGAAGGAGCGTCGACCGGCCGGGCCGCCGGTCGGACACGTGGCGACGTACCGCTTCGACGGCACCGAGCACACGCTGACCCGCGCGACGTGTACCGACGGCGCGCTCACCGGAGCCGCGGTGCTCGCCGAGCACGTCCTCGAGGTCGCCGCGGCGTGCGATCCGGTCGACTGCCCTTCGCTCCCGCGCACCGTCTCGCTGACGATCACGTCGACGACCGACGCCGGGTCGGGCTCGCCGGCGTACGTGTACACGCTGGACGCGAGCGTGCGGCCCGAGGCGCAACGCCCGCCCGGTGGGTCGGTTCCCGGCACGGTCGTCCCCGTGCTGACGCTCGGCGGCACGTGCCACGGTGGTACCAGCGGCCTCGACGTACGCGGGGCGGCCGACGTCGAGGTCCTCGGCCACGCAGTCGTGAACACCGCACAGGTCGCGGGGTGCGTCGCGGCCCGCTTCTCCCCCGGTACCGCGTTCACCGCCGACGCGCTCTCGATCCTCGGCGGCGGGTCGTGCGTCGGTACCCCGTGCGCCCGGGCGACCTTGCACGACACGCGCTTGCCGGATCCGTTCACCGGACTCGACCCTCCGCCCGGCCGGTGCGGGTCGGGAGGCAATCCGGCGCGGGCGACCGACGGGAGCTTCCGGCCGGGCGTGTACCACGAGACGTTGCGCGCCGACGACGGTGCCCGGTTCGGCAGCGGCGAATACGTCCTGTGCCGCGGTCTCGACCTCCGCGGCACGGCGCCCGTCGAAGGTCGCGACGTCCTCTTCTACGTCGCGGGCGGACAGTTCTCGATCGAAGGCGACGGTCCCGTCTTCCTCAGCGGTTCGCCGGCGCGGCACGGAATCGTGCTGTGGCAGCCGGCGTCGAACTCCACCGAGGTCGACTTCGAGGGGAACGGATGCCTGGCGTTGGCGGGAACGGTCTATGCGCCGGACGCCGAGGTGGACCTCGAAGGGGAGGGCGCGACGAAGACGCTCACGGCCGTCGTCGCGTCGGAGCTCGAGATCGACGACGTGAGCGTCGACTTCGGCACGCCGCCCGCGGCCGGCACGCGGGTGACCGGGCCGGCGGCGTGGCCGTCGTGGACCCACGGGCAGCCGTACCCGCCGACGGCCGCCACCGCCGAGGGCGGTTCGTGCGTGTACTCGTGGTCCGCGCAGGATCTTCCGCCGGGCCTCGGCATCGACGCGTCCACCGGCGTCGTGTCGGGCACGCCGACGGACTTCGGAACGTGGTTCCCGACGGTCACGGTCACCGACTCGACGGGCGCGACGGCATCGCGTACCCAGCCCATGACGATCAACCCTCCGCCGTCGATCACGACGGTGTCGCTCCCGCCGGCCGAGGCGGGCACACCGTACGCGGCGACGATCACGAGGAGCGGCGGGACTGCGCCGTACCGATGGTCCGCGACCGGGCTCCCGACGGGGCTCGTGATGGGCGCGACGTCCGGGACGATCGGCGGCACGACGACCCGCACGGGGAGGTTCACCGCACGGGTCACGCTCACCGACGGAGCGGGCGCGACGAGGACCGCGACCTACGCGCTGGACGTCGCCGCCGACGGGCCGCCGAGCATCACGGCGCTGCAGTTGCTCGACGGCGGCGGCACGGCGGGCGCGGTCGAGCCGGACGACCGTATCGTCGTGACGTTCTCCGAGCCCCTTGACCTGTCGACGCTCTGTGCGGGCTGGACCGGCGGTGTGCTCACCGGCCACGTCATCGTGACGAACGGGCCGACGGGCGAGAACGACACCGTGGACGTCGGTGCCGAAACCTGCGAGCTCCGCTTCGGGACCATCGACCTCGGCGCCGGCGGGTACGTCGACGACGATGTCACGTTCGGCGGCTCGGGTACGGAGGCCACGACGATCGGCTGGGAGCCGGCGAGCAACACGCTCACGATCACACTCGGGCGGCGGGCCGGCGGCGCCGCCGGCACCGTGATCACGAGCACGCCGCGCTACGTCGCCGACGCGGCCATCAGTGACCCGGACGGGAACACGATCGCGAACTCCCCGTTCACCGCCCCGAACGGTACGCAGTTCTAGGACGCGCTCGAGCCCGCCCGCGGATGTGCCCGCTGCTCCGGCTCGATCTCTTGGGGGTGGAACGCGGTCGCGAGCGCACTCTCGCGCGTGATGATCCCGTGCGCGACGAGGTTGTTGAGCGACATCTCCAGCGTCTGGTGACCGTCGGAACGCGCGATCTGCATGACGTTGCGCAACTGTCGCGTCTTCCCCTCGCGGATCAGGTTGCTCACCGCCTGCGTGCCGACGAGCACCTCGAACGCGGCGACGAGACCGCGGTTCACGCGCGGGACGAGGCGCTGCGCGACGACGGCTGCGAGCGTGCTCGCGAGCTGGAGGCGGATCTGCGGCTGCCGCACGCCGGGAAACACGTCGACGATCCGGTCGAGCGTCTGCGGTGCATCGTTCGTGTGCAGCGACGACAGGACAAGATGGCCCGTCTCGGCAAGCGTGAGCGTGATCGCGATGCTCTCGGGATCGCGCATCTCGCCGACGAGCACGACGTCGGGATCCTCGCGCAACGCGGCGCGGAGCGCACGAGTGAACGACGACGTGTCGAAGCCGACTTCGCGCTGGTGCACCACAGCCCGGTCGTTCGTGTGGAGGTACTCAATCGGGTCCTCGATCGTCAGGATGTGGCAAGCGCGCGTCTGATTGATCGCCTCGACGAGCGACGCCATGGTGGTCGACTTGCCGCATCCGGTGGGACCGCAGAACAGCACGAGGCCCTGCTTCAACCGAGTGAGCTCACGCACCGCGCGCGGGAGACCGACCTCGTCGACGGACGGGATGCGGTTGTGGATCAGTCGCAGCGTCACGGTCGGGCACCCGCGCTGGTAGAAGACGTTGCCGCGGAACCGCTCCTGACCGACGGAGAACGCAAAATCGAGATCGAGCTCCCGGCGCAGCGTGGCGAGCTGCGTGCGGTCCAGGAGCTGATGGAGGACGTCGCTCATCGCCTGTTCGTCCACGACCCCGAACTCGCGCAGCGGTGCGATCGTGCCGTCGACACGGGCGAGGGGCTGCATGTCGATGGTGAACACGAGGTCCGTCGCCCGAGCCGCCGTCGCCACCCGCAGGACGTCCCTCAACGTCCCTGTGACCTCCACGTCGTGAGGCTAACCCTGCTCGTTCGACGGGCAACAGTTCGATCGGCGTCGGTGCCTCTCGGCGGGGCGATCAGGTCCGATCCCGTAACATTCCGCCCCGGAGGGATGCGAGAGCGGCCGAATCGGATGGTCTCGAAAACCATTGTGGCGCAAGCCACCGTGGGTTCAAATCCCACTCCCTCCGCTCCCTCGGGCCCCGCTGCGGCGGGGCCCGGCCGCGCCTTGTTCTTGCGCTGACTGCAATTTTGCAGAGCCTGCAATAAACCGCTAGCATGGGCCGGTGACACCGACGTCCCCGCCGCCGGCGGGCCTGCGTGCCCGCAAGAAGGCCGACACGCGCCAGGCGCTCGCGGCGGCCGCGCTGCGCCTGGCGACCGAGGTCGGCCCCGACCACGTGACGGTCGACGACATCGCGGCCGCGGCAGGGGTCTCGCCGCGCACGTTCTTCAACTACTTCTCGTCCAAGGAGGACGCGCTCGTCGGCGTCGATCCCGACCGGCGCGCCGAACTGCTCGGCCGCCTGCTCGACCGGCCCGCCGACGAGGCGCCGCTCGACGCGCTGCGCCACGCGGTCATCGGCGGCGCGGAGACGTTCGAGCAGCGCGCCGAGGAGTGGAGTGCACGCATGCGTCTCGTACGCGAGCACGACTCCCTCGTACCTCGGTACGCGGCAAGCTTCCACGACGTCGAGCAGGTGCTGATCCTCGCGATCGCGGATCGCCTCGGCCTCGACCCCGAGAGCGACGTCTACCCCGCGCTCGTCGTCGGCGTCGCGTTGACCGCCATGCGCGTCGCGCTCAAGCAGTGGGACGCGACCGGGCACGCAACGCCGCTCGTCGAGCGGATCGACGCCGCCTTCGACGCGATCGCACAGGGGTTGCCGCGCCCGTGAACGACGCTCACCGCGCGCCTCTGACGCACCGCCAGGTGCTCGTCGTGTTCAGCGGGCTCATGCTCGGCTTGCTGCTCGCGGCGCTCGACCAGACGATCGTCGCGACCGCGCTGCCGACGATCGTCGGCGACCTCGGCGGCCTCGACCATCTGCCGTGGGTCGTCACGGCGTATCTGCTCGCGTCGACGGTCTCGGCGCCGCTCTACGGCAAGCTCGGCGACCTCTACGGGCGCAAGCGGCTGTTCCAGACGGCCATCATCGTGTTCCTCGCCGGCAGCGTGCTGTGCGGCATCGCGCCGTCGCTCCCCGCACTGATCGCGTTCCGTGCCCTCCAGGGACTCGGCGCGGGCGGTCTCATCGTGCTCGCGCAGGCGATCATCGCGGACGTCGTGTCGCCCCGCGAGCGCGGCCGCTACCAGGGATACTTCGGCGCGACGTTCGGCGCCGCCAGCGTGGCCGGTCCGCTGCTCGGCGGTTTCTTCACCGACCACCTCACCTGGAGGTGGGGTCTTCTACGTCAACGTTCCCCTCGGCATCGCGGCATTGTTCGTGACCAGCGCCGTGCTGCCACCGGCAGTGCGCCGGCGAGACGTCCGCATCGACTACGCGGGCTCGGCCCTGCTGACGACGGTCATCTCCGCGATCGTGCTCGTCACCACGTGGGGTGGAACCGACTTCGCGTGGTCGTCGCCGGTCATCGTGGGGCTGACCCTCGCGGCGTTCGCCGCGCTGGGCTTGTTCGTCGCGGTCGAGCGGCGCGCGCCCGAACCCGTGCTGCCGCTGCGGCTCTTCCGCGACGAGGTGTTCAGCCTGTCGAGCGCGGTCAGCTTCATCGTCGGCGTCGCGATGTTCGGTGGCATCAGCTACCTCCCGTTGTTCCTCCAGGTCGTCGGCGGCGCGTCGGCGACGAACTCGGGTCTCCTGCTGCTGCCGCTCATGGGTGGGCTGCTCGCGACGTCGATCGCGTCCGGACAGGTGATCTCCCGTACCGGCCGCTACCGCTGGTTCCCGATCGCCGGCACTGCGATCGCGAGCGGTGCGCTCGCGCTCATGTCGACGATGAGCGAGGAGACGAGCCGCCTGATGTCCGGGCTCTACATGTTCATGCTCGGCGGAGGGATCGGCCTGGTCATGCAGGTGCTCGTCATCGCGATGCAGAACTCCGTCGCAACGCGCGACGTCGGCGTCGCGACATCGTCGGTGAACTTCTTCCGATCGGTCGGTGGATCGGTCGGCGTCGCGCTGTTCGGAACGCTCTTCAACGCGCGCTTCGCAACGGAAGCCAGCGATGCCGCGGCGCGCGTCGGGACGCAGATGACACCCGAGATGATCCGCGCGCTCCCGGACGACGTGCACACGGACTACGTGTCCGCGATGGCGAGCTCGTTGACGACCGTCTTCGCGTGGGCCGTGCCCGTGATGGTCGTCGGCTTCGTGCTCGCCTGGTTCCTGCGCGAGCGGCCGCTGAAGACCTCGCACGACGAGGCGCACGAGACACGCGTACTGGAAGCCGTCGGCGTCTGAGGTCCGTCAGCCGAGCCTCAGGTTCGCGTGGATCTCCCGGGTCGCGGGCGACCGGTTCAACGTGTAGAAGTGGAAGCTCGTCACACCACCCGCGCGCAGCGCTTCGCACAGCTCCGTTGCGGCCTCGACTCCGACGCGGTGCATCGCCGCCTCGTCGTCCTCCACGGCCCGGAGGCGCTGCTCGAGCCATGCGGGGAAGTCGGCACCCGACAGCTCGGCCATCCGCTTCACCGACTTGACGTTGGTCACCGGCATGATCCCGGGGATCAGCGGCGTCGCAACTCCTTCCGCGGCCATGTCGTCGAGGAAGGAGAACCACACGTCGGGCTCGAAGAAGAACTGCGAGATGCCGAAGTCCGCGGCCGCGAGCTTCTCGGCCTGGCGGCGGCGATCGTCGGTCCGATTGGTGGAAGCCGGATGGCCCTCGGGATGGACCGCGACGCCGACGGAGAACCCGCCGATCCCGCGCACGAGCGAGATGAGGTCGACCGCGTGCGCGAGCTCGCCGGGCGGCAGGTCGAGGTCCTTGGGCGGATCGCCGCGCAGGGCGAGGATGTTCTCCACGCCCGCCTCGTCGTAGCGACCGACGATGTCGGCGAGCTCGGTGCGGGTGTGCGCCGCGCACGTCAGGTGGGCCATCGCCGTCATGGCGGTGTCGCGGTTGATCCGCACGACCAGATCGTGCGTCCGCTCCCTTGTGGTTCCCCCTGCCCCGTAGGTCACCGAGACGAACGACGGCCGCAGCGGCTCGAGCTCGCGCAGCGTGGCCTCGAGCTGCGCTTCCGCGGCCGGCGTCTTCGGCGGGAAGAACTCGAACGAATAGCTGGGCCCGGCCGCGAGGATGTCGACGATCCGTGTCACGGCGGAGAAGTTACTTTCCAGGAACCACCCCGTGCTAGAGTACCCCCGTACCGTATGCGTGGCTACACGATGAAGAAGGACGAGTACCAGAACCGGCTCCGCCGCATCGAGGGGCAGGTGCGCGGCTTGCAGCGCATGATCGACGACGACGCCTACTGCATCGACGTGCTCACGCAGATCGCCTCCGTCTCCAAGGCGCTCCAGGGCGTGGGGCTCGGTCTGCTCGACGAGCACCTCCGCCATTGCGTGCGCGCCGCCGCCGCGACCGACGGCGACGCCGGCGACGCGAAGGTGCACGAGGCGGTCCAGGCGATCGAGCGTCTCCTCCGGGCCTGACGGCGTCTTTTCGCGTTTCGGACGAACTACGCGATTGTCACAACCTGGGAGCGCGCCCTACGATACGACGCGAGGGGTCGGGGTAGGGAGGCCAGGTGCGCCGCAGGGGAACCGGCACACGCAGGTGGCGATGGAGCGCTCCCGCGCTCCTGCTCGTCGTCGCGACCTCGGCCGCGCCCGGCGGCGGGCGGCTGACCACCGCGGCGGCAACGTTCTCGACGCGCGGCAGCGTCGAGCAGGTGTCGGTCGTACACGCGCCTCCCGGCGCGGAGCTCGCCCTGCGCGACGCCGCTGGCGATGTCGTGGCGGTGGAGCACGCCGATGCTGCAGGCAGCGCGCTGTGGCGCGACGTCGCACCCGGCTCGGGTTACCGCGTCGAGGCGCGCGCGGGCGGCACGAGCGCACTCGGCACGCCGGTCGACGTCATGTCCCCGACCGCCACGCCGCCACCCACGCTGTACACGGGCCAGCAGCTCCAGCCGGGCTTCGGCTACATCACGACCCGCGACGGTACGACGCTCAGCGCGACCGTCACGCTCCCGGGCCCGCCCGACGCGGGCCCGTACCCGACCGTGGTCGAGTACTCCGGCTACGCGGCCTCCGATCCCGCCAACCCGCAGCCGAGCACGTTGATCGCGCAACTGCTCGGCTACGCGACCGTCGCGGTCAACATGCGTGGCACCGGTTGTTCGGGCGGGGCGTTCACGTACTTCGAACAATTGCAGGTGCTCGACGGATACGACGTGATCGAGACGGTCGCCGCGCAGCCTTGGGTCGCGCACGGCAAGGTCGGCATGATCGGTATCTCGTACCCGGGTATCAGCCAGCTGTTCGTCGCGCAGTCGCGGCCACCGCATCTCGCCGCGATCGCGCCGCTGTCGGTGCTCGCCGACACGTACCGCAGCACGTTGTACCCGGGCGGGATCTTCAACGACGGCTTCGCGCTCTCGTGGGCGAGCGAACGCGCCGAGCACGCGAAGCCCTACGGGCAAGGTTGGGAACAAGCGATCGTCGACGCAGGCGGTCCCGCCGGCGAGCAGTGCGAGCAGAACCAGCTCCTGCGCCTCCAGAACCAGGATCTCGTCGGTGAGATCGACGACAACCCCTACTACGACCCGACCCTCGGTGACGCGCTCGCGCCCGTCTCGTTCGCCGACCGCATCGACGTGCCGGTGTTCAGCGCAGGCGCGTGGCAGGACGAGCAGACCGGCGGGCACTTCGCGCCGCTGTGGGAGCGGCTGGCGAACGCACGACTCTTCGCCACGAACGGCACCCACGTCGACAGCCTGCTCGCCGAGGTCAACCGCTGGTACGAGTTCCTCGAGTTCTACGTCGCTCGGCGGATCCCCAGGATGCCCGCCCTTCCCCGGCTCCTCGCGCCCGCGTTCATCGAGCAGCAGCTCGGCATCCCGGGCGTAACGCTGGAAGCCGACCGGTTCACCGGCTACCCGTCGTACGAGGCGGCGCTCGCGGCCTACGAGGCCGAGGCGCCGGTGCGCGTCCTGGTCGAGAACGGCGGAGTGCCCGGCAAGCCGGGCGTCCCCACCGGCACGTTCGAGTTGTCGTTCGATTCGTGGCCGCCGCCACAGACCCAACCGACGACGTGGTGGTTCCAGCCCGACCAGCGGCTCTCGACCTCGCCACCGACGATCGCCGACGGCGACGGCCGCGCCGCCACGTCGTACGTCTACGACCCGTCGGCCAAGCCGCGGACCAACTACACGGGCGCGCCCTCGGCGATCTGGGGCGCGCTGCCCGAGTACGACTGGAGGCCGCTGCCGGTCGGGCGCGCGCTGGCGTTCGACAGCGAACCGCTCACGGCCGAGACGGTGATGGTCGGCTCGGGAAGCGTCGACCTGTGGCTGCGGTCGACCGCACCGGACACCGACATCGAGGTGACGCTCACCGAGGTGCGCCCGGACGGCGCCGAGATGTACGTGCAGAGCGGCTGGCTGCGCGCGAGCCACCGCGCGCTCGACCCGAACCGGGCGACCGAGCTGCGGCCGTGGCACACGCACACACAGGCGGACGCCGCCGACCTCGCCGGAGAGCAGTTCGCGAGTGCGCGCGTCGAGCTCCTCCCGTTCGCGCACGTGTTCCGGCCGGGGTCGCGCATCCGCATCACGGTCGAGGCGCCGGGCGGGAACCGACCCCTGTGGACGTTCGACACGCTCGACGAGGAAGCCCGCAACGAGATCGCGCACTCGGCCGGCCGCCCGTCGCGCGTCGTGCTGCCCGTGATCCCGGGCGTCGACGCACCCGACGCACTCCCGGCGTGCCCGTCGCTGCGCGGCCAGCCGTGCCGCGTCGCACACGGCGTCGCCCAGCCGATCGAGGTGACGGCGACGATCGCAGGCGACGACGCAACGGTCGCGTGGAAGGCTCCGCCGAGCGTCCGGCCCGGCCTGACGGTTACCGGGTATCGCGTCCGGGAAGCGCCCGGCGGCGCGACCACCGACTTGGGCGAGGATGCGCGCTCGGCGACGTTCCACGACCTCGGGCCCGGCTCCCACACCTTCACCGTCGAGGCGCGCTACGCCGACGGCGGCGGCAGCGGCCGCTCGACGCCTTCCAACACGATCGTCGCCGCCGCCGCG
>Ga0073934_10004592_pt1 | contig 22663 bp, 17 predicted proteins | sample LarsenN4metaG_FD_76834 | JGI IMG/M metagenome (GOLD analysis project Ga0073934, IMG submission 76834) | Hot spring sediment bacterial and archeal communities from British Columbia, Canada, to study Microbial Dark Matter (Phase II) - Larsen... ...
TCCCTCACTCCCTCACTCCCTCACTCCCTCGCCCCCTCACTCCCTCACCCCCTCACTCCCTCACCCCCAGCCCCCCTTGCCAACAAAAAATTCCCAGAGATCACCACCCCTGGGAATTTTTCAATCAATCTAAATTGCTATTAACGCCGACTCATCGACATGACAATTTGCAGAATGTACCAGAACAGCAACGCGACTGACGCAAACAGTTCTAAAGAGGCTGCAACGTGCTGACCAGGTTGGTAGTAATGCATCACCTTAGAGGTGTCATAAAGAATTGCACCAGCCGCAAATAGCACCATGATGGCAGAGAAAAATAACCCTAGCTGGAACCCAAAGATGGCGCTACAGATGATCACACCCAATGCGACAAAACCGCCAATCATCAGAATGCCACCGAGAAAAGAAAAGTCTTTCTTGGTAACGAAGGCGATCGCGGTCAAGGCGGCAAACAACAACAACGTCAAAATGCCCGCTGTTGGAATAACGCTAGGGTCAGAGAAGACAGCCGCAATGTAAAGTAGAGGGGCAAAAATTATCGCTTGGGCAACAACCTCAAGCCCCAGGCCCAAATACTGGGTTTGCACAGAAGCTTGAGCGGCAAAGCTGCGAGCCATCCAGCCAATGAGGGAAAACGCTGCCAAAACGCCTAACCAGACAAAACGGCCACTACCCAACAGGAGGTCAGCCAATGCGCCAGCAACCCCGGTTTGAAACAAAATAAACTCAACAACGACGAAAGCCCCAATTGCACCCGCAAGGTGCAGGTAGGTATTTCGAATAAATTGCGCCCGTTCAGTTGGGCGAGCCTGAGCAACAGTAACCATGCGGTATGCTTCTCCGGAAGTTGATATAAGAGTTACTCACGAGTCTAACAAAGCATCCTGGAAAAGACTTTCATTTTTAGGTAACGAACTTTCTATGCCTGCTATGTGAGATCGCCTGCAATTATGCAATCTCAGGTGACTTTAGAATCGTAGGAGGTTTTAGAAGTGACAAAAGGCTTACTTTATAGGGGCGGTTGAGAAAGCGGGTGCAAAATCTGACTAGCCCCCCGGCGAGTGCCGTCTCCGTTGCTTCGCGCCTTGGCGCTGAGGCTGAAGAAGACGGCTGAGGGGTGAAGGCTGATGGATTGTGTTAAATAAACGGGGCTAAATCAAAGTTAGTTGCCAGGATCGCCGATCGCGAAGACGCAGCCATCCATTGTCGCGAAGACAACTTGATTGGCGGGTTTCGACGTTTCAAAATCCTGCAAGCCCCAATGCCATTGGCGAGAGGTGGCTCGTAACTGCATGACGGCATGTTTCACAGGATCGATGGTCTTTTCGGTAAATTGCAAAAACTCATCTTCAGCCCGCCGATAGTCTGTAATCTCGACCACATATAAATAGACAAGATTAAAAGACAGAACCGGATTGTAGGTAATTGCAAAAACGCGATCGCCCACAATTCGCTCAATCGCAGGGATTGTGTGAGTTCCGGCTAGGCACGTTTGCACAAACTGTTCATGCTCAACGGGCAACAGCTCCAACTCTGGCAAGTGCAAAACCCGCAACAGTTTTTCGGCTGCAGGGTTGAGTTTAATCACTGTGCCATCGGGGCTACACACCAAAATCGGCATGGGATTGCGGCGTAAAAACAGCGACAGTCGAATAATATCTGCTTCGGCATAGCTGTCTCGCTGCGATGAGCCAGAGTTTGGCTGATTTGAGGCGGGCGAGCCGCCATTTGGGTCAGATTGCCCATCGGCATTTGAGTTATTTTTGATTACCATTTTGTTAGCTCCTCAAGTTGTGGTGGAGTCAAGCCAGGACAGGGTGTCGCAGCCGGGTCCTGGCTTTTAACGAATTACGAGTCAACCATGCACCCTGGCAGACTTGGGGGTGCCTGAGCAGAATTCAATTTTGGAAATAGCCGACTAGCTTAAGGTTGGCGATCGCTCGTTGATTTCTTTTTTCTTTTGCTTTAAGAAACAATTTCCTGGTTCGGCAGGTCTCTAAGAAGAATCGTGGAGGTCGCGCGGTTGGATTAGATCGGTTCCTGACTGAATTCCGCATTATTACGGAAAGTTCACTCTGTGATTGGCACCCCCGGTTGGTCTGCTTCTTAATTGTGCATACGGAGCCTGTTTCCTTGGGTGATGGTTGACCAAAGCAGATGTGAATCTTGTCATCAAAATTTTGTGATAAATCGTCTCCGTATAATTGACGAACCGCAGTGTCAAACCTGATCCAGATCACAAGCCAAATCGGGATTACCCGGTTCAACGAAGGAGCTTTAGAAATAGGTTGCTTTAAATCGCTAGATGCAGGTCAATTCGTCTGGAAGTCATAAAGCTATAAAATTTGGAGCAAATTGGCTAAAAACTCGTAATTTGAGTGACGTGTAGGAGAGCAGCGCGAACTCCTGTTTAAGATAGAGGCGGGTTCCCTCCAATAGTTAAGATGCATCACTCAAGTTCTAAAAGGTGTTTTAAGGTGGATGTCGGTTCAGGTTTTACCTCAATTCAACACGCGATCGCTGCGTGAAAATGGGCGGCAATATTATGTTGATGATCGGGGCAATCGACTGCCCAGTGTCACCACGATTTTGAATGCCACCCGTCCACCCGAACAACGGGAAGCGCTGGCTCGTTGGAAAGAGCGGGTCGGTGCAACCGAAGCCGTTCGGATTAGCACAACTGCCAGTCGTCGAGGAACGGGCACGCACAAACAGGTCGAGCGCTATTTGCGGGGTGATGCAGTCGTTTGTTCTGACTCGGTGCGTCCCTACTGGGAAAGCATCAAACCGGTGTTACAAGCTGTTGACAATGTTCGCCTGATTGAAGGCACAGTGTTTCACTACGACCTGGGCTACGCAGGCAAGGTGGACTGTGTGGCAAGTTATGAAGGGGTGCCTTGCTTGTGCGAGTGGAAAACGAGCGATCGCCCCAAACAGACCTTAGACCGTTTGCATGACTATCCCTTACAGCTCGTTGCCTATTGGGGGGCGGTCAACCAGTTTTATCAGAATTATGATGTTGACCTGAAAAATGCTCTGCTTGCGATCGCCCTGCCAGAGCAAGCCGCTGAGGTGTTTTGGTTTGATGCAGAGGCGTTAGCTGTTTACTGGGCGACTTGGGCAGAGCGTGTGAAGCGGTTTTGGTTGAGGCAGGGTGGTCGATAGTGGGGAAATAAATAAGGAGTTGCAAGAAATGTTTCTCACTGCAAGCGAAATAAATCTGGCTGTGGGTAATCTGGTAAATATTTGAGGGCTGAAACCGAGCTGCTGAGGGCTTTTAAGGAAGTTTACAAAGAATTTGCCCTAAGAGTTGGGATTTTTTTAAAGAAATTGGTTATCCTTATCTAACTCAAATGCCTTGCTCATAACACATACTTCATTGTGTCGAGTTTGCTTTGTAGCCCTGTGTTCACATTAGCGAGAAACCTTAACAAGAAGGTTAATAATATCTCCGAACATAGGAATAGATAAGCTGTATATTACCTTTGATAGATTGACTCACATTAGATGACCGCAGTGCCTTTGCCCCGACAACCTTCGCAATCCTCGGATCTCAGCAATCCTTCGCCTGAGATCACGCCTGTGTTTGCGTTGAAGGAGTTGGTTGCGCGTCTGAATCGTGAGCAGCACAAGATTCAAGACCTGCTCAGTTCGCTCGGTTTTGCTCTACGTAGCTTCAACAACTTGAATCAGTTTCTAGAGTTGATTCCGTTGATGGCGAGTCGAGTGACCGATTGCGATGGAGGTGCCCTCTTATTATTTAAACCCAATGGGCAAGTCCGCTTAGAGCGCTTGCACTGTCAAGACAGTCGGCTGTGTCAGGACGTTCGCAAGGCGATCGAGTCAGCAACCCGTCAAATCAGTGCGTCGATCGCAGCCGCAAAAACGGAGGAGGTAACTGCCATTTCGCCCAGCACGATTGCTGCCCTCGATCAGCAGATGAGCTTTTGCCTGGGTGCCGATGTGCAAGTCTTTGGCACCGCGATTTTAGTTAAGAATACAGAACGGGGTCGGCTTTACGTCTTTAGTCGCGACCCTCAATATACGTGGACTGAGACACGCCAAAAGCTGGTGCGTCTGGTGGCTGACCAAACAGCGGTGGCGATCGAAAACGATGAGCTGACCGTTGAGCTACGTAAGAAGGAACGCTTAGACCGTGAACTGGAAATTGGGGCTGATATCCAACTGCGGTTGCTGCCGCGTCAGTGCCCCAAAATTATGGGGTTGGAGCTAGCGGCACGTTGTCAAACCGCAAATCGTGTCGGGGGTGACTATTACGACTTTATCCCCGCGAGTTATGACCAGGTGCGATCGCGCAAAGAAGGTCACAGTGAGTCGGGCAAATGGAGCATTGTCATTGGCGATGTGATGGGCAAAGGGGTGCCTGCTGGGTTAATTATGACAATGACCCGTGGCATGCTACGGGCTGAGGTGCTAAACGAACACTCTCCGGCTCGTATTTTGCAGCATCTCAATCGCGTTATGTATGCCGATTTAGAGAACTCAAATCGATTTGTCACGCTGTTTTACTCTGAGTTCAACCCGCAGACGCAGGTGTTGTCTTATAGTAATGCGGCGCACAATCCGCCTTTGCTCTGGCAGGCCGCGACGAATACGATTAAGCGATTAGATACGTTGGGAATGTTGATCGGGCTAGATGCTGACACGCAGTATCAAGATGCACAAATTCAATTGCTGCCGGGAGACACTCTGATTTATTACACCGACGGTTTTACAGATGCTGCTAACCAAAGTGGTGAGCGGTTTGACGAAGAAAACCTGATGCGGGCCTTTCAATGGGCTTGTCAGTATTGCGATGGCCCTCAAGAAATCCTGGATTACTTGTTTGAGCAGGTTCAGAATTTTATTGGCTCCAATAAACGGAATTCTGACGATATGACGCTAATCGTGATGCAAGCTCAGCCAGAGCCAGCTCCTATAGAGTAACTACGCCGAAGTTTCGATTTTCTGATATGCTGACTTGGCGTTAGCCTTACGCACCAGTATGATGTGCTTTAACGAGGAGGGCTTTGGTTGAAATGGACGCAAGCTTTTTACATGATTTCGCAAGCAGTTTGACTCACGTTTCGCAGGTGGTGGATTACTCACAGGTGTTGCACTGGCATCTGCCGCTCGATTTAGCGCAACAATTTAAAGATCCTGATTTTGTTGGCGATCTCACCAAAACCTGGAATAATTTCGTCAAAACGGGTCAGGTTTGGGCTTTTCTAGCAGGTCTGGTTTTAGGGTATTTAGTGAAAACCTTCACGAGTTTTGGTTGATCTGTTTGTTGACATCTAGCGATTTTGTAAGGGGCTTCCTTGAATAATCCTGCTACTGCAAACCAGCCATCCACCTGGAGCCAACGGTTTGAATCGGCACTGCATCCCGCGATCGCGCGGTTTAATGCGAGCATTGGTTTTGATATTACCCTGATCGAGTACGACATCACTGGTTCACAAGCACACGCGCGGATGTTGGCTCATACCGGCATCATTTCTCCTGAAGAAGGAGATCAACTTGTCAGTGGCTTAGAGCAAGTGCGGCAAGAGTTTCGGGCAGGGCTGTTCGTGCCCGGTGTTGATGCTGAAGATGTACACTTTGCGGTCGAGCGTCGGCTCACTGAAATTGTTGGCGATGTCGGCAAAAAGCTGCATACGGCGCGATCGCGCAACGACCAGGTGGGCACTGATACACGCCTTTATCTGCGGGATCAGATTCAGCAAATTCGCACGCACCTGCGCGAGTTTCAGACGGTGCTGCTGACCCTGGCCGAGCAGCATGTTGAGACGCTCATTCCTGGGTATACCCATTTGCAACGGGCGCAGCCCGTGAGTCTGGCACATCATTTGCTGGCTTACTTTGAGATGGCAGAGCGTGACTGGCAGCGCTTGGGTGAGATTCATCAACGGGTGAATGTATCGCCCCTGGGGTCTGGTGCATTAGCGGGCACGACGTTTCCCATTGATCGCCATTACACTGCGGAGTTGCTAGGCTTTGCTGGGGTTTATGCCAACAGCCTGGATGGGGTCAGCGATCGCGATTTTGCGATCGAGTTTCTCTGCGCGGCGAGTTTGATCATGGTTCACCTCAGCCGCCTGTCTGAAGAGGCGATTATGTGGGCCTCTCAAGAGTTTAGCTTTATTACTCTGACCGATAGCTGTGCCACAGGCTCCAGCATCATGCCGCAAAAGAAAAATCCGGATGTGCCTGAGTTGGTGCGGGGTAAAGCGGGGCGGGTGTTTGGTCACTTGCAGGCTTTGCTGGTACTGATGAAAGGGTTGCCTTTGGCCTACAACAAAGATTTGCAAGAAGATAAGGAAGCCTTGTTTGATGCGGTTGTGACAGTCAAAGCGTGCTTAGAAGCAACCACGATTCTGCTGCGAGAAGGGTTGCAATTTAACACGACACGGCTTAACTCAGCGGTGAACGAAGATTTCTCAAATGCAACAGATGTGGCTGACTACCTGGCGGCTAAGGGTGTGCCTTTCCGAGAAGCCTATAACCTGGTAGGCAAAGTGGTGAAGACCTCAATCGCCCAGGGCAAGCTGCTTAAAGACCTCAGCCTGGAGGAATGGAAAGCTTTGCATCCCGCATTCGAAGCAGATATTTACACCGCGATCGCTCCGGCAACGGTGGTGTCAGCTCGCAATAGCTTCGGTGGCACAGGCTTTGAGCAAGTTCGAAGGGCATTAGCGGCGGCTCAAGCTAAGCTCTGTTAAACCCCCTTCAGGCTGACTTGTGCCCCGACCTCAATTAACTGGACGGGCGGGTAACGCTCCTGAAACAACAGCGGGCGATCGCGGAAGGATGACTGTAAATGTCGTGCCTTGCCCCAGTTCTGAGTCAACCTGAATTTTGCCCTTATGTGCTTGCACGATGTGATGCGATAAATGCAGTCCTAAGCCACTGCCTGCCCGTCGATGATTGCCTTGCATGAAGCTTTCAAACAGGTGAGGAATTTCGTTGGGATCAATGCCGGGGCCAGTGTCTGCAATCTTCAATACTAAGTCGCTCGGTGTTGATTGCAGCTGAACACAAACCGATCCCTGATCGGTAAACTTTAAGGCATTACCAGCCAGGTTCGTGATCACCCGGCGCAACTCCATCGTGTCGGCTTTAACAGTGACTTCAGCGGCATCGCTCTCAGGTTGAAATTCAAATTCTAGCCCTTTTTCGATCGCCAACGGTTTTAGCTCTGTCATCACCTCTTGCACCATATCCATCAGGTTGATGGGGTTCAAAATCAAGGTTTTGCGTCCGGCTTCATAGCGGTAAACCTCCAGCAGCGAGTTGACCATGTGCAGCAGGTTTTGATTGCTGCGTAACATCACGTCGATCGCCTCTTTCATGGCAGGGGTAGGATCTCCCAATGCTCCCTGTTGCATCAGGGTAAGCATGCGGTCAGCGGCAATCATGGGTGTGCGCAGATCGTGGGTCAGACGAGAAACAAAGTCTTCACGTTGACGGGTGATGCGATCTCGTTCGGCTACACTCCACTTTAAGCGCAGGAGAGATCGAACACGGGCGACCAGTTCATCGACATCAACGGGTTTGCGCAAAAATTCATCGGCACCCAGGTCAAGCCCCCGCACCACGCTGGGGTGGTCATGAGCCGTAATCAAAAGGATGGGCAAAAATGGCAATTTAGCGTTTTGCCGAATTCGACGTGTCACCTCAAACCCATCAATTCCGGGCATCATGACATCGAGCAAAAGCAGATCAGGCGGGGATTTCTCAATATACTCTAGGGCGTCAAGTCCGTTATTTAGGGTATCGATGATATATCCCTCTTCCTGCAAAAGCGCCTGAATCAAAAAGCAATTATCGGGTAGGTCATCGACGACCAAAATGCGATCGGCTCTGGTAGGCTGTTTCACTGTCTTTGAACCTGAATGCTTGCAATCGGAAAGTCGCGCCGAAATTCCTAGAACTCTATTTTAAGTAGCGATCACGAACGGCGTACAGCACCACTAAGGGGAGTGCGTTGAAATAATATCCCAGCGGTGCGGTAGGGGCGAATCGCCATTCGCCCTTACAGATTGGCGGTATTGGTACAGTATTTATCTGCAAGTCCCTAAAGAAGAAAGAAAATGGGCAACGAGCAAAGTCAGGAGATTCTGAATTTGGTCTGCATGAAGCGAATTGAGAAACTTTGTAAAAGCCGACTCAATTGCAACAGATATGCCACAGCACAAACTATTCGCTTCCCGGCAGCCTGCTCAAAGCAGTTTTATGCTACCGCTTCAGCTATAAATCAACCCCTATAGAGTCCCGGTTGCTCGAAAGAACTCAAAACCGGCGGCAAAAAGAGCTTGTTTGCCAGTCTGGCAAGAGATATTGGACAGGATTGAATCATTTGACACAACACAGATTTATCTCAAAGCACACAAGTTGTTAAAAGTGGTCAATCTAACCACTACGTGATCTACTGATACCTGTTGCCAGATGGCTGAGGACATTGGAAATAGAGGAAGTTTAGGAACTACGCTCCCCGCTGGGGACTTTACCCCTGCACCTCATCCCAACCAAAGTGACAATGGCTATAACTGAGAAGTCAATCTTCTTATGAGAGCCAAAGCCTTGATAGTCGTTTTGAATATGAGAGTTTAAATTCAGGAATTACAACACTTATCAAGAATGTAGGGCAAAGGTCTTAATTGCACGTCCTCCTATAGAAGGATGAGGAATAGTGACGTTTAGCAACTCACCCACTAAGTTCTAGGTCTAGCTATGCTAGGATAAAAGCCCTGAGTTTATGGTTGAGCTTCTAACTTAAATTACAAACTGCTGATAACTCGCACTTCAATTGCCAGTTTCAGTACGTGAAAGTCCTATTTGCAAAGCACTATTAAGAGGTAACTACTGACGGCATCTGAACTACCTGAGCAAGCATTAGACGGTGAATTAGAGCCGCAAAAACCGTTAGCTGAGCCTTTTCTACCTTTTGAGATTTCTATCTCAGAGTCCGACCTTCGGCAGTTGTCCCCTGCGTTGTTAGCCTACCTTGGGGATGCCGTGTTTGAGCTTTATGTGCGACAGTCGTTGTTGCTTCCTCCTAAGCGAATTCGAAACTATCACCAAGAAGTTGTTAGCAAGGTTCGCGCTGAAGCCCAATTAGACTACCTTCAAACTCTCATGCCCTACCTGACGGAGGCAGAATGTGAGGTCGTGCGACGCGGTAGAAATGCGACTACAACGCGATCGCGAAGAGCTGCTCCCGATGTCTATCAACAAGCCTCTGCACTTGAAACGTTGATTGGCTATCTCTATCTCACTGACCGATCCCGTCTATCGCACTTATTTTCTTTACTCACGCTTGATTTACCTTCATCGCCATCATCATGAAATCTAAACCTTCTTCTGGTCGTCCGCGTTCTTCTCGCCCCAGCAATCCTCGATTTAACAAATTCAAGTCGAGCGAGGAGCGTGATACATCTTACAATCGCGACGAGCGGCCCTCTGGTTACAAGCCCCGTAAAGGTCGCACTGACCGCAACAGCGATCGCCCGTCTGGCTACAAGCGCCAAGATGAAAATGGCGAAAAGCCAAACTTTAAGCCTCAGCGTGAGTATGGTGATCGTTCTAACTCTGGCTATAAGCGGCAGGATGACCGCCCTAGCTCTGGCTATAAGCGCCGGGATGAACGGCAGGATGATCGCCCTAGCTCTGGCTATAAGCGCCGGGATGAACGGCAGGATGACCGTCCCTCTGGCTACAAGCGCCGGGATGAGCGGCAGGATGACCGTCCTAGCTCTGGCTATAAGCGCCGGGATGAGCGACAGGATGATCGCCCTAGCTTTGGCTACAAGCGCCGAGATGAGCGACAGGATGACCGCCCTAGCTCTGGCTACAAGCGCCGGGATGAACGGGATGGAAAGCCCAACTTTAAGGCTCGCCGGGAGTATGGCGATCGCCCTGGTTTGCCATCTCGCCCTAACAAACGGTTTGAGAATGAAGGTGACAAGGCTGCACCAAAGTTGCGTCAGCGTGAGCAAAACTCGGTCATTCCCGTTGCGCAGTTTGAGCCTGAACTCGATTTAGCCAAACCACTCACCAGTCAAACAGATGTCGCAGCGGCTGAAGTAGACGAAACCGAAAACGATTTTGTTTATGGTCGTCATTCTGTTTTGGCGGCTTTATCTGGGGATCGTAACCTGCATCGCATTTGGGTAACCTCTCGACTTCGCTACGATGCGCGATTTCATTCATTGCTGCAACAGGCAAAAGCCAATGGTGCTGTGATTGATGAAGTTGAGCCACAACGGCTGGATCAAATGACAAATCGAGCGATCCACCAGGGGATCGTTGCCCAAATTGCTCCTTACGAGTATTTGGAGCTTGGGGATCTGATTCAGCAAGCAAAAGCTGCCTCTCCGCAACCGGTGTTGTTAGTCGCCGATGGGATCACAGATCCCCACAATTTGGGCGCGATGATTCGTACGGCTGAAGCAATGGGAGCGCAGGGTTTAGTGATCCCGCAACGGCGTGCAGTGGGTATCACTTCAACGGTGATGAAGGTTGCAACGGGCGCACTAGAGACGTTTCCAGTGGCTCGCGTTGTCAATCTCACCCGTGCATTAGAAGAACTGAAAGAGGCTGGTTTTTGGATTTATGGCACTTCTGCTGAAGTGGATGAAGTCTTACCAAAGGTTGATTTTTCGGGATCAATTGCTCTGGTGATCGGCTCTGAAGGTGAGGGGTTAAGCTTGCTGACTCAACGAGCCTGCGATCGCCTGGTATCAATTCCTTTGCGGGGTAAAACCTCTAGTTTGAATGCTTCTGTCGCAACTGGAATGGTTCTCTATGAGATCTATCGGCAGCGGATTGACATATCTTCTGTAGATCGATTAGAAAAAGCTATGTGGTTAAAACCATAAAATGTGACGGAGTATAACAAAAGCTAAAGATTAAGCGCAGTAAGATATGCCTGGTAACAATCGGCAAAGCCGTTGACCTTGGTGGAGCAACAGAATAGCAATGGAAGTTTTGACAACCGCTTTAAATGCATTAGGGTTAGCATGGTGGGTCGAAATAGTTACGGATAGCCCTCGTTGTACGTACTATTTTGGTCCTTTTGTAACTGAAGCTGAGGCTACAGCTGCTAAGCCTGGATACATCGAAGATTTGGAAAACGAAAATGCTCAGGGTATCAGAGTTGTAGTGAAGCGCTGCAAGCCAGTCAAGCTAACAATTTTTGATGAAACTGACGATTTTCTGTCGAGGCATGTGCGGGGACAACTGAGTGGTCAGTTCCAGTAGATGCATCTTTCAGACTTTGCTCCTCTCACTCGCTGGGGAAAGCAATTCTCTAATTTAGGTAAAGGCAAGTAAAAACCCTGACATTCAATTGAAGTCAGGGCTTGACGTTTTATCCAAAAAGACAGGGACTTAATTGGGCTAACCCGATAACGAGGATCTGTAGTGGCAGGTAATGACCTCAATCGGTTGCTACTTAGGCAAGTACCCAGTTGACTAAAGTGCGAACACCATAACCTGTTGCACCAGCATTATTGTAACCATTTTCTTTGTCGGCCCACACGGGACCTGCTACGTCAAGGTGCGCCCAGGGTGTTTCTTTGACAAACTGCTTGAGGAACAAAGCTGCCGTAATTGCCCCACCCGGACGAGGGCCAGTATTTTTCATGTCGGCGAGCCCCGATTTCAAACCCTCAAAATATTTTTCTTCGAGGGGCATGCGCCAGAGTTTTTCGCCTGCAGCTTCAGCGGCACCCAACAATTGCTGGGCGATCGCGTCATCAGGAGTCCACACTCCGGCGATGTCATCACCTAAAGCAATGACGCACGCGCCTGTGAGGGTAGCGAGATCGACGATCGCATCGACTCCCAACTTTTCGGCAAAAACCAGCGCATCGGCCAGAGTCAGTCTGCCTTCGGCGTCGGTGTTGTTGATCTCAATCGTTTTTCCATTTGATGCGGTGAGAATGTCACCGGGGTGCATTGCATGACCGCTAATCATGTTTTCGGTTGCAGCAGAGATGAAGTGAACCTCGACATCCGGTTGAATCTGGGCGATCGCTTTTGCCGCTCCCAGGGTTGCTGCCGCACCTCCCATGTCCGTTTTCATCATTTCGATGCCACTGCCAGCCCCTTTGATATTGAGGCCACCAGAGTCAAAGGTTAACCCTTTGCCGACGATCGCCACTTTCCGCCGCGGTGTGCCAGTGGGTTTGTAGGTTAGGTGGATAAATTTGGGGGGCAGGTCAGAGGCTCTGGCAACTCCTAAAAAAGCGCCCATCCCTAATTTTTCGCAGTCCTCTTGCTCAAGAATTTTGAGGCTCAAGCCGTGGTCGTTTGCGATCGCTTCTGCGGTTTCAGCCAGAGTAATCGGTGTGACGACATTAGCTGGTGCAGCGACCAATTCACGCGCCAAGATCACCCCAGAACAGATTTTGTGAGCGGTCTCAAGTGCGGCTGTCTGACCCGCCAGACCGAGCAGATGAACGGTTTCGACAACGCTGCCTTTATCTTCTGCCTCGGACTTAAAGCGATTGTCTTGGTGCAGGGCTAGCTCGATCCCCTCGGCGATCGCCTGGGTCGTTTTGGCCGCATCTTCCTGCCAGATTGGAAGTTGCACGGCTAGCGTTTTACATTTTTCCTTTTTGGCGGCTCGCGCGATCGCGGCAGCGGCTCGGCGTAAACCTTCTAACTCTAGCGAGCCAGGTTTGCCCAGTCCCACCAAAATAATTTTACGAATCGGGCTACCACCTCCGACGCGGGTTGAGGCGACGCTTCCTTCTTTACCCTTAAACTCAACTTCGGTGATGAGTTCTTGCAGCGTGCCAGATAACTTTTCGTTGAGTGCGGTGTGATCGCTGCTGCTGGTTAGTACATCTTCAAATACGCCAATTGCTAAACCATCCCCTGCCCAGTTGAGGGGAGAAACATCCGATACATGCAGTTCCATGCAAATTCCTCTTCTGCTGACTGACACTGATTTCCAGTATTGATCAAAATTGGGAAGGTCGGTGTGGCGAGGGAAGGATAGGAGGAGCGAGGAAGATGGCGGGGATCAGGCGGAGCGATCGCTGGAGTTCTTGTCTCTGGTGAGGGATCCGCGAGATTTGCTGGATGTCTATAATTTCTGGTAAGAAAAAGGTTAGCGGATATTTGGTACTTGAACTTTTTATCTATAGCCGTACTGGAAAATGTTAGGACGGGGTGCAGCGGTGGAACTCCGGCTGGGAGTGCAGCTCCCACATTCTCTGATTCCAACTTTTGTGCGTAGCGCTATAGCTATTGATGCATCATCATGCGGGAAGGTTGTTGTGCAGTTCACAACTCAAGCGAGTAAAGATCAATCGAGTAGAAATTGGGTGCATTTACTTTGGCAAAAAATCTGTGTTGTTGTCTTGGCTATGCTGCTGAGTTTTGGGTTTGTTTGTCACACTCAGCAACCCGCCTGGGCTTCAATTCATGAATATCCAGAGGGGGCTGAGCAGGTAATGCAGCGATCGCTCCAGACATTGCGAGATTCGAGCGATCGGGCCTGGCAGTTGGTGCTGTTTAAGCGCACAAAAGCGGGTCAAACTCAAATGGTGCACCTGCGGTTGATTGGTTTTCCGGGGGCGGTTGAGTTGACCCATCCAGGGTCGCTTCATTTGGGGACTCTACGCGGTGATAAAGCTTGGCAAGCTGAAGAAGTGCTGGAGGGAGTGCCTCATGCGGCGCATATTGGGGAATATGATGTGCTGGAGTTTATGCGGCAACTAGACGCTGATCTACCGTTGAAGCTAACCTTGCCGCTGGCTGAGGCGGATCAAGAAATTGTTTTGCCACCCTACGTAATTAAGGAATGGCGGCAAGTGGTGTTTAGATAGTGGGAACTGACACCAAAGACAGTCTGAGCTGTGGCGAGAGACCCAATAATTGATAGAAAACTGGCGCGATCGCCAAAAATGTTCTTGCTTTGAAAATCTTCTCGGTCTATTGCACCTGGCAATATAAAATCGCTAGGGGCATTGCGATCGCGGCATGACCCGCACGCAACTTTGAAGACACGTTTTTCTGCCGAGAGAATGCTATTGTGCAGATTCGATCTCACTTCAACCGCTACTGCTCCGCTCCATTCGTTCAGACTTACAACCGTCTGATATTCATCACTTAAGCCGCAAAGGATGCTTTCTATGCAGTTTCATTCTACTAAATCTTTTTTACTCGCTGCCGCTACATTTGCCAGCGGGTTCTCTCTTTTACTTGCCGCCCCAGCCTTGGCTCACCACGCAATGGGGGAAACCCTTCCCAGCAACTTTTTTGAAGGATTTTTATCAGGTGTTGCTCACCCAATCATTGGTGTCGATCACTTTGCAGCCGTGGTTGCTGTCGGTCTGCTAGCCGCTGGTCTAGCCCAGGGGATCATGATTCCAATCGCGTTTGTACTGACTTCTTTACTGGGTACGGGCATTCATCTGATGCAGGTAGACATGCCGTTACCAGAGTTTTTTGTGGCGGTTTCGGTCGTCTTGTTTGGCATCTTTTTGGTGGTAAAACAGCGCCCTAACGCAGCGTGGATTGGAGTTTTGGCCGCGATCGCAGGCATTTTCCATGGTTATGCTTATGGGGAATCTATTCTTGGTGCTGAACCCACTCCTTTAGTCGCTTATTTAACGGGGTTTGCCCTGATTCAAACGGCTATTGCTGCAATTGCCTATCAGGTGGCGCGATCGCTGCTCAAGCCCGCTACGGAGACATCACTAACGTCAAACTCGGTTCGCTCAGTTGGCTTTGTGATTTGTGGGGTTGGTTTGACGGTGCTGGCAGCGGCACTGGGCGCATAACTTTTTAACGAATTGAAACGAAAAAAGCTCCCCGGTTTCTTTAAGAAGCTGGGGCTTTTATGTTTTTTGTGCAGAATGCCTTTCTGAAAGCGGGATCAGGCTCCAGAAGGTAACTCAACGGGATAAAATGCATGAGTCCTTCTACCAAAGTGCGCGATCGCCATGCTGGCAAAACGAATTCTGCCCTGTTTAGATGTCAAAGCGGGGCGAGTTGTGAAAGGGGTCAATTTTGTAAACTTGCGAGATGCGGGCGATCCGGTTGAGTTGGCCCAGGCTTACAACGAGGCGGGAGCCGACGAACTGGTATTTTTGGACATCACGGCTACCCATGAAGACCGTGACATTATTTATGACGTAGTTTACCGTACGGCTGAGCAGGTGTTTATTCCGCTGACGGTGGGTGGTGGCATCCAAAACTTAGAAACAATTAAAAAATTGTTAAGAGCGGGTGCCGATAAGGTCAGCATTAACTCTGCGGCGGTGCGTAACCCTGACTTTATTAATCAGGCCAGCGATCGCTTTGGGGTTCAGTGCATTGTGGTGGCGATCGATGCGCGGCGGCGAGCAGACCCCGAAAATCCAGGTTGGGATGTTTATGTACGCGGTGGGCGTGAAAATACTGGAATTGATGCGCTGGCCTGGGCTGAGGAGGTCGCGCAGCGAGGCGCGGGGGAATTGCTCGTCACCAGCATGGATGCCGATGGAACTCAAGCTGGGTATGACCTGGAGCTAACTGAGGCGATCGCACGCCGAGTTGAGATTCCAGTGATTGCTTCGGGGGGGGCAGGCACCTGCGAACATATTTACCAGGCGTTGACAACGGGTAAGGCAGAAGCGGCTCTGTTAGCCTCTTTACTGCACTATGGGCAGTTAACGGTGAGCCAGATCAAAACCTATTTACAAGAGCGACAAATTCCAATGCGATCGCGGTAAAAGGGGATGCCAAATCCTGAGCAAATGTTACAATATGTAACGTATGCTGTTACCAATTATTGCTATTGTCATTGCACTCGTTGCCTGGTCGCTTCATCTGATGCAGCAGGCAGTCGATCGACGTGAATTTTCACTGATGCTAGCCGGAACTCTTGTTGCTTTCTCGGCAGCAGCCATGATGGGGGTTTACTTTTTAACAAGTAACTGCCTCCATTACTTTTCTCAATCACCAACTATCAATCTCTCGTCAGATTCATCTGAGACGATAGTTTGGGTTTTTCCACAGGAAATCAATAGTCCTTAATTGCGTCGCTGGTTGGAGCGGGGTGTAGCGGAAACTCATAAGATTTGTGCTGTCAAACGTGAGAACTCATGCGACGAGTAAGATGAGTTTGGGTAGATTCTGAAATGATCACTTTCTGGATCATTCCAATGGCTTTTGAAAAGTGATTGGGATGCGTGTTTGTTGATCATCGCTTAATCTGGTACATCGCTTGTATTCTTAGTTGCAAGCTGCTTGCTGTTTTTTTCCCGTTAGAACGTTAGAAGTACGGTAGAAGTGGTAATACTAGCTAGGACTGCGACCTGTAAACCGCTCTGCTGCAAGAGGATTTGGAGTTAAACATGACTTACCCCACGCCCGAATTAGATAGCGTTAGCCGTCAGTTAACAAGCCTAGAGCGACCTAAAAAAGCAAAAATGCTGGTTGTTGATGACGAACCTGATAATTTGGATCTGCTGTATCGTACATTTCGGCGTGATTTTCAGGTTTTAAAGGCAGAAAGCGGGGTGCAGGCACTAGCAGTTCTGGCAGAAGAAGGTGAGGTCGCGGTCATCATCTCTGACCAGCGTATGCCAGAAATGAAGGGCACGGAGTTTCTCAGTCGCACGGTGCCCGACTTTCCCGATACGATGCGGATCATTTTGACGGGTTTTACTGATGTTGAAGACCTGGTTGAGGCGATCAACTCCGGACAGGTCTACCGCTACATCACGAAACCCTGGGATCCGACAGAGCTGAAAGCGGTTGTGCAACGGGCTGCTGAAACTTACGAGTTGTTGAAGCAACGCACAGAAGAGTTACAGCGATCGCAAGCACAAACAGCGCTCCTCTCAACCATCACTCAAACAGCTCAGCAAGCTGAGTCCGTCGATGCTTGTCTGGAACCGATCGCCGCGGCGTTTGGCAAAAATTTCAAAGCGGATGTTTGTATTCTGCAACTGGTAGACAGTAACAGTTTGGTTACGGCTCAGGGGGTGTTTAGCCTGGGCGGTGCGGCTACGAACTGGTTGGCAAACGACCCGCTTGTGCAAGCTGCGATCGCCTCACAGCAGATTCAAGTGTCTGTGAATATTCCGGCTGACACCAATCTTTCAGCGGTTGAGCATTACACAGCATCGGGGACACAGGCTCATCTCGCGATCCCGATTATGTACCGCAAACAAGTTTTGGCTTTGTTGTCGCTCCAATGGTTACAGCCTTGCACCTTGACTGAAGAAGAATTGGTGATGTTGCACCTTTCGGCTCAGCAAGTGGCGCTTGCGATCGTTTGCCTCCGCTAAGCGAGAACCTGTTGAGTCCCGCTTAGCTTTGAGGCGTTGTGGATCAAGCGCGCAACACGGCTTTTGCCTTCTTTAAGTAACGGGCGCGATCGTCTAAACCGTTGGTGCCGCCGTTGATGCGGCGAGTAACGGCAAGCAAGTTGTCCTGGTCAGCCAACTTGTTAATGTTGTTGGTATCCCAGAACCAGCCAGCTGCCATGATTGCGTAGGGTGCCTGTTCGACCAGTTCGGGTTTGGCAACGCAATCGACACCGATCGCCTTCGAAAATTTTTCGTAGTTGGCTCGCCCTGTTAGCTGAATCAATCCTCGCCCTAAGAAGCGTTTGCCATCTCCCGGCTGAATGTTACCCAGATCTCTACGCCCTTCGTAGCGCACTTGCCACTTGTTTGGTCCCCAGATTTCGCGTACATAGCGGAAACCACCACTTTCATGCATGACTTGCGCTAGAAAATGAGCGATCCGTAAAGGAGTGTTGATCTCAAACTTGTTGAGTGTTTCGTTAACTCCAGGGGCAAAGGCTCGCAGACGCTCTCGATAGCCACTGCTGCCTGCAATCTCTAGCAATTGCTCAGCCGTAATCAGTTGGTGAATCGTCTTAGAACCCGAACCGCCACCACCAATGATGGTGATCAGGCGATCGTTGCCACGATTTTCTTTGGGTAGCTGAATGGGTTGGATGCCTCCTTTCGTTGCAGGTTTGTGACCGGGGCGTGAAATGAAGTGAACCCAAAATTCTCCACCTGTCATGCAGGTTTCACGAATCATTTTGTACGAGTAAGTCAGGGCTTTACCCCGTTCAGGATTGCTGCGATCGTTGCGTCGATATCCGCCGGGAATCCACTCCCCGTAAGGATCGTGGGCAATTAAACCACGCTCGTTATAGCCAATCACACAAACAATATGTCCATAACTGGTGAAATAGCCATGGATCACAGCCGGGTTGCCCTGGGCTAACCACTGTTTGAGCTGCTCTAGCGTTGCACGAGAGTTAAAGTTGTCGTCACAACCGTAAGCCTCGGCAGCCTTTGCCAGATCATGGGGCGAGTGACGGCGCAGACCTCTTGCTTCTAACCAATCTTGCAGCTCGTCTTCAAACTGTTTTCTGGGATTTTTTTGCGGCACACCAAAATATTTGAGGCACATCGCAATGCTGGTGACATTGCAGCTCCCAAAAGGATTTTTGGAATTGTCAAGCTGTGATAAGTAGGGCACTGCAAGCTTCACAACCCCGTTGTTGCTAGCGGGCGGGCGCGGAGTTACAACGGGTGGCGTGATTGAGAGCCGCTGCCCTGATCGGAGTGTGACTTCGACGTGATTCGAGTAAACATACCAGGTGTTGCGATTCCCCGGACCAAACCCTTGACTAAAGGTGATGTAGAAGTGTTTATCGTCGGCTTGTTTGTAAGCTAAGACCTCAACCGTTGTACCAGAGGCGATCGCAAACTTCTGATCTTCCCCTAACGTACTGGCTGAGGCGGCACTCAGCTTTAACACGGTGTCTTTGACGATTTTCATCGTTGCAACAGCTTGAGCAGAGGTGCCGGGTTTGGTGCTCAAACTACTTGCGGCAGCTAGCACTCCCTCGATTGCGTCGGCTGAGATAGGGGTATCGGCTTCACCGTCCGTTTCAGCTTCCAAGTCTTCTGTCGTCACATAAGAGGCTGAACCGTTTGGATAGGCTTCAAACGTTGCGTCCGTCTCCTCTGCGGGGGTATACGCGAAAACGGGTTCATCGCTGGCCACAGGTGCATAGGTTTCAGCAGAAGCTTCAGCCATCTCTGGAGCATAAGCTGGGATCGGCGTTTGATAGTTCGGATCCATCCGCGCAATCAAGTTTGGGTCGCGTGAAACAGTCCGAGCATTTTCTAAGAAACTTTCGATCTCCTGTTCTTGCTTGGCCTGTTGTTTCATCAACTCTGAGATGTAGTTCTGCACATCTTGTTTGATGATGCTTTCAACCGCTCCTGCAAAAAGTGGGAAATTCTCTTCGTGGCTTCTCAAATTGCTGTACCCACCACTCGATTGCAAGTAGTTCCAGCCTTCAGCTTTGAGGTCTTCCGACATGCGGCGGTAGTCACGCCAGCGATCGCCAAATCGACAAAATTCTTCAATCGCCGCACTAATCGCGATCACTTGGCTGAGGGCAAAGGCGACGTGGGGCAGCCATTTCGCGACTTCGTTGTTGCGCCCCAATTGCACGCTGATCCCGACTAGCGCTGGTAGAATCACCCCCCCAATAATCGTTGTGAGGCGCAGTCGGTAATGCCAACGGCGACTTTGATCGGCTTTTTTGTCAGCCCAAATCACTTGATCTAGCCAGCGTTCTTTTAAGGATTCTCGATACAGGTCAGGTAGTTCTATATCATCGATCAACTCGCCCAGCTTCTGGCGCAAATACTCGTGGTAGGTCTTCTTTTTAGCCATTATTGATTTACCCAAGCGTAAGGAATAGATGCAGATTTGGTTTCGCTAACATCTGAAAATAGTCGTTATCGTAAGAGGCGGTAGATTGTACTCGCACCACCGTAGTAGCCATCAAAGTCAGTGTTTGACTCCCATCGAAACTCCGCTCTTGAAGAAGAATTGGAGAGAACTCGGTTGCACCCGTCGTCTAGACCAATGCCAATGTGGCGATCGCCACTGGCAATTACCAGATCACCTGCCTTTGCTTCTTCTCTAGAAACCAGTTGACCCCTACCGTTTTTAAGGGCATCGACGAGAGATTCCACCAGGTTTTGGTTTTCACCCAGCGGGCTGATGCCTGCTTTTTCTAGCACTCGATTCACTGTCCAGGCGCAGGCGTTGCGTCCCCCATCAGGCCCCGCAGCCGTAGAGAAACCCCTGAGGCTAAGGGCTGCCGCCACAATTTCAGCATTGAGATTGACTCTAGTGGGCGTTGGGTCAGGTGCGCCAACCTCTAACTCTGAAGATGGGGTGGCTGACTCAGGCACGGGTTCCACAGTTGGGACTGACCCATTGTTAGAATCGGGGACTGCCAGAGTTGTAGGAAAAGTTTCTGATGGGTCGGTTGAGTCTAAGTTTGTCGCAGGTTCGACCCTGGCCTCATCAGCTGCGATGCCTAAAGCTTCAGCCGCCTCAGAGATAACGACTGAGGTAGTGACGGTTGAATCGATATCAGGCTGCTCTTCCGATCTAGCTGGGTAGCGTAACTCAACCGGATAGTCGGGTGGATAGTCTGACTCAACGACGGTGTCTGTCTCAGGGAGGTAAGGATCCTCCATGGCTTCGGCGTAGCGAGACGCAACGGGATAGTCGGACTCAAGTGAGTCATCTAGCTCAGTGGAATAGTCGGCATCTCTGATGTAGCCGGAATCCTCATCTGTGTAATCGTAGCGGTTTGAATAATCTAAATCGATTGACTCACCAGTGGAGTAACTCGACGCAGAGTAACTAGGGGCATAGCCGGAAGCGGAAAGGTATTCCCCATCCGAGGAGTAAGTGTTGCTGCCAGACAAACGGGTCAAACTGCTGGGGTATTGGTCAGTCGTGACTGCTTTCGCCTCTTGCAAAAACTTTTCAATTTCCTGGTCTTGCTTGGCTTGTTGTTTCATTAAGTCAGAGATGTAGTTTTGCACATCTTGTTTGATGATGCTTTCGACACGCCCTGCAAATAAACTGTAGCGATCGCCATGAGTTGCCCGTTTCTTGGGTGCAGCAGGCTCCACCTCGACAGGAATTTCTTCAACCACGACCCGATACTTTTTCTTGAGATCGGTGATTGAGTTGCTAGTGTATTGATAGGGGCCGCTGAGTTGAAGATATTGCCAGCCTTCGGCTTTAAGGTCTTCTGACATGCGGCGGTAGTCACGCCAGCGCTCGCCAAACCGACAAAACTCTTCGACAGCCGCACTAATTGCAATCACTTGGCTGAGGGCAAAAGCAAAGTAAGGCAGCCACGTGGTCAACCAGGGATTGGCATCGACGAGTTGCACACTGATCCCTACCAGGGCTGGCAGTGTCACCCCACCAAGGATAGTTGTGAGCCGGAGACGGTAATGCCACCGCCGACACTGATCGGCTTTTTTATCGGCCCAAATCATCTGGTCGAGCCACCGTTCTTTCAGCGATCGCTTGTGAAACTCATTCAGCTCTAACCCGTTGATCAGGTCCTCCATCTTTTTCCGCAGATAAGTGCGATAGTCTTTTTTGTTAGCCATTTTGTCTACTCGCAGCACAAGGATAAAGATTAAGTTGAGTCTTAAAACACGTTGGTGGAAAGGCAGATCCACCTCTCCTGGCGGGAAAGGTCGTTCAGTCGCGTTGATGGTGGGTCGCTTTGGCTTTCGCGATCGCGCATCAAAACTTCAAGTAAATCGAGGCGTGAAGCATCTCTTGGGCGATCGTGATGCTCAGTATTATTCGTCAGTGTGCTGCGCGCGCGCAATTTGACCCAGTCAAATAGAAACTTTGGGAGGCTGTTTCGGTGCCCTGTAGCTCGAATTCGGTTACAGAACGCTGAGACGTGCAAGTCTTGTTTTTGGAGTGCCAGTTGAGCTTCTAGCCTACTGCTGGGCGAGTCAGCTAATTGAGACGTAATAATAAAGCGGCAGGGTAGGGCAAAGGCATCATCGTCTTGCTGTTGGTCATCAACTCTAAGAGCGCAGTTATCAAAGCCAGGTAAGGCTTCAACTCGTTGAGTGATTAACAACTCGGCTGATTTGTTAGCAGACAATCTGCCATCGACTCTCTGCAAAGAGCCGAAAGCATTCTGGAAAGGTTTCATAGCGGTAGATGCTAGGAATAGGTGACGATTCAAACTGCTTCCTGAGAGAAGCACAGAAACCCAGAGCTACTTCCGCTCCTTTAGCTGAAAGTCTCCTATCAATCAATAGGTAACTCGTTATTCAGGCAAAGGAAGTAGCTTTTGTCATTAAAGTCCACTCATTTGGTGGATGTAATGATCATGATCATATTCTTCCGTGATCGAACGGAATACTCATTAAGCAAATATAAAATTTTTATCTAAGCGATTGGTTTTTCCTTAATACTTTCGATCCTGAGTCAGTTGGTGCATTCAATTCAGCTCGATTTTTGGAAGCTTAAGCGCAGCCAAACCCAGGCGAGAAGAGGGTTGAGCGTTGGGCGAGGTCAAAATATGCCGTTAGCTCTAAGATGCCTCTCGATGTATATGGATTTGGATTTTACTGTCGATGAGAGTAAAATCTCCTTGGAGCTTTTGCGTGACACGCCCCATCCTGAAGATTAGAGGAGCCTTGAAGAGGGTAAAACCCCAACCAACTCAATACCCCAATTAGTCATCGATTTTCAACAGCACAAACCGTAACTGTTACAGATCCGAGACATCCTCTGTGTGGACGTACCCTACCTTTAGTTGGTATCACGAACA
>Ga0073934_10004593_pt1 | contig 22661 bp, 19 predicted proteins | sample LarsenN4metaG_FD_76834 | JGI IMG/M metagenome (GOLD analysis project Ga0073934, IMG submission 76834) | Hot spring sediment bacterial and archeal communities from British Columbia, Canada, to study Microbial Dark Matter (Phase II) - Larsen... ...
AAGACGTTGCTCATCGCCGCGGAGGATCACCTGTCCTCGCGAGCGTCAACGTCTCGGCCGCCGTCAGTTAATTGCCGGTTTTGAGGTGTCGATTAATTGCCGGTTTTGGGTGTCCACTGAGGATAGCGCGAGACATCGGGCTTATCGATGCGGGCAATCAGTGGAAGGTGAGACCGACGGTGAGATCGATGACGTTCTGCTTCCAGTCGCCGACAAACGTCTCTCCCTCAACCTCCAGGTCGCCAATTTGACCGAACCAGACGTTCACCGCGGCGTTATGGAGATACGCCCGCCTAAGGGCACATCGTAACATCGTAGCCCGCACCAGCGACGAGACCGAGGCCTTTCCCGAGATCGGCTGCCGCGCGCTCATGGCGTATCTCGGATTAGAGTCTCCACTCTGGGATGGGTGAAACCCCTCGCCTATCAAGAAACCTCTTCAGGCGAGGGTTGATCAATCCCGAGCGAACACTCCAGTGGGGAGCACCCGCGACGCGGCCGCATCCCGAAGGCGGGCAACCGCTGTCGTCCGACTGGTCCTCATCGAAGCCTGGCATTATCAGCATCGGCCGTTGTCGGCCGCGCATTACACGGACGGCGAGCTGGGCAGCCCGCGCGTGTGAATGCGATCGCCGATCGGGCACAGCAACGGTTCTGTCGTCGCTTCCGGCGACTGGTCCTGGAGCGGAAGCCGACGCCCAGGGTCGACGACGGATTTAGTGCCATCGAGGGACTCTTAAGAAGAAAGGCGGAGTCCACAACCCAGGTACGGCACGGCTCGTCGCTCGGATATCCAGACAATCTTCCTGGATTTCCAGCTTCGTGCATGTAGTGGCCGCTTTAGGCCGCCACCCTGACGCTCGTCCGTTCGGCAGACGTCTTGCTCGAGACGATCGTGGTGGGTGGGCTTTCGTGAAAGCGTTGCGTGGACAATCGGCGCCGAGTGAGCCGCTAAGCCGACACGGGATGTGGACCGCTGTCATCGCGGTGTATCTCACGCTCGCCGTCGTGCTGGCGGCCAATGCATGCGAGCGCTCGCGCAGTGCCGACGACCACCGTCCTCTCTCGACGCCACCAGGGGCCCCGCAGCCGATCCGCTTCGTGGAGGCACGGAGCGCCTTGGCTCCCGTACCGACTTAGAGAAACGACACGCCTGTAGCAGGCGGAATCAGCTCCCCGAGAGGCCCTCAGAAGACAGACGGGGTCGTCATCAACTACCTGGCGTTCGGCACTTCGGGCACGGCATCACCAGCGGATTCGTACGACCAATCGCCTCGAGCGCCTGAACGGTGAAAGCCGCCGGCGGACGAAAGTGATTCCGCGATTTCCGACGGAGCGCTCGTGCCTTTCGCTGTTGTATGCGAGTTCGAACACGGCGTCGAAGCACTGGCGTGGGATTCAGTTGACGGTCCGGGACGTGAAGCAACTGCCGCAACGCCGCGCTGCGGTCACGGCCCCGGCGAAGGAGGAAGCCGCGCAGCGTGACGGAGACCGGAGGATACCAACGCCCTCAGGCTTTTGCAGCCGAATTGGGATTTGACCTGACCCAGCGCTGAGATCAGCGTGCGACTGCAAAAATCTTCCTCCCCTGCAGGACGGCTTCGGTGATGAGGAGCGGGATCGCCCAGCATGCCCAGCTCAGAAACGAGATTCTCTGGAGCACGTCTGTGAAGCCCGCCGCGGCCATGCTGATGTCACCGACACGGAAGGTCACGAACGCGAACGTCACCACGTAGCTGCGGATCATCCACTCCTGGTGATGGTCGGTGAGGCCGCGCCGGATCGACGCGAACGCGAGAGCGGTGGTCAGCACCCAGGCCACTGCCAGCGTGAAGAGCCCCGTACCGAATATCCACCCAAGCGGCGTCTGCACGGCGAGAGCGACGGCGCCGACGGCGCCGATGGCCATGCCGGCGATGTAGCCGTACCCGAGCCGCCGATGCACTTCCATCCGGCGGTCGCTCAGTCCCAGCCAGAGCTGCACGGGCCCCGTGAGCACGGCGATCATGCCGCCGACGATGTGGAGCAGGAGCCAGCCACGTCTCGGGAAGTACAGGCCGAAGCGCACCTCATCGACGAATCGATTCGGCGCGTCGGTGAACAGGAACGTGAAATACGGCAGCGCCGCGAGCACGACGAACGCGACTGCGCCGATCAGGGCGAGCGTAATGGCCGCGAGCGCACCGCGTCCTGGGCCGGTCGCCCGAGGTTCGAGAACGGAAATGCTGCTCATGGGGCTGCCTCCTTCATATCCATCGACGAACGCGGCGCGTGTACGCCTCGTACTCGGCGCCGAACCGCCGTCGCAGGTACCGTTCCTCAGGAATGATGACGACCGACTGTACGGCCAAGAGCGCGGGGATCAACAGGACGACGATCCACCAGCTGTTCAGAAAGAGCGCAAACGCAATGGTCAGGAGCGCCAGCGAAACGTACATCGGATTTCGCGTGAATGCGTACGGACCGCTCGTCACGAGCGCGCTCGCCGGACGGAAGGTGATCATGCTCGTCTGCTTCCGCCGGAACAGGCCGATGGCGCTCGCCGCCAGCAGCGCCCAGCCCGCGACGAACAGCCACCCGAGCGTGGTGCGCCCGGCGCCACCGCCGACCGAGAGTGGCCATTGGCGATCGAGCAGAGACCCGCCGACGACCGCTCCGGCGTAGATGAGCGGCGGTGGAAAATGCACGCCGGGGCTGTCGGGCCGTTGGCTCACGCCGCGCATTCTATATCCATCTCGCGTCCAGGGTTCCCATGGTTCGGTCCTTGCCGCGTGTCTTCTCCTGACGGGTGGGCGGTGCTGCTGATGCGGCTGACCGCCCCCGCGGACGGATCAGCGCCGGCGGCACCCTTCGACGCTTCGCCCCGGCGTTGCTCGCGGCGTAACGGCGTCTGCGAAGTCGACGGCTCAGATTCCCAGGACTCGTTTCGCGTCACGGGCTCGCGTTGCCGCGGCGCCGCGCATCGAACGCGCCTCCGCTTCCGAAGATGCGCGCGCAGACCTCAGCGTGCCTGAGCCTCGCACCTCCGATGGACTGGCGATCGGATTTGCGGCAGCACGCACATCCAGCGAACCGTTTTCAGCCGGATGACCGTGATCACCAGATGCGACATCGAGCAACTCGATGAGGAGCGGGACGGCAACGCGGATGGGCTGCAGCCACTGCATCGACCTCACTCCCGCCGGCCGGGGTCGTCGAGATTCCGGCGGGCATCTATCCGCTGGACCGCCAGGTCGTCGTGGACAAGCCATGCGGAAGCGCCCTCCCCACCAGCACAGCCGCAGGAGGCGCTCGTGCTCGCGTACTTCCTGGGCCGGGGCCAGCTCGATCTCGTGGTGAATCTGGGTTGCCGGTCCGCATAGCGGCCCCAGGCGCGCGGAGCGCGCCAAGCAGATACTGCCAACCAGCCAAGGGCGAGGCGCCGCAGGCATCGGGATATCAAGGGCGAGCCCCTGGCTGGTTCTCGGAGGTTCGTCCGGCTCAAGCCGGACACCACGGACCGCCGTTGCGCGCGAAGCCGCAATTTGGGGAACCGGTCTGCGCGTCGTATGCTGTGGCCAGAGGAGGAGGGTCGGACGCCTTCATGAACGGATCGAAACGGATCATCTGCGGCGTCGGCGGCGCGGCGCTGGCGTGGTTCGCGGCGGTCGCGCTGGTGAGCGGTCAGGCGGCACCGAAGCCGTCGCTGCCGCCGAACGCGCTCGCCGAGAACGTCTTCAAGAACGTCACCGTCCTGCGCGGCATCAGCGTCGACGAATTCATGGGGACGATGGGCGTCTTCTCCGCCGCGCTCGGGTTCTCGTGCGAGGACTGCCACACCGCCTCGTCCAACGACTGGGCGAACTACGCGAAGGACGTCAGCCCGCGAAAGGCCACCGCGCGCCGTATGGTGGCGATGATGGCCGAGATCAACAAGCAGTACTTCGGCGGCCGTCAGGTCGTCAGCTGCTTCTCGTGCCACCGCGGCGCGAACCGCCCGAAGGTCACCCCGAGCCTGACGCTGCTCTACGGCACGCCGCCGCCCGACGAGCTCGACGTGCTGCTCGCGCCCGGACCGCCCGGCACGCCGACGGCCGCGCAGATTCTCGACAAGTACCTGCAGGCCGTCGGCGGAGCGCAGGCGCTGAAGCTCACGAGCATCGTCGGCAAGGGCACCTACTCCGGGTACGGGCCGGAGGGCTTCCCGCGGCCGGTCGAGGTCTACGCGAAAGCGCCCAACCAGAAGACGATCGCCATCCGCGACATGGAGTCGGGGGACAACATCACGGTCTTCGACGGGAAGACCGGCTGGGTGTCGGCGCCCTTCAAGCCGATCGACGTCATGGAGCTGCACGGCGCCGAGCTCGACTCGCTCCGTGCGGACGCGGAGCTGATGTTCCCCGTCAACGTGAAGCAGGCGCTGACGAACCTGCGCAGCAGCAATGATTTCCTCAACAACCGGACGGTGCTGGCGGTGCAGGGATCGAAAGGAAACGCCCTCGTGACGTTGTATTTCGACGAGGAGACGGGACTGCTGACGCGCCTGGTGCGCTCGACGCCGTCGGTCGTCGGCCGGCTGCCGGTGCAGACCGACTACGCCGACTACCGCGACGTCGGTGGGGTGAAGCTCCCCTTCAAGTGGACGACCACCTGGCTGGACGGGCGCTCGAACTTCGAGATGAGCGAAATGCAGACGAACGTGGCCGTCGACGCGGCGCGGTTCGCGAGGCCGGGGCCGCCGAAGCCGTACAAATAGGATCTACGATATAGTTACAGCCGGGCCGCGACTGGCCGGAGGGATTTGCCGTGAGACATATTCTTTTTGCCTTGTGCGTTGGCGCTGCCGTGTTCTTCGCCGCGGGCCCGGCCCGCGCGCACCACGGCGATGCCGGCCGCTACATCGAGGACGTCGTCGAGATCACCGGCACCGTCGTCGAGACGCAGTTGATCAACCCGCATTCCATCCTCGTGATTGACGTGACCGACGGCGGCAAGACCGTGCGGTGGCAGGCGGAAATGGGCGGCGCCCAGCAGTTGATCAAGAGCGGCTGGACGAACGACGTCAAGCCGGGCGTCAAGGTGACGCTGACCGGCAGGCGCCTCAAGAGCGGCGCCCCGTACATGAACCTGACCGAGCGCGCGCGGGTCATCCTGACCGATTCGGGCAAGGTCGTGATGCAGAACGCGAACTACGGTCAGCCGGCGCCGACGCAGTAGCCCTGGGCCTTGGACGTCGGGCTTTGGCGTTGGCGCCTGAAGCCCGGCGTCTGAAGGCGAAGCCATCCCCTCTATGTTTCAGCAGTTCGTAGCCGTGGCGCTCGTGTGCGTGGGCGCCGCGAGTGCGGTCAGCCTTGCGGCCCGCCAGTCGGTCGCCTGGAAGCAGGCGGCGTATCTCAAGGCCTCCAACCCCGGCATGTTCGATCACTTCGGCGAAGGGGGCGCGCTCGACGGGCACATCGGCAACGCCGTGGCGGTGAGCGCCGACGGCAGCACGATCGCGGTCGGCGCGCAGCACGAGAGCAGCGGCGCACGCGGCATCAACGGCAATCAGAACGACGAGTCTGCCTACAATGCCGGCGCGGTGTACGTGTACGCGCGGAGCGGCGGCGGCACGTGGGCGCAGCAGGCGTATCTCAAGGCGTCGAACGCCGGCAGCGGCGACCATTTCGGCAACGCCGTGGCGCTCAGCGCCGACGGCAACACGCTCGCCGTGGCGGCGTTCTGGGAATCGAGCGGCGCCACCGGCGTCAACGGCGACCAGAACGACAACTCGATTCCGCAGGCGGGCGCCGTGTACGTGTTCACACGCAGCGGCGGCACGTGGACGCAGCAGGCGTACATCAAGGCGTCGAACACCGGCCGGCGCGGCGAAGGCGAGCTGCCCGGCGAGGGGGATCAGTTCGGCTTTTCCCTCGCCCTCAGCGGCGACGGCAACATCCTCGCCGTGGGCGCGCCGAGCGAGGACAGCAACGCCGGCGGCATCAACGGCAACCAGCAGAGCGACGCGGCCAGCTCGGCGGGCGCCGTCTACGTCTACGGGCGCAGCGGCGGCACGTGGGCACAGCAGGCGTACCTGAAATCCGACACACCGACCAACTTCACGCTCGGCGACCAGTTCGGCTACTCGGTCGCCCTCGACGGCGACGGGACGACGCTCGCCGCCGGCGTCTACGACGAAGGGGGCTCGGGGCGGACGGTCGACGCGCCGGTCGATACGAACCGGAACGGATCCGGCGCCGCGTACGTCTTCCGCCGCGCGGGCACGGCGTGGAGCAAGGAAGCGTACCTGAAGACCTGGAACGCCGAGGGGGGCGACTCATGGGGCGTGGCCGTGGCGATCAGCACCGACGGCAGCACGCTGGCGCTCGGATCGATCGACGAGGACTGCCTGTGCACGGGCGTCGTGCACGCGCCCTCGGAGGCGGGTGCGACCGACCAGAAGTCCGACCTGTCGGTGGGGGCGGCGGCGATCTTCGTCCGAAGCGGCACGACGTGGACGCAGCAGGCGTACATCAAGCCGTCGAATCCGAGTGAGGGCGACTGGTTCGGCGTCCGCCTGGCGCTGAGCGGCGACGGCAACACGCTCGTCGCCGGCGCGCAGAACGAGGACAGCGCGGCGCGCGGCATCAACGGCAACCAGCAGGACGAGTCGGCGCTCGAGGCGGGTGCCGTCTATATGTTCACGCGCAGCGGCACGACCTGGACGCAACAGGCGTACGTCAAGGGCTCGAACACCGAGGCGTACGACGAGTTCGGCGGCGCCGTGGCGATCAGCCGCAACGGCAACGTCTTTGTTGCCGGCGCGCGCGGCGAAGACAGCGGCGCGCGCGCCGTCAACGGCAACCAGAACGACAACTCGGTGGACGAGTCGGGCGCCGTCTACGTGTTCACGCGGTAAGGTCGGCCGTCCGGTGGGCCCCCTGGTTCTGCTGCTCGTGCTGCTCCTGGCGGGACCTGCGTACGCGCAGCCCACCAGCGGTGTGACCGTCGAGGCGACTCGCCTCACGCAGCCGCTGCGGCTCGACGGCCGCCTCGACGAAGAGGTCTACGCGGCGGTGCCGCCGATCGACGGCTTCATTCAGCAGCTGCCCGTCGAAGGCGTCCCCGCCAGCGAGCCGACGGAGGTCTGGATTTTCTTCGACGAGGACACGCTCTACATCTCGGCGCGCTGCCACGACAGCCAGCCCGACCGCATCGCCGCGAACGAGCTGCGCCGCGACAACACCAACATCTTCTTCGTCAACGACAACTTCAGCGTCGCGCTCGACACCTTCTACGATCAGCGCACGGCGGTGTTCTTCCAGACGAACGCGATCGGCGCCCTGCGCGACCAGGCGATCGCCGACGGGACGTTCAACGTGAACTGGAACGCCGTGTGGGACGTCAGGACGCAGAGATTCGATCGCGGGTACACGCTCGAGATGGCGATTCCGTTCAAGTCGCTGCGGTACCGCGCGCCGGGCCCGCAGACCTGGGGCATCAACTTCCGCCGGCAGGTCAAGTCGAAGAACGAGACGTCCATGCTGACGCGCGTCCCGCAGTCCTACGGCGGCAACGGCGTGGCGCAGATGGCCGTGGCCGCGACGCTCGTCGGCGTCGAGATTCCCGCGCAGTCGATGAACCTGGAGTTCAAGCCGTACGCCGCGGCGTCGCTCACGACCGATCGCACGGCGCGCGTGCCGTTCGCGAACGATCCCGAGGGCGACGTCGGCATCGACGTCAAGTACGGCCTGACGCGCAGCCTCACGGCCGACGTGACGGTCAACACCGACTTCGCGCAGGTCGAAGAGGATCAGCAGCAGGTCAATCTGACGCGCTTCAGCCTGTTCTTCCCCGAGAAGCGCGACTTCTTTCTCGAGGGCCAGGGGATCTTCGACTTCGGCGGCATCACCGGCCAGCGCGCGCAGGGCGTCAATCCGATCATGTTCTTCAGCCGGCGGATCGGCTTGAGCGCCGGCCAGGCCGTCCCCGTAATCGCGGGCGGCCGCGTCACGGGGAAAGCCGGCCGCTTCGACATCGGGGCGCTGACGATCGCGACCGATGACAGGCCGTCGGCCGGCGCCGTGAAGACGACGTTCTCGGCGCTCCGGCTGCGGCGGAACATCCTGCGCCGCAGCAGCATCGGGATGATCGCGACCGGCCGCTGGCCGGCGTCGGCGGGCCGCGACGAGAACATGGCCGCCGGCGTCGATGCCGACCTGCGCTTCTACGACAACGTCCAGGCCAATCTCTACATGGCGCGCACATCGTCGCCCGCGCGCCCCGGCGACGACGCGAGCTACCGCGCGCGCTTTGGCTACACCGGCGATCGCTACGGGTTCGAAGCGGACCGGCTCGTGGTCGAATCGAACTTCAATCCGGAGGTCGGGTTCGTGCGGCGTACCGATTTCGCGCTCAATGCGCTGATGGCGCGCTTCAGTCCGCGGCTTCGGCGCGGGCGGACGATCCGGATGCTCACGTGGCAGGCGGATCTCGAGTATCTGACCGACGCGGGCGGCGACGTTCTCGAGGATCGCACCGTTACCGGTCGGTTCGGCGTGGAGTTCGACAGCAGCGATGAAGTGACGGTCCTTGTCACGCGGCAGTACGAGCGGCTGCCCTTCGACTTCACCATTGCGCCGCGCGTGGTCGTCCCTGCGGGCGGCCATACGTACGAGACGACGCAGCTGTCGTATCGACTCGGTCAGCAGCGGCGAATCTCGGGAGACATCGCGGCGTCGCGTGGATCGCTCTACGGCGGGACGCGAACGACGGCCGGCTACACGGGGCGGCTCGGGCTCTCGCCGCACCTCACGGTCGAACCGGTCATCACGCTCAACTGGGTCGAGCTGCCGTACGGCGACTTCACCGCGCATCTCGCGGGCGCGCGCGTCAGCGTGACGCCGACGGCGCGGCTCGGCTTCTCGGCGCTCAGCCAGTTCAACCCAAGCGCCCGCACCCTCACCTCGAGCGTGCGGATGCGGTGGGAGTACGTCCCGGGCAGCGAGCTGTTCGTCGTCTACAGCGACGGCCGCGACACGATGGCGCGCGGCTTTCCGGGGTTGCAGAATCGGTCGGTGGCCGTCAAAATGACTCGTCTTCTTCGTTTCTGAGGGAGGTTCGCCGTGCAGAGAACGTTCTCACTGGCCGCGACCGCCGCCGGGGTGGCACTGCTCGCAGCGCTCTCCATTGCGGGCACGGCGGCGCAGACGGGCAACGCGCCCCGCATCGACAACGACGACATCGGCGGCGTCGTCACGAGCAGCAAGGGCCCCGAGGCGGGCGTCTGGGTGATTGCCGAGACGACCGACCTGCCGACGAAGTTCGCGAAGGTTGTCGTCACCGACGACCGCGGCCGCTACGTCATTCCAGATCTGCCGAAGGCGAACTACAGCGTCTGGGTGCGCGGCTACGGGCTGGTCGATTCGCCGAAGGTGACGAGCGCGCCCGGCCGCGTCGTGAATCTCTCGGCGACGCTCGCGCCAAACTCGCGCGCGGCGGCCGAGTACTACCCGGCGAACTACTGGTACTCGCTGCTCACCGTCCCGGAGAAGAGCGAGTTCCCGGGAACGGGCCCGAAAGGCAACGGCATCTCCGAGGCGATGCGCAGCCAGGCGATGTGGATCAACAACATCAAGACGTCGACCTGCACGCCGTGCCATCAGATGGGGAACAAGGCGACGCGCGAGATGCCGTCGAACCTCGGCAAGTTCGGCTCCTCCGTCGAGGCGTGGGACCATCGGCTGCGCGCCGGCATCGACGGCGGCGCCGGGATGTACGCCAACACCAACCGCTTCGGCCGCGAGAAAGTGCTGCAGTTCTTTGCCAACTGGACCGACCGGATTGCCGGCGGCGAGCACCCGCAGGAGGCGCCGCCGCGTCCGCAGGGGATCGAGCGGAACTTCGTCATCAGCATCTGGGACTGGGCCGACGATCGCCGCTACTTCCACGACGCCGCGGCGAGCGACAAACGCAACCCGGTCGTCAATCCGAACGGGCCCGTGTTCGGCGTCGAGGAGAACAGCTCCGACTTCATGAGCATCCTCGATCCGAACCAGCACAAGGCGACGCAGGTGACGATCCCGGTGCTCGACGAGAAGCTCCAACCCGCGCCGTCGAAGATCGGCGTCGCGTCGCCGTACTGGGGCGAGGAGATCTACTGGCGCAGCCGCGTGATCGCGCACAGCAACGTGATGGATCACAAGGGCCGCCTGTGGAACACGTCGCGGACGCGGCCGCCCGCCCAGCAGCCGGCCTTCTGCAAGGAAGGATCGGCGCACCCGTCGGCCAAGCACTTCCCGCTCAACACGAGCGGCCGGCAGTACACCGTGTGGGATCAGAAGGCGCAGAAGTTCTCGATCGTCGACACGTGCTTCGGCACCTTCCACCTGAACCTCGCGCACGACGCGAACAACACGATCTGGTCGGGTGAGGGCGGCGTCGTCGGCTGGGTGAACATCAATCAGTGGGAGGCGACCAGCGACGCCGAGAAGTCGCAGGGGTGGGCGCCGCTCATCCTCGACACCAACGGCAACGGCAAGCAGGACGCGTGGGTCGAGCCCGACCAGCCGGTCGATCCCACCAAGGACAAGCGAATCGACATCAGCTTCTACGGGATTGCCGTAAGTCCCGTCGACGGGTCGATCTGGGGCAACCAGAACGCATTCCCCGGCGCAGCCGTGCGCGTGCTGCCGGGATCGAATCCGCCGCACACGACGCTCGCGGAAATCTACGAGGTGCCGTACGGCCAGGTGCCCGGGCACGTCTACAACCCGCGCGGCATGGACGTCGACGCCAACGGCGTGTTCTGGACGGTGCTCGCGAGCGGGCACTACGCGAGCTTCGACCGCCGCAAGTGCAAGGGTCCGCTCAACGGCCCGAAGGCGACCGGCAAGCACTGCCCAGAGGGGTGGTCGTTCTATCCGGTGCCCGGTCCGAACTTCAAGGGGACGAACCTCGAGTCGGCCGCCGCCGATTCGAACTACTACAACTGGGTCGACAAGTACGACACGCTCGGCACTGGGAAGAACGTGCCGATCGCCACGGGGAACCTGTCCGACTCGCTGCTCATCCTGCGCGACGGCACGTGGGTCGTGCTGCGCGTGCCGTATCCGATGGGCTTCTTCGTCAAGCAGCTCGACGGCCGCATCGACGATCCGCGCGGCGGCTGGAAGGGGCGCGGCCTCTGGACGACGTCCGCCAACAGGACGCCGTGGCACCTCGAGGGCGGCAAGGGCACGCGGCCGAAGGCGTACAAGTTCCAGCTGCGACCGGATCCGCTCTCGAAGTAGTTGTCAGTTGTCAGTTGGTCCGGTCATCCTCTGGCAACTGGCAACTTCGGAGGCGGGCTCGAGCACCGGCTCGGACCCGCCCTTCGTGTCTTGTGGGGCCGAGAATTTTCGTGCGTGGCGTCCAGCTTCAGCCGGACCTCGTACGTGGTGTCCGGTAGCCGGAACGCGGCCCAACACGCAGTGCTACTATCCTGCCGTCGACCCGGCATCGCTCCGCGTCGACAGTGGGATGGTACTTGTCGTTTTTCTCAGAGGCGGACGTCGGCGGGTACAGAACTTTCGCCCAAGCGTCCTGACGCAGCAGCTAAGACGCTTTGACGTCGTGAACGTCGGCGCGGCGGGCACATTCATGGTCCGCAATCCTGACGCCGAGAAGTTACTCAAGGATCTTCCATCATTCGACACTGATATCAGGCTTGGTATTCGGAGCGCACTGGTTCTGTTGCGACAATTGCTACCAGACAGAGTCAGGGACTTCGTACGTCACTATGAAAACCAAAGGGGCGAAAAGAGATTTCGTTCGAGAACTACAGGATAGAAGATGCCTTGCAGGGTCTGCGCGTCACCAGAAGCGAGACGTAGGTGCAGACCGAAAGGCGGCAGCACTGCGGCCCACGGTGCGCGAATTGGAGCCTCAAGTGGGTCAGTTTGAAAATGGGCCGCGCGGACGAAACAGCGTCCGGGCGGCGTGCGTGCAAGCCGAATATCCGTCATTGAAGCTCCTGAAAGAACCAGAGGTCCAACGGGCTCGCACCGTCGCGGTGCATGGGGTTCATCCGCAAGAATCGCGGACAAACCCGGCCACCTGCCCGCGCGCATCAGGAAACGGGCGCAACCAGAGACCGCCGCGGAGCTGTCTGCGCCGGTGCGAGCACCGGACGCTGTATCGAGAGAACGGCGTTCACCTCGGTGCGGCGATTGGCAACCACCTGGATCGCGCGAGACCAGGTCGCGTATCCCTCCAAGCTCACGCGCACAGCGCGCGACCCGACGGGCACACCTCTCAGCACGACCGGCGTCGTTCCGGCATGCCGGCCGTTGATGAAAACCGCGGCCCCTGAAGGACTCGATGTCACGACGACCGACCCGCGGTACGGCTGTATCTGCTCGGGGCGCCGGTCCGGTTTCGATACAGGCAGGACGGGGTTTCCCGAACGGCTCTGGCCGCCCGTGGGAGCCGCGAGGTGGACGTCTGGTGGTCGATCCGGACGAGAGCTGCCAGTGGATTCCCGTCGAACGTCTGGCGATGCCGATACGCGGATCTCTGGTCGCGTGACGTCCGTCGGCCTCGCCGAAACCAACGGTGTGGCACTCTGTTCAGGGATTGGTCGTCCGTACCCCGCCAGTAGCGCTCCTACGACGACGCCCAAGACAAATGTGAGAGACGGGGAAGGGTCGCACGATCGAACCGTGCTGGCGTTTGTGTTCCAGTTGGCTATGGCTTCGTACCCTCTGCGGATGAGGGAACTCGCCTGCCGAAGCACGAGGCCTGCCGTGGCTCTCACGTACGCTGTCATGTGGTCGACACGTGCTCGCGTCGAGCGACGCGCTCCGATCCACTGAACGAATCGCAGCCACGTACCGAACGCGGTCGCACGGGCGCGCGTGCATGCGGCGAATGTCCGTAACACCCGCACGCCACACCAACGGCATACGGCGGCGAGGGTCACGTCGAGATGGCTGACGAAACGGGCCGGCCGCGAGACGGCCGATGGGGGTGACCAGCGCTTCTTCGTTGCGCCGTCTCGCGCCGCCTGCTCTGGAGCAAACGCCAGCAGAGGATCTCGGCTGCACCCACTACGGATTGACTCGGCGCCGAAGTCTTCCGGGCCGATCGGAGCGATTGAGGGTCCATAATCGCCGCGATCGATATTCGCGGCGCTCGCTTTTTCGCTCGGGAATTCGACAAACGAGTCGGGTTCACGCACGAGGGCCCCGTGACTGGCAACGAACGTGCCGCAACCTCTTGCGCGTGGCGCAACGATCGTTGCCAATCTCAACCATCCAACTGTCGGTGCAGGCGCTGACTTCTGTCTGCGAGGCAGCTCGGGCATTCGTTTGACGCCGGCAGCGACACGATAGAAGACAGGAACACGGCGTCGGATCGAGCCGACGCGTACGCGACCGGAACGCTTACGGCGGAGGGATCGGTACCGGGGATGTACCGTCGTTGCCGGAGGTCAGAACGGCCGGCAAGCTTATCGACAGCGTCCTTCGCCGTCTTCAGATCTGTCCCATGGATCTCGCGGTACAGTTTAATCGCGTCGATTTTCGTCCCAGAACCAGGAGCCGGTACACGTCACCGCTGCTGCCTTGGCCGGAGTCAGGGTACAGGCCAGACTGCCGAAGATTACGAAGCCGTCGACGATTACAGGCATCGACGACGAACGCGGTTCAGGTGGTGGGCCTCACGGGTGCCGCCTGAGGCCCACCGCGGCGCACAGCCACGCAATCGTCAGAGAGCCGAACGCGACAGACATCGGCACGAGCGCTTCGGCCGCCCCCACCGCCAGCACGCGGCTCTCGACTCGCGGTTCGACGGCCCACATCAGGGCAAGAACGTTGATGGCCCCGACGAGCGAACCGCTGAGTCCGGCAAAGATACCTGCGAGCGACAGGGGGCGCATCAGCGCGAGCCGCTGCTCCGTCGGACGGACGGCGTAGGCCAGCCCGGCCCCCATCGGCAGAACGCCGATCACGAGACTGAGCAACGCCACGAGGCTGGCTTCTGACAGCATGTTGAGCATGGGTCGCCTCCTCGACTGCGATGAGATATAACGCGCACGGGCACGGATCGTGACCGGCGTCACGATTCGCGCGCGAGCGCGTTATCAGTCTGTATGGAGCGGGAGTCCGAGCTGGCCCTCGTCGCCCGTCTGCGCGCGGGAGATCCCGCGGCATTCGACACCGTCCATCAGGCGTTCAACACGCGGCTGTTCAACTTTCTCGCCCGGCTGTCGCAGCGCCGCGAGGTCGCCGAGGATCTGCTCGAGGAAACGTGGCTGCGCCTCGTGGCGCACGCGCCGGCGCTGCGGACCGACACGCGGCTGGCGCCATGGCTGTTCACGGTCGCCAGGAATCTCTACGCCACCTACTGCCGGGCGCGCCGTGTGGAACAGTCGCACGCGGGCAGCCTCATCGGTCTATGGCCGTGTCCCGCACTGCAGTCGTCCCCATTCGAGGCGCTCGCCGCCGGCGAACTGGAGCGGCGCATCGAAACTGCGCTGGCCACGCTTCCCGTCGCATCCCGCGAGGCGCTCCTGCTCATGGCGATCGAGGGCCTGTCGACGGCCGAAGCCGCCGACGTGTGCGGCGTGTCCTCCGACGCCATGCGACAGCGCGTGAGCCGTGCCCGTGCCCTGCTGGCGCGGCGGCTCGCGGCAGCCGACCGTCCGCCGCTCGCGCTGCTGAGCGAGGCGAAAACATGACATCCCAGACCAACGACCCGATGCTGCACACGCTCCGGCGCCTGACCGTCCTGGAGCCCGGAGCTGCGCGAAGCGAGCGTGTCCGCCAGCGCTGCCGCACCACCCTCGCCGAACGGCAACTCCAGCCGGGGCGCTCGCGTGGCGCCAGTCGCTCCGCCGCCGTCGTTCTCGAATCAGGACTGACGTATGGGGTGTCTGTCGGCTATCTCTTCGCCATGATCAACGACCTACTGCGGGTGTACATGCGCCGGTAATGCTGGCGGGCTCCGCTGGCGGCGCGGCGCCGTGCTAACATCCCGCCGTCACGTCGGAGGGTATATGAGACTGTTGCTGGCGGCGCTCGTTCTTCTCGCGGGCACGGCGCCCGCATCGGCCCAATGGCTCGATCGGCAGTGGCCCGGCATCCCGCGCACGGCCGACGGGAAGCCGAATCTGTCCGCACCGGCGCCGCGCGGAGCCGACGGCAAGCCCGATTTGACGGGCGTGTGGGATGCGCCGAACATCGTCGGCCGCCCCGAGCCGGACAACCTGCAACCGTGGGTGATGGATCTCGCCCGCCAGCATCAGCTCGAGTATTACAAGCAGCGGCCCTATTACCAGTGCCGGCCGAGCGGACCCGAGGCCGAGAAGTTTGGCGGCTGGAAGCGCATCCTCCAGACGCCGACCATGATCGCGATCCTCCACGACGACCTCTCATATCGCGTGATTCACATGGACGGCCGTCAGCTGGAGGCCGACCCTGCTCCGAGCTGGATGGGATACTCGGTGGGCCGCTGGGAAGGCGACACGCTCGTCGTGGAGAGCAACGGCTACAACGAGAAGGTCTGGACCAGCCGCTACGGGGTTTCACATTCGGACAAGCTGCGAGTCATCGAACGATACCGGCGCACCAACTTCGGTAGCCTCCAGTTGGAGGTGACCTACGACGATCCGGGCGCCTACAAGAAACCGTGGGGCTTCACGACCACGATGAGGCTGACGGCCGATACTGAGATGCTCGAAGCGGTCTGCGAACGCGACAGCGGCCACTGGGGCACGCTCTCGGATGCCGCCAGCGCGAGAGTGACGGTGCCGCGCGACGTGCTCGCGCGGTACGTCGGCGTCTACAAAGGGATCTACGGCGGCGCGGAGCGGACGTACGAGGTGACGCTCTCCGGCGCCCAGTTGATTGCGAAGATCGTCGGTCCGCCGATCGAAGGCGGCCTCGCCGCCGCGGGCCTCGAGGAGGGCGCGCCGCGGCCGCTGGTGCCGCTCTCGCAGACGGTGTTCGAAGGCCTCGGACTCGGCTATCAGTTCGAGGTCGGCGAGACGGGGCCGGCGACGGCCCTCATCGTCATTCACATCTCCGGTCCCTATCGATTCGCGCGCCAGAAGTAGCGGCGTCGCGCTGTATGAGGCTGTATCTCGCCGCGCTCGCGCTCGTCGCAGGGGCGACGCCGGCGGCCGCTCAATGGCTGGACCGGCCGTGGGCCGGGATCCCGCGGACGGCTGACGGCAAGCCGAACCTGTCCGCGCCGGCGCCGCGCACGCCCGACGGCAAGCCCGATCTGTCGGGCCTGTGGAACGGGTCGACGCCCGATCCGGTCATCGACCCCGCCAACGCGCAGCCGTGGGTCAACGATCTCGTCCGTCAACGGGAGCGCGAATACTTCCGGACGCGTCCCTCCTTTCTCTGTCGGCCGAGCGGCGTCGAGGCCGACGAGTTCGGCGGCTGGAAGCGCATCCTGCAGACGCCTGCCGCAATCGCCATCCTGGACGACGATCAGACCTATCGCGTGATCCACCTGGACGGCCGCGCGCTCGAGGCCGATCCCGCGCCAAGCTGGATGGGGTATTCCGTCGGTCGCTGGGAGGGCGACACGCTCGTCGTCGAGAGCAACGGCTTCAACGAGAAGACCTGGCTCGCGCCGACCGGACAGGGGCATACGGAAGCCCTGCGCGTGACGGAGCGCTATCGCCGGCCGGACTTCGGCCACCTGCAGATCGAAGTCACCTACACCGACCCGCGGGCATACGCACGGCCGTGGGGCTTCACGCTGGACAAGACGCTGGCGGCCGATACGGACATGCTCGAAACCGTCTGCGAACGGAGCAGCGAGGTCTGGCCCGTCACATCGACCGACGCCGCAGCCTCCGTGGCCGTCCCACCCGACGTGCTCGCCAAGTACGTAGGCGTGTACAAGGGATCGTACGGAGCAGGGCGGCCGCGGACCATCGAGGTCACGCTCTCGGGCGGACAGTTGACCGCCAAGGTCATCGGCTTCGCCTTCGTCGACGGCGGCGAGATCCGGCCGCTGGTGCCGCGATCGCAGACGATGTTCGAAGGGCTCGGACTCGGTTATCAATTCATCGTGGACGACGCAGGTGCCGTGACCGAGCTCGTGGAGATTCACATCTCGGGCCCCTACAGGTACGCGCGCCAGAAGTAACGTCGAAGGATGGGTGTATGAGGCTCTGTCTTGCCGCGCTCGTATTCGTCGCGGGAACGATGTCCGCGGCGGCCCAATGGCTGGATCGCCCGTGGCCGGGCATCCCGCGCACGGCTGACGGAAAGCCGAACCTCGCCGCGCCGGCGCCGCGCACGCCGGACGGCAAGCCGGATCTCACCGGCGTCTGGAACGGGCCGAACCCGGAGTCGATTCCCGACCCGGCCATCGAGCTGCCGTGGGTCCGGCAGCTCGTCCTCGAGCGCCAGCGCGACTACCACAAGGACCGCCCGATGTACAAGTGTCTGCCGAGCGGGCCCGAGTCCGACCGGTTTACCGGGTGGAAGCGCATCATCCAGACACCGGCGGCCATCGCGATCCTCAACGACGATCAGACCTACCGCCTGATCCACACGGACGGGCGCGCGCTCGAAGCCGAGCCCGCGCCGAGCTGGATGGGGTATTCGGTCGGCCGTTGGGAGGGCGACACGCTCGTCGTGGAGAGCAACGGCTACAACGACAACACCTGGCTGAGCCGCTACGGACAGGCGCACACGGAAGCGCTGCGCGTGACGGAACGCTATCGGCGCACCGACTTCGGCCACCTGCAAATCGAGGTGACCTACAGCGATCCGGCGGCCTACGCCAAGCCGTGGGGATTCACGGCAAACATGACGCTCCAGCCCGACACGGAAATGCTCGAAGCAATCTGCGAGCGCAGCAGCGATCACTGGACCGGCACGCGTACGGAAGCGGCGAGCCGGGCGGTGACCGTCCCGCCGGAGGTGCTGGCGAAGTACGTCGGCGTGTACAGCGGGAACTACCTGTCGCGAGCGCGCACCGTCGAAGTGACGCTGTCGGGCGGCCAGCTGATCGCCAAAGTGACCGGCGGCGCCCTCGTGGACGGCGGCGAAATCCGGCCGCTCGTGCCGCAGTCGCAGACGCTGTTCGAAGGCGCGGGGCTCTACTACGAGTTCGAGGTCGACGCCACGGGTGCCGCGACGGCGCTCGTGCAGATCAACATCACGGGACCCTATCGTTTCGCGCGGCAACGCTGAGTATCTGGGGTCCGGCTCGGGTCGGACTACGTCGGCAGATCGGAGGGCCTATGAGGCTGGTGCTCACGGCGCTCATGCTCGTCGCCGGCACGATGCCGGCGGCCGCCCAGTGGCTCGATCGCCCCTGGCCCGACATTCCGCGCACCGCCGACGGCAAGCCGAACCTCGCCGCACCGGCGCCACGAACCCCCGACGGCAAACCTGACCTGACCGGGTTGTGGAACGGACCGGTTCCCCGTCCCCCCTACGACGCCGCCAACGCACAACCGTGGGTCAGGGACCTTGTCCAACGGCATCATCGCGACTACTTCAGGGCGCGCCCCTCCTTCCTGTGCCGGCCGAGCGGACCTGAGGCGGACAGGTCGGCCGGGTGGAAGCGCATCCTCCAGACGCCGGCCGCCATCGCGATCCTGAACGACAACCAGACCTACCGCGTGATCCACCTGGACGGCCGCGTGCTGGAAGCCGACCCGGCGCCGAGCTGGATGGGGTACTCGGTGGGCCGCTGGGACGGCGACACGCTGGTCGTGGAGAGCAACGGCTACAACGACAAGACGTGGCTGAGCGCCGACGGACGGGCGCACACGGAGGCGCTGCGCGTGACGGAGCGCTACCGGCGGACGGATTTCGGCCACCTGCAGATCGAGGTGACGTACACCGATCCGACCGCGTACATCAAGCCGTGGGGAGTTACGGCGAACCTGACGCTGGCCGCCGACACGGAGATGCTCGAGGCCGTCTGCGAACGCAGCAGCGAGCACTGGACCGGCAGTGTCTCGGATGCCGCCAAGTCGGCCGTGACCGTGACGCCCGACGTGCTGGCGCGGTACGTCGGCGTCTACACAGGGTTGTGGTTGACGACCCCACGCACCGTCGAAGTATCACTCTCTGGCGGCCAATTGGTCGCCAAGGTGATCGTCGGCGGCACGATCGCCGGCGACGAGTCGCGACCGCTGGTGCCGCAATCCCAGACGCTGTTCGACGGGCTGGGACTCGGCTATCGGTTCATTGTCGACGACAGAGGCGTCGCGACCGACGTCGAGGAGATTCACATATCAGGCGCCTGGCGGCTTTCTCGGCAGCGGTGACGGGATCGGTGTGGGCATCGGATGCACCACTCGGAGGCCTGTATGAGATCGTTCCTCGTGGCGCTCGCTCTAACCGCAGGCACGATACCGGCAGGGGCGCAATGGTTGGATCGCCCCTGGTCCGGCATTCCGCGGACGGCCGACGGCAAGCCGAACCTCGCCGCGCCGGCGCCGCGCACGGCCGACGGCAAGCCTGACCTGACGGGCATCTGGAGCGGACCGAATCCCGAGGCGCGTCTCGACCCCGCCAATGAAAAGCCGTGGATCAGGGAACTCGTGCGACAGCGTCAGCAGGAATACCACAGGGGGCGTCCGTCCTTCCTGTGCCGGCCGAGCGGACTCGAGGCTGACGAATTCAGCGGGTGGAAGCGCATCATCCACACACCGGCCGCGATCGCGATCCTCAACGAGGAACAGACGCATCGCGTGATCCACATGGACGGCCGCACGCTCGAAGCCAAGCCCGCACCGAGCTGGATGGGATACTCCGTCGGCCGCTGGGAAGGGGACACGCTCGTCGTCGAGAGCAACGGCTTCAACGACAAAACGTGGCTGAGCCGGTACGGGCAGGACCACACCGAAAAGCTCCGCGTCACCGAGCGATACCGGCGCACGGACTTCGGCCATCTGCAGATTGACGTCACCTACACCGACCCCGACGCGTACGTGAAGCCGTGGGGCTTCACGACGACGATGACGCTGGCGGCCGACACGGAAATGCTCGAGAACATCTGCGAACGCAGCAGCGACCACTGGGCGGGCAGCCTCTCGGATGCCGCCAGCCGGGCGGTGACCGTTCCGCCCGACGTCCTGGCCAAGTACGTCGGCGTCTACAAAGGGTTCTACGGCCCAGCGCGCCCGCGGACCGTCGACGTGTCGCTGTCAGGCGGCCAGCTGATCGCCAGGGTCATCGGGTCCGCCTCGGTGGACGGAGGCGAGATCCGACCGCTCGTGCCACAATCGCAGACGCTGTTCGAAGGGCTGGGGCTCGGCTATCAATTCATCGTCGACGACACGGGTGCCGTAACGGCGCTCGTCGAGGTTCACATTTCGGGCCCGTATCGATACGAGCGCCAGCGTTGACGCAATCGGAGAACGAAGATGGCATTCGACCTGACGGTCAACGGACGCGTGTACCGCGTCGATGCGGATCCGCAGACGCCGCTCCTCTGGATCATCCGTGACCACGTCGGCCTGACGGGCACAAAATTCAGCTGCGGCATCGGGCAGTGCGGCGCGTGCACGGTACACGTCGACGGCCGCGCGATCCGCTCCTGCAGCGTGGCCGCCTCGACGGCCGTCGGCAAATCGATCCTGACCATCGAGGGCGTGTCGGCGGACGGCTCGCATCCGATTCAGGTGGCCTGGAAGGAATTCGACACACCGCAGTGCGGCTACTGCCAGTCGGGGATGATCATGGCGGCGCTCGCGCTCCTTCACGACCGCCCGCGTCCCACCGACGCCGACATTGACGCGCGCGTCACCAACGCCTGTCGGTGCGGCACGTATCACCGTGTCAGGAAGGCCATTCATCTCGCCGCCGACTTGATGAGGAAGTGACATGAGTACCGATCTCACTCGTCGCGAGTTCCTGGCCACTGTCGCCGCCGCGCAGGGCGCGTTGGTCGTCGGCTTCTGGATGCCGGACAGGGCGCAGGCGCAGACGCCGGTCGCGAAGCCGTTCGGGGCCGTCTGGTACGAGGAGCCAGCCACGCCCGAGGTCAATGCCTGGATCGTCGTTGCCCCTGACGACATCGTCACCATCCGGATTGCGCAGACCGAGCTCGGTCAGGGCGTGTGGACGTCGAACGCGATGATGATTGCCGAGGAACTGCAGTGCGACTGGGCCAAGGTCCGCCCGCAGTATGCGTCGGCCAACCGCGACGCCCGCGAGAAGGCGCCCGAGTGGACGCTGAAGGTCCCGGGCGACGGCGCGACCGACCCGCAGGGCGGCGGCGAACCGACATTCGGCGATCGCGATCGCACCGGCGTGTCGGGCATTCCCGACAGCCTCTATCGACGGATGCGCACCAACGCGGCGTCCTCGGTGAAGGATGGGCGGTACTACCTGCAGCTCGCCGGCGCGGAAGCGCGCGAGCGTTTGCTGCTCGCGGCGGCAGGTCTGTGGAAGGTGCCGGTCACGGAGCTGACGGCTAGGGACAGCGTCATCACGCACGGACCGAGCGGGCGAACGACGACGTACGGGCGCGTCGCCGCGCGGGCGGCGCAGACGCCGCATCCGCACCCGGAAACGATCCGGATCAAGTCACCGGATCAGTGGACGCTGATGGGCACGGAGCGGAAGAGCCTCGACGTGCCGCTCAAAGTGACGGGCCAGACGGTCTACGGGATCGATGTCCGCCTGCCGGGTATGAAGTGGGCCGCCGTCAAAGCGTGTCCGGTCTATGGCGGCGACGTCAAGCGCTACGACTTCGCGGCCATCCGCACGATGCCAGGCGTGCGGACCGCCGTGCAGTTTCCGATTCCCGATCCGTCCTGCACGCGCGGCCGCATCTTCAGCGGCGGCGTCGCCGTGATTGCGGACACCTGGTATCAGGCGAAGACGGCCATCGACCGCATGCCGATCGAGTGGACGATTCCGCCGGACAACGCGGCCGTCAACACGGCGATGATGCGTGACGCGCTGGCCGCGGCGATCGCGCAGCCGGGACGGGTGCGTGTCGACCGGGGCGACGTCGACGCGGGCTTCGCGCGCGCCGCGACGATCGTCGAGGCGACCTACTCGACGCCCTACCTCGCCCGCGCGCGCATGGAACCGGGCAACGCGACAGTACTGGTCACGAACGATCGCGTGGATATCTGGATTGGCGATCAGAGTCCGCAGGAGACCCGCTTCAGCGCCTCGAAGATCACCGGGATCCCCGAGGAGAACGTCTACATCCACCTGTGCCACCTCGGCGGCGGATTCGGGCGCAACGGCAACGGCCCGCAGGCCGAGCACGCGATCATGATCGCCAACCAGATGCGTGGCACGCCCGTGCACATGCTGTGGACGCGCGAGGAGGACTTCATCGGGACGACCTATCGCGCCATGGGCCTCGCGCGGTTGAAGGCCGGCCTCGACGGCGAGGGCTGGCCGATCGCGCTCGAGGTTCGCACCTGTATGCAACGTGACGGGTTCGGTCCTGAGGCATCGTTCGACGTGACCTCGCGCTACCACGTGCCGAACTATCGCTACTCGACCCACACGACGAGGTTCCACATCCCGGTGGGGACGCGGCGCGGCGTCGGTCAGGCCGCGCACGAGTTCTATCGGGAGAGCTTCATGAACGAGCTCGCCCACGCGGCGGGGTTAGAGTCCCAGCACGTGGTGGAAATTCAGTAAGGCCGCCCGAGTAGACAGCGGAGTCGGCCATCGCGCATCTTCCGTGAGTTCTCTCTAGCCGGAGAA
>Ga0073934_10004594_pt1 | contig 22658 bp, 23 predicted proteins | sample LarsenN4metaG_FD_76834 | JGI IMG/M metagenome (GOLD analysis project Ga0073934, IMG submission 76834) | Hot spring sediment bacterial and archeal communities from British Columbia, Canada, to study Microbial Dark Matter (Phase II) - Larsen... ...
GTTCGGCGAGACCGACCCGCTGGGCTACGGGATCGTCGCCGACGGCGTGCACGTGCACGACTTCAACGCGACGATCCTCCATCTGTTGGGACTGGATCACGAGCGGCTGACGTTCAAGTACCAGGGCCGCGACTACCGGCTGACCGATGTGCACGGGAATGTGGTGGACGCCCTGTTGGCGTAAAAACTCCAGGCCGAAGCGCAAGCGAGGGAATCTTCCAACGTTCGAAGATTCCCTCGCTTGCGCTTCGGGCTGGATTTCATCGCGGCGCATAAAAAACGCTTGCCGTTTCGCGTCGGGCGCCGACCCGTTGTCGGCGTGTCGCGAAGCCGCAAGCGTCAGTGGGTCGTCGGTAGATGAGAGGTGGTAGGCAAAGACCGGTGTCCTCAACTACCCACTACCACCTGCTCCTTTCCCCTACGCCCCGGCGTGCACCGGGATCTTCTGCTCGACCTTGGACGGCTCGGCCTTCGGCATTACCACCGAGAGCACGCCGTCCTTGAACTTCGCATCGACGCCTTCGCGCTTCACCTTGGCGGGCAGCGTCACAATCCGCTCGAACGCGCCGAAGCTGCGCTCGGTGCGATGGAAGTTGTGGCCCTTGGTCTCGCGCTCGTCCTTCTTCTCGCCGTGGATGCGCAACTGGTCGCCGCGCAGCTCCACCTCGATGTCCTTCTCGGACATGCCCGGCAGCTCGGCCGTCACGTGGACCTCATTGTCGGTTTCCGAGACGTCCAGGCGGGGATGCAGGAAGCCCTTGCGTCCGGCCCACGACGGAAACGCGAAGAAATCTTCGTCCCCCAGCATGGTGTCGAACACGCGGTTCACTTCCCGCTGCAGCGTGGTGAACGGATCGCCGTCACCGCGCATCAACCCGGTTTCACCGCCCCATTTCCAGGGAATGAGTGACATGATGCGCCTCCTCTTTCTGAATGACTCTTGCGTGCCGATAGTTCCCGTCGAACTAACCTGCCAGCACGCTGATTTTCTTGGTTTGGGCGTAGTCGGTCTTTGGCAGCCGCACTCGCAGGACGCCGTCTTTCACCCGCGCTTCGATCCGCTGGCGATCGATGGCGTCCGACAGATGGAACGTGCGCTCGTAGTCGCCCGTGCCGTATTCTGCGTACACCAACTTCGAGCCGTTCTGCTCCGGCACGGCCACACTGGCCCGCACGGTCAGTTCATCGTTCTTGAGCGTCAGCTCTGTGGTGGCCTCGTCGGCCCCCGGAACTTCCGCCACCAGTTCCACCGCCTCCGGCGACTCGAAGATCTGAACCGAAGGACGGTACACCCGCTTGCTGCCCTCACAAACACCACTCATCGCTCAATCTCCCATGAGGAATTCTACTCAGATCAACCTGCGGAGGAGGGGTTAGCGAGCCGCGTACCAATCGAAAAACGGATTCCCTGGGCGTTTCCTGAATAGGACGCAACATCTTTTTTATGAATATGTTACGAACTCGCATGGTTGTGATCGGCAGCGGAAAGATGCCAAATTGGCGGCAGCCAAATTGGCAGTTTTGTCGTGATCCGCAGTCGCTCCTGGGCCGACACTGCCATGTTGGCGGTTTCTCGTTTGGCAGGCTGCGGAAGCCATACGACCGGGCCAAACCTGCGTGAATTCCGTTGTGGGAGGCGGACGATCTTGTGGCGGGAGCCGCATCGGTGGCCGCGGGGGACGGTCAGGGTGCGGATTCCGCGCGGCACGGACCGCCGCGGTTGCCATTCCTTGATCACGGACGTCATGTCTGTCGGTTCCCGAGCGCAGGACGACCGCAGACGCCGCCGCTTGGCCGTCGCCGGGGACGGTGCGTCCGATGGGGGCGACGGTGAAGCCGGTGCTCTGGCGGTGCTGCGCGAACGCAGCATCGATCTGCCCTCCGCGTCGCCGTGGCTGCCGCGGGCGACCTGGAAGCGGTTCCTCATTGGCGGGATGTTCTGGCTGACGCTGGTTGCGGTCGCCGTGCTGCTCATCCGGCCGTTTCCGCCGCATCCGCAGCTTGCTCCGGCGGTTGACCACCTGGTTGGTGGCGAGCAGCCGGTCCTTGGCGTGTATGCGGACATCGTACTGTGGACGCTCGCTGCGTCGCTGGCCACGCTGGTTGGTTGGTTCCGCTCGCACAGCCAGTTGGACTTCCACGGCCGATATCGCTTATGGACATGGGCCGCCGTTGTGTTCGCCGCATGGGGGTTCTGCGGCGGGACCGGCATTCATACGGCGGTGGGGGCGGTCGCGGGTCCGCAGTTGCGCTGGCCGATCTGGCGCGCAGAAACGATGGTGTGGCTGGTTCCGGCGATGGCGGCGGGTTTGTCCGTGTGGTGGGTCATCGGCCGCGACCTGCAGCGTTCGCGGCTGAACTGCGAACTCGTGCGATTTGCCGTGATAACACTGCTGCTCACGGGAGTCGGCCGCCTCTACCAGCCTGACTTCGCCCACGTTCTCTGGTGGCAAGGTGCGTTGCTCGCTGGGCAGTACTTCGGCATGGGCTTACTGATCACCGGCTTGTGGCTGCACGCGGGATACGTGGCCTACGTGTGCGCCGATCCGCCGGAGCCTGCCCCGCCGGTCGATTGGCGCGGCCGCCTGACGACAGTGCTGTCGTTCGTGCTGGGATGGTTGTGGCCGTTCGGGCGCTGGAACGCGAAAGCCGGCGCCAAGAAGGCGGCTGCGGAAGCGGAGGCCCCCAAGCGCCGCCGCAAATCGTCCAAACCGAAGCGCCGCACGCGCGCTAAGCCCAAGGTGGAGTCCGAGGAATGCGAGGAGTCGGAAGAAGAATCTTCGGAGGAAGACGAATCGACGGAGGAGGAATCCGCTGCCGACGAAGACGAGTGGACCGAGGAGGATGTCGAAGAGGCACCTGCACCGGCGAAGCCAGGGACAGCGGTCGTCACGGCGCGGCAACAGTCGTATTCCCAAGTGAAGCCACCGTCGTCTTCCGCGCCGACGAAGCCGGCGCCACCCCCGGCACCGTCGTGGTCGGGCGAGGACTCAGAGGAAGACTCCGACAGCGAGGACAGCGGCCAGTACCGTGTCGACGGTGCCCACGGCGGCGACCCGTTCAAAGGACTCAGCAAACGCCAACGCCGGGAGCTGAAGAAGCAAATGCGCGACCAGCAGCGGCAACAGCGGCGGTGAACGGAATGTGCTCATTTCGCCCGGCAACCGGAAGCCCGGCTTTTCCGGAAAAGCCGGGCTTCGGCCGACGTTGTTCGCTGCCGTTCGCCGGGCTTGCTAAACTATTCCAGAGTGCATTGGCCCGTTCTGGAATCGTCCGTCATGACCCACGCCTGGCACGACGTGATCCCCGGGGAAAACCTGCCCGGCGAGTTCACCGCGGTGATCGAAATCCCACGCGGGTCCAGCGTCAAATACGAGCTGGACAAGGCCACCGGCCTCTTGAAGCTGGACCGCATGCTGCACTCGGCGGTGTATTACCCCGCCAACTACGGCTTCATTCCGCAGACGCTCGCCGAAGACAACGACCCGCTCGACGTGCTGGTGCTGTGCCAGGAACCGGTCGATCCGCTGACGCTGGTGCACGCCCGATCGATCGGCCTGATGACGATGATCGACAGCGGCAAGCGCGACCACAAAATCCTCGCCGTCGCCGTGAACGATCCGGAATATAACTCGTTCCAGGAGGCGGACGAACTCCCGACGCATCGCCTGGCGATGCTGCGGCGGTTCTTCCAGGACTACAAGACGCTGGAAGGCAAGACGGTCGAGGTGGACGAGCTGACGTGCGCGAAGACCTCGTACCCGATCATCCTCGAGGCGCTCGAGCGCTACAGCCAGGTCCGCCGCCGCGGATTTCGCTGAGTTTTCAGGGAAGCCCAGGGATGGCAATCCCTGGGTCTCCTGCTCGAACATCAAGCCGCGGCAACCTGAGTTGCGGCACACTCAAAACGGCGGCGCTTCATCAGCAGCCCGTGGTTGATCGAGGTCTGCCAGGATCGCCAGCCAGATCTCGAGCACACCGAGCTGTTCGGCCCAGCGGGTGATATCCTCACGGTCGATCTCGTCGCCGCTCGTTTCGAGCATCGACGTAATGTCGCGAATGTGCTTATCCGAGCCGCCTTCGCGATGATATCTCAGCTTCCCGAGGATCACGTCTTCCGGAGAGGCCAACCTTCCGACGACATTGGGAAAAAGTTCGACGGTTCGGCCGCGCTCGATTTGCGATTTGCTCCATGCAGAAAAACCCGGCAGCATCAGGTCTGCTTTGAAGGCCGTCGCGTTATGAATCACGTTGAACTGCCGGTGAAAGCGCACAGCGTCCCGCGCCGCCAACTCGGAAACATAATATTCGGGGTCGGGAAACGCCGCGCACAATTCGGCAACCTGGTCTTCCTTCAATTCGACGACGAAATCAATGTCGCGAGTAAACCGCGGCTCGCCGTAGCGCATGCTCGCATACGATCCCACGATGCAGTAGGGAATGCCGAGTTGCGAGAGCGTTTCGACGACGTGCTGTACGAACTGTCGTTCATCCACGGAGCAACCTTTGTGCGACTGCCGCGTTGATCTGGTCGTCATCCCATGCCGGATGTAGCTCGCGGAAATGACAGGCCAGCATCGAACGGGCCTGTTCGTGGGCGCGAAAGGCCATCTCCCATCGCTCCTGAGGGCTGGTGCGGCGCAGAATCTCCACCACCTTGGGATCGAGCCGCTCGATCCGCAGTCGACGGAGTGGCACCGTCGATGACGAACCGCTCGCCGCGGGCTCGGTCATGTCCCTCACCTCCCTGCCGCGCGCACCGCCGGCGTGGCGCGCTTGTTCACATCGGTTTCGATCACCCCGAACGCTTGCTCGTGCTTCTGCAGCGCCAGCCCCAAGGCGGCCCACATCCGCTTGGCCGTGTAGTAGTTCACCACCAGCCGCTGGGCGACTTTCACCGGCTGCGGGCTGGCGGCGAAGGGATGCGGGTTCAGGCCGAAGTCCAGCACCAGCTCTTCCGGCGTGCTGGCCACCCGGCAGAAGTTGGCGTAAAGGGGCTGCAGCCCCTCCGGCTCGTGAATGGGCTGCACCTGTGCGGGGCGCTGTTCCTGCGGCGTGCCGTTGTCGTCGGGCATGACCTGGTCCTTCCAAGGGAAGAGTGCGGGGACGGGCCAACCAGCACTGTGCGGCGAACGCGGCGAACTGTCAATCGACGACTTGGCGTTGCCGCGTTTAGCGCGCGATCGAACGGATCGCGAAATTTGCCGGTCCGTTGGACCGGCGGCTAACCGGTTTCCCGTTGCGAAACCCCCAGCGACATGCGAGGGTATCCTTCTGAGCTGGGCTGCATCCTGCTGCGGAATACCCCCATGATGACTATCTTGCGCGCCTTTCCAGTCGCCGTGACCGCCGCTGTTCTTGCGTTTGGCGGCGCCCCGTCGGTCTCCGCCCAGGACGACGTGGACCGCAAGGTCGAGTATCCGTTGATGGTGACCAACGTTGCCAGCGTCGAGCGGTTGCTGACGAAGGCGGACGTGGTGTTCAACGACGCCCAGCGCCCCGAAATGCTGGACGTGATGCACAACTGGATCCAGACCACCCTCTCCGACCTCAAGGGAATGGACCGCACGAAGCCGTTCGGCATAATGTTCTACATCAAGCCGGGACTCAACACCGGCATGGATTCGGTGATGTACTTCCCCGTCACCGACGTCAATGAGTTTCTCAATCTGATGGCCCAGCCCAAGGGCACGGTGAATCCGGTCACCGGCAAAACGGGACGGTGGGAGATCATGGGCGGGTTCTCGGGCGATCTGGTGGCCCGTCAGGTGGGGAACTATGTGTTCCTGGTGAACAGGTCGGACGACGACAGCAGCTTCGCCCTCGATCGCAACTTTCCCGACGTGCAGCGCGTGGTGGGCGGATTGTCGCGGCGGTACGACGCCTGCTACTCGCTGATGCTGAAGAACATCCCGCCGGCCGTGAAGACCATTTTCATGGAGTTCTTCAAGAACCAGGCGCTTGCCGGGCTGCAGAAGCGCGACGAAGAGCCCGAGGCCGCCTACCGTCTTCGCAAAGCCAACGGCGAAAGCCTCATCGACTTCCTCGATAAAGTGGTGAATCAGGGGGAAGACTTCACCGTCGGCGGATTTGTGGACGCCGAGAACCACTCCGGACTGATCGAGATCGAGCTGAACGGCACCCGAGACAGTAAGTTCGCCAAGTTCTTCCAGGACATCTCCGGCCGGCGGAGCTACTTCTCGCCGATCGTCGACGAACCGGCCACTTTAAGCGCGTCGATCTCGTGGCAGCTCGACGAGAAGCAAAAGAAAGTGTTCACAGAGCTGTTCAACGTCGCGCCGCAGCAGATGGCGGAAGACCTGAAACGCGACGCCAACCAGGAGATCGACACGACCAAATCGGTCCTCAGCCCCATGTTCAAGTCGCTGCTCAACACCGCGGAGAACGGGCACCTCGACGCCTTTTTCCAGCTTTCCGGCGACGAGCCGGGCGACTACCGCATTCTCGGCGGACTGCGCGTGCTGGGCGGGCAGAACTTCCCGGACAACGTCACCAAGGTGCTGGAATACATGAAGGCCCACGCGCCCGGCAACTTCGCCTCGCAGATCGGGGTCAACGCCCGTCAGGTGGGCGAGTTCCAGGTCCATCGCATTCCCGTGCCTCCGCCGGGCAGCGGCCTCGGCGGCACGCTCTTCGGGGAGAAGGGGGATCTGTTCGTCTATGCGACTCCGCAGGCCATGTGGGTGGCGTTCGGTGGGGACTCCGCGCTGGAACGGCTTGAGCACCACGTGAACATGGTCACGCGACCTGACGAGAATGGCGGCGAGAAAAAAATGGCCCCCCCCTTCCAATTGGTGACCCACTCGCTGCACTGGGTGAACGTGGCGGGAGCGACCGCCAGCGTGGAAGCGAGCAAACCGCCGTTCAAAGCCGCCGAAGAATCCTTCACCGCGGAAAACGACGAATTGCGGATTACGGGCAAACCCACTGACAGCGGCGTGCGGATCCGGGCCGAATTCCAGCAGGGCTACCTGAGCTGGATGGGGCAGATGATCGCTGGCGGCGTCGAGCAGGCCCTGACCCGCCCTGCACCTGCACGGACGCCCGTCCGCGTGCAGACGAAGACCGCGCCGCGTCGTCCTCCCGCGAAATAATCGCCGTTGAGCCGCGACCCCCCGGGGAGCGCTCGGCATCGATGCTACCAACGCTGCGGGTCGCGGCTCAACAATGCGCTTCGGTGACGCCGCCTCCACCGACGGTTATACTGCAGCCACTTCTTGCCCGCGGCGTCGGGCGTTCTGACTTTCATCGGGAGTGGCTTGCGCGATGGCTTTGGCATCGGTTTCACCGGATCGCACGAAAATCGGCTGGATCGGCACCGGCGTGATGGGGGCCAGCATGGTCGGCCACCTGATGACCGCCGGCTATTCCGCCACCGTCTACAACCGCTCGAAGGCCAAGGCCGAGCCGCTGATTTCGCGGGGGGCGAAGTGGGCCGACACGCCGAGGCAGGTCGCCGAGCAGTCGGACGTGGTGTTTGCGATCGTTGGTTTTCCGCGGGACGTCCGCGAAGTGTTCCTCGGGCAGCAGGGAGCGCTGGGCGGTGCAAAAGCGGGTTCGATCTTCGTTGACATGACCACCAGCGAACCTTCGCTCGCCCTGGAAATCTATCAGGCAGCCAAGGGGAAGGGCGTGCACAGCGTCGATGCGCCGGTGTCCGGCGGCGATATCGGCGCCAAGAACGCCACACTGTCGATCATGGTCGGCGGCGACAAGGACGTCGTCGACGTCATCCAGCCGCTGTTTGCCGCTATGGGCAAGACGATCGTCCATCAGGGCGAAGCCGGGGCCGGGCAGCACACTAAGATGGTCAACCAGGTGCTGATCGCGACGAACATGATCGGTGTGTGCGAGGCGCTGCTGTACGGTTACAAGGCGGGACTCGATCTGCCCACCGTGCTGCAGTCGGTCGGACCGGGCGCGGCAGGAAGCTGGTCGCTGAGCAACCTTGGCCCGCGGATCATGAACAACAACTTCGACCCCGGCTTCTTTGTGGAGCACTTCATCAAGGACATGGGGATCGCGCTCTCCGAAGCGAAGCGGATGGGGCTGAGTTTGCCGGGCTTGGCGCTGGCCGAGCAGTTGTACCTTTCGGTGCAGGCGAAAGGCTGGGGCCGCAACGGCACGCACGCGCTGATGCTCGCGCTGGCGGAGATGTCGGGAATCGATTGGAGGCAGCGCTAAGCCGCAAGCGGCCGCTCGCGGCTTAGCGTTGAAAGGATTTGCCAATGCCACGCAAAGGTGAGAAATTCGCAGGGGTGACCGTCGCCATGGTCACGCCGTTTCGGGATGGGCGCGTCGATGAGGCCGCGCTGAAGAAGGCGGTCGACTTTCAGGTCGCCGCGGGGACCGATTGCCTGTGCCCCGTCGGCACCACCGGCGAGTGCCCCACGCTGTCGCACGAAGAGCACGAACGGGTGATCGGCATCGTGTGCGAATCCGCGCGCGGCCGCATCAAGGTGATGGCCGGCACCGGCTCCAACAGCACCACCGAAGCCATCCGGTTGACGAAGTTCGCCAGGTCGGCAGGGGCCGACGGCGCCATGATGGTGGCCCCGTACTACAACAAGCCCACGCAGGAAGGCTTCTATCAGCACTTCCGCGCCGTGGCCGAAGCGGTGGACATCCCCATCATCCTCTACAACATCCCCGGGCGCACGTCGAAAAACATGGAGCCGGAAACCATCGCCCGGCTCGGCGAGCTGCCCAACATCGTTGCCATCAAAGAAGCCACCGGCCTGATGGACCAGGCCTCGCAGGTGCTCGCACTCAGCAATCTCACGGTGCTGTCCGGCGACGACAGCCTCACGCTGCCGATCATGGCCCTCGGCGGCAGCGGCATCGTCTCCGTGGTGGGGAACATTGTGCCCGGCGACCTCCTGGCCCTCGTGAAGGCGTTCCGGCAGGGAAACATGGCCGAGGCGCAGACGTGGCACTACAAGCTGTTCACGCTGTGCCGGGACTTGCTGGGCCTGGCAACCAACCCCATTCCGATCAAGGCGGCGATGAAGATGCTGGGCCGCGACACCGGCGAGCTGCGGCTGCCCTTGACCCCGCTGAGCGAAGCGGAAGAACTCAAACTTCGCCAGACACTTGGGCAATACGGGTTGCTATGATTTCGTCTGGTGCTTGCCGTTGAGCGGGATGCCGGGGCATCCGCTCAACGGCAAGCCGACGAGCTCAACGGCAAGCCGACGACCAGTTGGGAGACCGCATCGTGATCTTCGGATTCGGCAAGAAGGGCGACAGCAACGAATCGGACGACGAGGATCTGGAAGATCGCGAGCTGGTCACCTTTCAGGGGGCGCTCAACGGCAAGGAAGTCGACATGATGGCCAACGCGCGGCTCGCGCAGGCGGGCCTCGTGCCGGCCAAGGAGCTCGTCACCGATGCGCTACACCGCCGCGCCGAAACGGTGAAGCTCGAAGTCAAAGGGGACCGCGCCCAGGTGACGCTGTACGTGGATGGCGTGGCGTACTCCGGGGGCAAGATGCCCAAGCCGCAGGCCGTCGCCATCACGCAGATGATGAAGCTCCTCTCCGGGCTGGACGTCAAGTTGCGCGGGAAGACGCAACTGGGCGGCGTGAAGACCGACTACGAAGGCCAGCCCTACGAGCTCGGCGTCGAGGCCGCGCCCGTGGCCGACGGGTCCGAGCGGCTGACCATTCGGGCGCGGAATCTCAAGGCCAAGCTCAACACGATGGAAGAGCTCGGCCTCCCGGCGTCGTACAAGGCGACGCTGCGCGAGATCAGCTCCAAGAAGCGCGGCATTGTGCTGATCGCGGGGCCGCCGGGATCGGGCATCACCACCACCATGTACGCCTTCCTGCGGGGCATCGATCTGTTCATGTACTCGGCGTTCACCACGGTGAACATGGGCAGCCGCGAGGTGTACAACGTCACCAAGTTCGAGCCCAACGAAGGGGACACCCCCGTCGCCACCATGGAGCGCATGATCCGTTCCGAGGCGGACGTGATCTTCGTCGACCCCGTGAACAATGCGGACGCTGCCAAGGCGATCTGCGAAGTGGCCGACCGCGTCTGCATTATGGGGGAAATGCCCGCCAAAGACGCCGCCCATGCAATCGTCCAGCTACGCGAATGGGCCGGCAATCCCCAGCAAGTCGCCGAACTGCTCGAAGGGATGTACAGCCAGAAGCTGATTCGCACGCTGTGCACCGAATGCCGCGAGGCATTCCGCCCCAATCCCAAGTTGCTGACGAAAGTGGGGCTGCCGCCGGAAACGAAGGTGCTTTACAAGAAGTCCGAGCCGCAGCCGGACCCCAAAACCGGCGAACTGCCCGAGCCGTGCGGCAAGTGCAACGGCGTGGGTTACATCGGCCGGGCCGTGATGCTGGAGCTGATCACCGGCAGCGAGACGATCCGCAAGCTGATCGCCGAAGGGGCCGACGCCGACAAAATCAAAGCCCAGGCCCGGTCCGAAGGGATGCTGACGCTGCACAAGGACGGCTTGCGGCTGGTTGCAGAAGGCAAGACGTCGCTGGAAGAACTGCAGCGCGTGTTTAAGGGATGACCTGGCGTCTTAAGCTGTTTCACGCGCCTTGCGGCGCGCTAAGCCCCGCAAGCGGACAACGCTTGCGGCTTAGCGCGCCGTGTGCGTTTCGACGTCCTTGTTCGTCGTTTCACGCGGCGCCGACGGGCCTACCGTGGAAATCTGTGACGGTTTTGCCGGTTCTGTCGAAGTTTCCGCAGCGTCCGGTCGATTTATGGAGTTAAGCGGGGTCGCGGCCGTTGGTCGCGGGGTCCGCATCGATCCATCGGCTGGAATCCGTGTTGGGGCAGGCAAGGACGCTGCGATGAATCCACGCACCGCTCAGCGCTGGCTGTTGGGACTCTGCCTGGCGAGCAGCTTCGGGTCCGTCGGCTGCCTGCAGACCACCATTGGCGGCCAGACCCTGCCGTCGGCGTACTATCTCGACGACGACGTGCAATTCTTCCCGGCCGGTCCCGAAACCAAGCTGGCCAATCAAATCCGCGCCCTCGAGCGCTACAAAGTTGAACGCGAGGGCATGACCGAAGCCGGAAGCTACTGACCGCCGCACGAAACTCGAGCGCCGTCGCCGGGCCCTGTCCAGTCCGACGCCGGCGGCTGGGGGGGACGAGCCCTTCGCGATCGACGCTGCCTGGAACGCCACGTTTCAGACACCGTCGACACGCGAAGGGTTTTTTGTTTGTGCGAGCCTACGGGTCGCGTCGCCCAATGCGCCCACGGAGTGCAACCCGTGGGCTTCGAACTCAAATCCGCTTCGACAACCGTTCGCCCAGCCGCTTCAGTGCCGGACTCACGTCGAACGGATCGAGGTGCACGTTGATCAGGCTGAACGCGTCCTGGTGCGCGAGCGCCGCGTTCAGGGATTGATCGAGGTCCCCTTCCGTGCGGACCTCAAAGCCCCACCCGCCGCCCAATAAATCCGGCAGCCGATGGTATTCCCAGTTCAAGATGTCGTTGAACGGTCCGTCCTGAATGAACCGCTCGGTGGTGTAGCCCTTGTTGTTGAGCACGATCACAATGGGATTGAAGCCCCGCCGCACGGCGGTCGACAACTCCAGGCAGGTCATCTGGAACGCGCCGTCCCCCACCAGCACGATCGGCCGCAGCTTCTGGTTGGCCACCTGCGCCCCGATGGACGCCGGCACCGCGAACCCCATCGACGTGTAATACGCCGGGCTGAGGAATTCCGTGCGGCGATAAATGGTGAGGTCCGCCGCGCCGAACAGGCAGTCCCCCACGTCGGCCACCACCACCATGTTTTCGTCGAGCAGGTCGTTGATCCGCGCGAACAGCCGCGCCGTCGTCACCGGCCGGTCCGCATCCAGCACGAAGTGCTCGTGCTTCGGTTTTGGCGGCACGGCGCGTTTCGACGGCTTGGCGTCCAGCTTGAGCAGCCCCTTCACGAAGTCGGTGATCAGCACGTCGTGGTAGTGATGGTGCGAGATCCGCAGATCGTCTGCGGTGGCATAGATGCACTTGCCCGGATCGATGTGCGCCGTGTAAATGCCCAGGTCGATGTCGGTCAGGAACGCTCCCAGCAGGATGATGAGGTCGCTGTCTTCGACGAACCTGCGGCACGATTCGCGGCACATGGCTCCTTCGTAGATGCCGATGAACAGCGGGTGCTTCTCGCTGACGACCGATTTGCCCAGGAGCGTCGCCGACATGGCGATCTGGGTTTTTTCGGCGAATTTGACGACTTCGTCGCTAAGGCCGAAGCGGTGCATCTCGACTCCGGCGATGATGACCGGCTTCTGGCTGCGGGCGATCATGTCGCCCGCCTCTCGAAGCGCCTCCTGCAGCGATTCCTTGTGGCTTTGCGGCTTCTCGGCGTGGGGTTGGTGCGGATACGGGCAGCGGGACTGCACGCGGTCGCGCGGCAGCTCCAGATACACCGGCCGCTTGTACCGCTCGCAGGCTTCCAGGCAGCGGTCGATCTCGCGAAAGGCAGTGAGCGGATCGTCGAGGCTGGCGTCGGCAACGGTGATCTTCTGGAAGACCTCGCGCTGCGTGTTGAAGTCCCGTACCCGGTGATGCAGCAGCGGGTTCGATCGCCGCTCTTCCACGCCCGGTGCGCCGCTGATGACCACCACGGGCGACTTTTCGGCATACGCTCCGGCGATGGCATTGCACAGGCTGAGCCCGCCCACGCAGTACGTCACGCACACGGCCCCGATGCCGTTCACGCGGGCGTAGGCGTCGGCGGCGTATCCGGCGCAGTCTTCGCGCGTGGCGCCGACGACTTCAATGGGGCTGTCCTGCAGTTGTCCGTAGAACTGCAGCACGAAGTCGCCGGGAATGCCGAACACGTGCCGGACGCCGTAGTCCTGCAACCGGCGAATGAGGTACTCGCCGACGGTGGGGGCCGCCGCTCGCGTGACGGTGGCGGCCACCACGGCGGACGATTGACGCTTCGCCCGCTTTGCACGGGCGGCTTTGCCATTGCGACCCGCCATGGGCGGCCCTTCAGGATGGGGGAAGAAGCCCGGCATCTTCCGAGATGCCGGACCTCATGCATTACGGGCTTCTGATCGAATTCTGGGTGATTGGCCACAAACCGTCAATGCGGGAAACGCCGTCGGACGGCTCGGTTCATCTCGAATCGCGAAACGTCAAGCGATCGACGCTGGCAGCTTCACGGATCGACGGAGCCGACAGTAGCGCCGCGGCGCGGGCGAAAACGCGATCCAGCATCGCCTCCGTCAGTTTGCCCGTGAACGTGTTCTGCTGGCTGGGGTGATAGCTCCCCAACAGCACGCGGCCGTCGCTGAGAGTCGCTTCTGCGCCGTGGCCGAACGCGGGCCGCGCGCCGGTCCACAGTTCATTCCGCCGCGCCCAATCGATTACCGTCTGCCAGCCGATTTGACCCAGCGCAATGAACACGCGCACGGGCAGCGCAGCAACCGTGGCGTCGAACCACTCGCGGCACTCGGCGATTTCGTCGGGCGTGGGTTTGTTGTCTGGCGGAGCACAATGGCACGTCGCAGTGATCGCGCAATGACGGAGCGTCAGGCCGTCTTCGGCACTCGTGGATGTTGGTTGGTTCGCGAAGCCGGCCTTGTGCAGCGCGCGGTACAACCATTCGCCGCTGCGATCGCCGGTGAACATGCGGCCGGTGCGGTTGGCCCCGTGTGCCGCCGGCGCCAGACCGACGATGACCAGCGTTGCTCGCGGGTCGCCGAAGTTGGGCACGGGCCGGCCCCAGTACGTCCAGTCGGCGAACATGCGGCGCTTGTCGTGGGCCACCTGCCGGCAATGCGCCCGCAGCCGCGGACAGCGCTCGCAGGCCACGATGCGCGCATTAAGGTCGTTCCAGGCGGTCATGGGATCTCTCTTCGCTTATCGCATGTCACCTAACCTAAGTCACGCGTGTCATTCTGAAATGGGGTGCCACTGGCGGCGGTTTTGGGCCGCCAGTGTCTGCGAGTGTCGTGGAGCGATCTGCCGCTTCGATGAAGACACTGGCGAGCGAAGACGCTCGCCAGTGGCACCCTCGCCGCGCATGACTTAGAACCTCTAACACAACCGGTTGTGCACCACCGAAAGCTCCCGAATGACTGGGAAAACTGTCGTGTACAGAGGTTGTGTTAGAATCTCTTCCAGTAGGTCGCATGCGATAGCCCCGGCGAGCCGCCGGGGGCCGATCGCCTTAACATCGCCCTTCTTGATGCAATTCTCTCGAAGCGTTCACCCCCACGACTCGCGGGAGGCTAAAACGCGGATGACGATGGTGACGGTTCTGCGGGTTGGAATCCAGCGGCCGGCAACCGATGCCGATCTTGTGTTGGGGCGCCCTCGCTCCCTACGATGAGGTCGGGCGCCACGGCGGCCCCCGGCACCATGAAAGGCGACTCTGTGAACCGAACCCAAACCGCCCTGGCGTCCCTGGTGGCTGCGTTGCCCGCCGCACTCCTCGCCACCGTGCTGGTGATGGTGATCCTCAACTACGGCGTGTCGGGGCTGATGCTGCAGGTGTTGGTGTTCGGCACGCTGGCCGTGACGCTGCCCGTGGGGCTGTTGCCCGCGTTAATCTTCGTGTTCTGGGGCCGCCAGCGCGCGGCGGCGGGGGGCGAGCAGTCGGAAACCATCGCCGTTGCGGACGATGAGGTCAGCATCGGCGACGAAAGCGTCGAAGTCTCCGAAGCGGACGACACCGAGATTGCGGAGACCGTGGACTTCGACACCGGCTCGCTCCCTGAGGAAGCGCTGGAGGCCGTCGAAGTTGAACCCGCCACCGACGAAGTCGACGATGCACTGTTCCTCGACGAAGAAGAGGAACCGCCGAAGAAAAAGAAGAAGAAGTAATCGCTCAGCCGCAAGCGGCGGCCAGCAGCGGAGCGCGTTCATCCGCGCAGGAACGCCTCCAGCCGGTCGAGACCCGTCTTGAGCGTCTCGATGTTCGTCGCGAACGACAGCCGCACGTAGCCGGGTGCGCCGAATGCGTCCCCTGTGACCAGCGCCACGTGGGCTTCTTCCAGAAGCGCTGTGCAGAAGTCGCTGGCGTTGCGGACCACCTTCCCGCCCCCCAGCGGTTTGCCGAAGCACTGCGACACGTTGAAGAACGCATAAAACGCTCCGCCGGGCTGGGCGAACGTGAGGCCGTACTTGGGTCGCATTTCCTCCAGTCGTCCCATCACGTAGTTCCGCCGCTTCTCGAACTCCTGCCGCATCGACTCCACGGTCTCCTGGGGGCCAGTCACCGCTGCCAGCGAGGCATACTGGCTGATGCTGCACGGGTTCGACGTTTCCTGGCTCTGCAGATTGTCCATGGCGGTGATGACCGGCGCTGGCCCGATGGTCCAGCCGATGCGCCAGCCGGTCATGGCATAGGCCTTACTGACGCCGCTGACGAGAATCGTGCGGGCAGCTACTTCCGGACCGAAGCTCGCAAAGCAGCGGAATTGCGCGTCGCCGTAGATCAGCTTCTCGTAAATCTCATCTGACAGCACCAGCACGTCCCTGGCGACGGCCACGTCCGCCAGCGCCTGCAGTTGTTGCACCGTATAGGCCGTGCCCGTGGGATTGCAGGGGTTGTTGAGCATCAGCAACCGCGTGCGCGGCGTGACGGCAGCGGCAAACTGCTCTCCCGAGAGGACGAAACCGCTGGCCTCGGTCGTGGGCACCAGCACCGGCGTGGCGCCCGTCAGTTCCACCAGCGCGCTGTAGCTCACCCAGTACGGCGTGGGAATAATGACTTCATCACCCGGCCCGCACAGCGCCGCGAGCACGTTGTGGATCGAATGCTTCGCGCCGTTGGAGATCAACACCTGGTTCGGTTGAAACGTCAGGCCATAGTCGCGCTGGTAGAGTTCGCACACCGCTTTCTTCAATTCGGGGATGCCGCCCGACGCGGTGTAGTGCGTGTGGCCGGCTTCCATGGCGGCGACCGCGGCCTGACGGATGTGCGCCGGGGTAATAAAGTCCGGCTCGCCCAGCGTGAAGTCGTAAACCGTGATGCCCTTGGCCTTAAGTTCCTTCGCCTTCGCAGCGGCGGCAATGGTGGCAGACGGCTTGAGTGATTGACATGCGGGTGAAAGTCGCAGTTGAGGCATGAACGAAAATCCCCAGCGAGGGCAAGACACAATGGATCGATTCGGAATGGGTGCCGAACACCATCGATTGTGATTGGACAGCCATTCTTTGCCGGAGTGCGAGATCCAGACGCTGCGATTCTCGGCGGGCTCGCAGCGATTCGCAAGGGTGCCGCGCCGCGTCCGCCAAAGCCGTTGCGATCCTCGCAGCCGGGATGGCTCGTTTTTTCTGCGTCAACTGAACAGACGCTGATTTTTTCCAAATCCCTACGACTTAACTTGCCGATTTAATCACTGCTTGATGCCTGTTCGGCGAAATCGCCAACCCTCACGGAAGCTGCCGGGTCGGCAATCGCTGACTGTCGCGAAGAGTTACGTCGTCGCGACAGCGGGATCGTTCGGCAACTTGTGTCACGAACTGTCTCGACAAAATCTTGAAATTGCAGGATTTCCGCTTGACGAACAATTCGCAGACGGATAAAAAACCTCGTGTTGGTCGTGCGTTAAGTCGAGTATTGGAAGCATCGCTCCGCTGAGGAGTGTCGCCATTCTGTGCTGTTTTCCCTCGATGGGGTGCCAAAGGGAGACAGCCACACCTGGGAACGGGCACCCGTACTTGCCTCCAAAGGAGCCAAGGAAATGGCTGCGAAAACTGCGAAGAAGGGTGCGAAGAAGTCGGCCAAGGCAAAGCCTGCGGCCAAGTCCAAGAAGGCCCAGGCTGACAAGAAGTAGCCGACAGGGCAATCCACGAACAGGCCGGAGCCAATAACTCCGGCCTGTTGCGTTTTCCAGAGGCCGCATCCCCGGCTGCTTCCCTACCGGCCCTCTTTCCGCACTTTGACCCCTGGCGGCTCAATCAGCGGGGTGTAGTCGACCGCCGACAGTCCCAGCCGCTCGGCTAAGGCAGTCTCCAGAAACACGGCGCACGATGAGTCGGCAAACACCAGTCGCCATTGCGGCCGCGAGTACAACCCCGTGATCGCCGCCCGCGACGAGTTTTGCATGGAATCGAGCAGCACGACGGGCAACCGGCCGTCGTCGTCGCGCAGGCCGGCCTCCCAGTCCGAATCGCCGGCCGCCATCTGCGCCAGAATCGTGTTGTATTGCTCGAACGTTCGCTGCGAGCATACCTCCAGCCGGCCGTCCATGAACACCTTGCGCTCCGGCCCGTTGTGATAGGTGTAGACCGAGGCCACGCCGAAGTGCGAAGCGAACGCGTGCCGAGGCAAGCCGGGATGTCCTGCGAACCGCGCTGCGGCATGAGGATACCAGGCCACGCGCTCGCCGAAGCCAAACGACTTGCTTTCCCCCGCCGCGCGATGCCAGTGCCCCGTCACCGTGAGCACGCCGAACAGCGACAGCGCAGCGGCCGCCGCCCAGTTGGCGCGCGACACCCACGGCGCGACCCGTTCGGCGTCGGGGCGGCGGCGCCACCAGTCGTTGACGTTGCCGGCCGTCACCGCTGCCGCGACCAGCGAGAAAATGTTCGTATTCCGCACCGCTTCCCACGCCAAATGGGAGAACGCGGCGAACAGCAGCAGCCGGTACGGACTCCACCGCCGCGATGACGCCGCAAGCAACGCGAAGCTCAGCGCTGCAATGCACCACAGCAGCAACTCGGCGTCGAAATACACATTGCGAAAGCCGAACAGGCGGTACATGGCAATCGGCTGTGCGAACTCGCCGATGTGCTGCGAATAGAATGCCTGCTCGACGTTGAACTTCCGATACAGCACCAGCGGAAACAGCGCTCCTTCCTCGAAGTACGGGTTCGCCAACGTCGCCAGCGCACACAGCGCAGCGACGTAGCCCGCCTGTCGCAGGGTGATCGTTCCGGTCGCCGGCATCAGGCCAAACCGTCCTCCCGCAACGCGACGAAGCAGTTCGTCGACCGCTCGGCAGCCGCCGACCACCAATCCCAGCACGAACAGCGCGTGCATGTTGATCCACAGCATCTGCAGCGCCGGCAGCCACCACAGCAGGACGGGTCGTTCGTCGATGCGCTCCATTAGCCACAGCCAGATGGCCAGGAACAGCAGCGAAAAAATCTCCGGCCGCTCGTAGCCGCGACCGCTGATGGTGACGAGCGCCAGCATCCACGGCACGCCGCGCAGCCACGCCGGCAAGTCGCGGCCTGCGGACCACCAGCCGATCCACATCACCGCAGCCAGCACGAGCGCCTTCACCGTGACCAACAGCGCGCTGCCGCCGAAACGGTAGACCGTCGCGATGAGCACCTGGAAGCCCCAATGCAGATCGATCCAGGGCCGATCGGCATTGGTGAACGTGTAGAGATCGACGTAAGGCACCTGGGAGTGTTCGAGGATCCATTCGCCCGTCTTGAGGTGCCAGAACAGGTCGGTGTCGCTGAGCGGGATGCAGCACGCGAGGAACATCGCCACAGCGAGCAGTCCGCCGATCGCGTGCGACCAGCGGTCCGGCGCGGCGTTCCGCCACGAAGAGGAGACAGTCGCGGCGGCAGTTCGAGTTGTTTTGCGCTGTCGCCGGCGAGTCACGGGTGCCCCTGGTTGCGGTCCGAGGGCGATTCTAAAAACTTCGAGCGGGGGGCGTAAGCCCCGTGGTGCAGCGCTCGTGCGAGATGGCGCACGATTTCAGGGGGCAGACGCCGCCCGCTCGGAGCCGACACGCTCAATGCGACTTCGCGGCGCCGTGGCCGGTGGAATGCGCGGAGACCGATTTGCCGTGGCCACCTTCTGCGGCCTTTTCACCGCCGTGTCCGTGACCATGGCCGTGGTCCCCGCCGTCTTTTCTCGGTGGTGCGGGGGGATGGTCGTGCGGGTTGGCCGGAGCCTTGCTGGCTTCGACAAAGTCTCCTGCGAGGTCGTCTGCAGTCTTCTTGTGATCGTGCGAGAACTCGCTCACCGCGAACACTTCCACGCGCGAATTCAACCGTCGGAACCGCAGCCGCTCGTCCTTGGAGTATGGCTCGTGCGTGCCGTCCTGGCTCAAGCGGATCCGCGATGGTTCGATGCCCAACTCGACGAGGAACTTCATCACGCTTTGACACCGCGCCAGGCACAGCCCCCACACATCCGCGTCGGGCTTCTCCGCGGCAGCGAACAGGTCCGCGTGGCCGCGGAGCTCGATCTTGTTCGGTTTGCCGATGAGTTGCGGGACCAGCGCGCGGAGTTGCTTCCGGGCTTCGGCATCCAGCTCGGCGGACCAATCGGCGAACAGCACCATCGTGCCCACGTCGCGCGTGCGGTCCAGCCGCTCGAAGATTCGCAGCGTCAGGGGCAGACCGTTGGCAACCTCGCCGTCGACGGAGTCGACCGCGTCGCCCACGCCGGGCATGTCGGTGCCGTTCGGACCGGCCTGACGTCCTTCAAACTCCGCAGCCGCACTGGCCCCCTCGATGCCGTGCACCGACGTGGCCCGGGCCTCCGACACCGTGCCGAGCGGGTTCTGGAAATACTGTGCGATGGATTCTTTGACGGCCTTATTCTGCGCGGTGATCCACATGACCATGAAGAAGGCCATCATGGCCGTCACGAAGTCGGCATAAGCCACCTTCCAAGCGCCGCCGCCTTTACCGGCCATGTGTCATTCCTGAATTCGCGCCGCAATCTTGGCTTGCCGTTTAGCGGAATCTGGAACCTCCGCTAACCGCAAGCGGTCACCCTTCCGCATCCACGTCCTTGAACAGCTTCTCCAAATCGACCCGCTTGGGACGGAACTCGGTGCCGACACCGCGGCGGGCCTGCTCCAGCGCGACCTTGGGCGTGGCGTCCTGCACCAGGCCCAGAATCACTGCGGAAATGGTGCGGAAAAAGCCCAGCTCCGCTGCGCCCAGGCACTCCATGCGTCCCGCGAGCGGTCCGAAAAAGCCGTAGGACATCAAGATGCCGAGAAACGTCCCTACCAGTGCCGCGCCCACCTTGTGGCCGATTTCGTGCACCGGGCCGTCGATGGCGCCCATCGTGATCACAATGCCCAGCACCGCCGCCACAATGCCGAAGCCCGGCAAGGCATCGGCCGTCTTCTGCAAGGCGCCCACCGCCGCGTGATGCTCTTCTTCGATCACGCGCAATTCGGCGTCGAGCAGTGAGCGGATCTGCTCGGCATCGGCGCTGCCTTCCACCACCGGGGCCAGGCCGTCGCAGATGAAGTCGACCACGTGATGGTTCTTCGCGATCCGGGGGTACTTCTCGAAGATCTTGCTGGTGTGCGGGTCGTTGAGGTGCGGCTCGAGCGCGAGCAGGCCGTCGCGGCGGGCCACGCGGAGCAGCTCGTACATCAGTTTGAAGAGGTCCGTGTAGGCGGCCCGGTTGTAGGGCGTGCCCTTGATGGCGCCGATGATTCCGTGAACCAGGTCCACGAGCACCTTCTTGGTGGACATCATGACCAGCGCGCCGAGGGAGGCGCCGCCGATGGTGACGATTTCCGACGGATGGATCAGCGCGCCGACCTGCCCGCCGGCCATGGTGAAGCCGCCGAGCACGGCGCCGATCACGACAATCGACGCGATAATGACGATCATTTCGATTCTGCCTTCCGCACCTGTCGGAACACCGCTGGGATACGCCGCGAACCGGGGCGCTCGATCTCTCATCGAAACATAGCACCGGAATGCTGCGGTGAAACCCCGCGTCGCGCGAAGTGTCGCACCGGGAACCGCCGGTCCAGGCCGGTTAGACGCGACAAGCGCTGTAATCACACCGCGGTAACGCAACGTGCACCATCCCGCCTGTTGCCGCCTTCTGTTGACTGTATTGCGAATCGCAATACAATCGAATCGAGAGGTGCCGCGATGTCACGTCTGCGAAGAAAGAAACCCTCCCCAACCAGCCCGCTGATGGTCCGCCTCGATGTCCGCGGCAAGGCGGTGTTGAAAGAAGCGGCCGAACTGCGCGGGATCAGCGTCAGTGACTACGTGCGGACCGTGACCGTCGGCCAGGCACGGCGCGAAGTGGCCGCCGCACGGGAACAGGTGATCGCGATGACGCCCGATGAGCAACTGGCCTTCTGGCAGGCGCTGCAGGAGCCGGCGTCGTTGACGCCCAAGCAGCGCGAACTGGGTCGTCTGATGCGGGGCGAATTGTGACCGGTGTTGTTTTCCCCGCCGGGTTCCGGCTGGAACGATTGCGCCGTGAGCACCCGCGCAAAGACTTTTCCAGCGGCGAAGAGGCAGTCGACCAGTGGCTGACCACCAAGGCACTGCAGCACCAGGACAAGCATCTTTCGACAACAAGAGTCCTGATCGACGCTGCCGGTCATCTCGCAGGGTACTACACGCTGGCGATCGGGCAGGTCGATTTCGGTGACCTTCCGCCCGACATCGCACGAGGGCTGCCACGACGAGCGTTGCCGATTGCAATTCTTGCCTGGCTCGGCGTGAGCTTGAGCCATCAGCGGCAGGGATTGGGCCGCCGCCTGTTCGCACAAGCGCTGCGCGACTGTCACGAGGCGGGATCGACCTTCGCGTTCATAGCGGTGGTTGTTGATTGCCTCAATGAATCCGCGAAGCGGTTCTATCAGGAGTGGGATCTTGCGGAATTGCCGGGCCAGCCCTACCGGTTATTCTTCAGCGCAAAGAAGCTCGAGGCGCTGATGCAGTCCAAGTAGGTTGCTGCACCGCGGACTCGCACACTTCTCTGTGAGTCGTCAGGTTTGTTCGCGAACCGGCACAACCGTGCGAAACGGCGGCCATAGGCGCCCCGTCCACTCCCCAATGACCATGTCCCCAATGACCATGCTGGCACGCCCGGCCCGCCTTTGCTACTCTTTCCGGCCGGTGTCCGTGCGTCCTGAGTTACGAAAAACCGCCATCCATGCTGACGAAAAAGCCGCAAGCCATCTCCGGCGTCAGTTCTACCTACGAGAACGTCCTCGAAGACGTGTACCCCTCCATCGCGTCCACGGGGCTGGGGCAGTTTCTGAATACGCTGTACGAGTCGCTCCCCGGCATTGGGCAGGTGAAACTGTCGTACCTGCTGTTTGTTCCGCCCACGCTGCCGTTGGCGCTTTTGGCGTACTTTCTGATCAAACTGGGCGGCTCGAAGTATGTAGTCACCAACCGGGCGGTGAAACAAACGACGTTTCTGGGGGGCCGGATGCTGGCCGAGGCGCCGCTGTCGCAGATCGAACGGGCGACGGTGGATCCCGATTCGCGGCTGGCGTTCTTCCGCTCCGGCGACGTGCGGCTGACGAACGCTGCGGGCGACACGCTGCTCCTGTTGCGCGGTGTGCAGTATCCGGACCGGCTGGTGCAGGTGATTACCGAAGCCCGCGACGCGCGAAAGCTGGTGGAGTCGTCGCTGGCGACCATCCGCAGCCGGAAGTAGGCGCAAAGAAGAAGCCCAGGGATGGCTATCCCTGGGCTTCTCTGCAGCGCTCACTTTACCTCGCTTCGTCGTCCTGCACGATCACGTAGCGTCGGCCTTCGGCGCTGCGAAGGTGCAGCACCACGCCGTCTTTCAGCGACAGCTTCTCCAACGCCTTCTGGAACTCGTCGACCGTGGTGACGGGCGTGTTGCCGACGCGCTCGATCACATCGCCCTGCCTGACGCCGGCGCTGTCGGCCGGGCTGCCCTGCTGCACATCGGTGACAACGACGCCGGTCGCGTTCGGCA
>Ga0073934_10004595_pt1 | contig 22657 bp, 16 predicted proteins | sample LarsenN4metaG_FD_76834 | JGI IMG/M metagenome (GOLD analysis project Ga0073934, IMG submission 76834) | Hot spring sediment bacterial and archeal communities from British Columbia, Canada, to study Microbial Dark Matter (Phase II) - Larsen... ...
ACCGCGGAAGAGTCCTTCCGGGCGATCGCCTCCTGCAGCAACCTGCCGGTTCCCGGCTCCAGTCCGGCGGCAGCCATGATCCCCTTGAAAAAATCCACCTGGCCCAGGTCCACCTTGAACCCTTCGATGCCCAGATTCTGGAGAACCTCCACCGCCATGGCGATCATCTCCGCGTCAGCCTCAGGCGAGTCGAGACCGATCAGCTCCACCCCCGCCTGGAAAAGTTCACGGCTGCGCCCAGACTGGGATTCCACATGACGCAGGACCCGGCCGGTATAGAACAGACGATGGGGGAGCGGGAAACCGGACATCCGCATCCCTTCGACCCTGGCGATCTGGGGGGTTATGTCCGGCGGTATGGCCAGAAGCCGTGCACTCTGACGGTCCTCGAAGCGAAACGACCGCCCGCGCAGGTCATCATCCATGCCGATTGCGAGCAGGTCCTCGAACTCCAGCAGCGGCGGGATTATCCGCCTGAAGCCCCAGAGCTCGAACACCCTGCAGATCTTCCCCTCGATGTAACTGATCTTGTCCGCCTGTTCGGGCAGAAAGTCGGTCACCCCCTTGGGGATTGAATTTTCCTTCGGATTTTCCGGTTGAAATACCATCGCCAGACCCTGCTGAATGCATGCAAAACGCCGAAAATCGTAACAGTATACCCTGTGCATGTCAATGGAAAAGGGCGCCCGACTTGGGCGCCCTCACCACGGTTTTCATGCTGCTCAAATCAGCCTCATGGTGCTGATCTGTTTATTCAACCCGCTTTATCACCACGGCTGTTGCGCCATTCTCCATGACCCCGGCTTTTTTGACCACTTCCAGGAAGACGAGTTCCTTGTGCTCGCTGTCATAGCTGTAGTCGGACAGGTAGTTCTGGCTGACCCTGGTATGCCATAACTCTTCCAGAGAAGCGCCGTTCCAGGCAAAGGCGTACACCGAACTCTTGTCGTAGACACGGTTGTCACCGACAACGAAGGTCCCTTCGTTTTTCGGCACAATGATCTCGCCGCTCTCGGTCACTGTGATGCGCTGCTCGATGAACCGTTTCCTGTAGCGGTTGCCGGTAGTGCTCATGTTCTGGACATCCTCGCGGGAGAATGCGACTTCGGAACCGCCGAACTTGTCACTGCTCTTCCAGAGCCTTTCACCTTTTTCATCATAGACCGTCAGGTAACCGTCGGGATGGATCATGACGAAAAGGTTCTTGCCGTCCTTGTCCGGGAACTGGTTCATGTTGTAAATATTGGCAAATCGGGGGAGTTTCAGCGGATTTCTGGTCGTGAAAGAAGACCCGGTTTTCACCACTTCGTAGAGAGCGCCGTAGAAATCTTCGTTCACGCTCATCTCCTGGGCATAAATCTTCCTTCCCTTCCCCTTTGCTGAATTGGAGCGGAAAAAATAGGGAAGTTCCTTGGCAACCTTTTTGAATCTGCCATTTTCCAGCAGGTACACCCTGGACGCAAGTTGATCCCCGTTGAAAGCGGTAACATACAGCTCCTGAACTCCGTCATCGTCCAGGTCCGCGCAGTCGATGGAGATGATCTTTTCAGTGTCACCGAACCCTTTTTCCGTATCCAGCAGGTTGAGGTTCTTCTCCTGATGATAGAATCTGAGCTCCTTTTCCAGAGCGACTACCAAGTCGCGACTCCCCTTGTCAACCCTTCTGACCTGTACCATCCCGATCATGACACCATCGATCCGCTGACCGATCATGCCGCTGTCACCAGCCCTGGTTACCTGCACCGGACGGATGATATCTGCTTCTTTTTTCGCCACCTCAATCGGGACCGGCCTGACTATGTCAGCGGGTGGAGCCGGCGCAACCGACGGTCCCGCCGCCGGAACGGTCCGTAAGGGTGAAGCTGCTGGAATCTTTGGCGTGTCAAGGACAGCACCGGTGGTTTTACCGATGATCCCGGTCAGTTTCTGGGCGAGGCGTCCGATGGCCGGAATGACGTCGTCGGCAGCTTCCCCCTGCTCAAACGCCCGGCCGATCACAGAACCGTTATGCGCAACAACCTGGCCGTCAAGGCTGAACACCTTGCCGAAAACAATATACGTGCCGATCACCGTCATGTCCGGCGTATCACTTGCGCCGACCACCTGCAGGTTCTCGCCGGCAAGGCGCGACGCCAGCATGGACTGGAGAGCCCCCTTGAGCTCATCCTTGCCGGCAGCACCGGTCACCTTGAACTCGGCAACGCTTATTTTCAAAGGGGCCGCAGCGGCAGGGATGGTGCAGAGCAGAAGCGTTATCAGTGCAAGCGCAAATCGTGACATCATCATGACCTCTTTTTGTTTTTGGGAATTATTCCAGAGGGGTTCGGGCAAGTCAAACAAATAAGGCGAACCGAATCCGGTCCGCCTTATTTGTATTCTGAAGTTCCGCCGGAAGCCGGCAGCAGTCAGTTATCAAAATGTGTAGCTGATCTGGGTGTTGAGCATCCAGGGATCGTCTGCATTATCGGCACCACCGAAACGCTCGGTGCTGTTGCCGCTCAGGCCGTCGCCGAGGAATGCATAGGCACCGGCTGCGCTGACGCTCATGTTGTCGAACAGTTTGTAGCCGACCTGGGCATTGATCTCGGTGCCGATCGTGCCGTCCTCGCCACTTCTCTCCTCGGCGGTCGCGGCATATCCGATGTTGGCGTTGTAGAACACCTTGCCCACGGTGCCGTCATAGCCGGCAAACAGCCCCATAAGGCCGCGGTCGTTGTTGTTCAGGTCCCTGCCTATGACAGATGTAAGCGAATTAATTGCCTGGCCGCTCGGGATGATGAGCCACATGTTGGCGGCATTGAAGTAGGTCGTGGTATCACCAACGTTCTGCCACCCTTTCTGATCGCCGGTCACGTTGTCATCGCCTGACAGGTAGACTGCAGCGAAGTTCACCTTGCCGCTGGTACCGGCCTTGACGTTACCAACTACACCGGCACCCCATGCCTTAATATCGTTCGTCTCAGTCTTCTCGCCAAACTGGTAGGCGGCAAACGGCTTGAGGGTTGCGGCTCCTGCCTTGATGTCGGCATTCACGCCAATCATGTGGAGGATTTCGTAATTACCGCTTGCAGCAACACCGGTATCGTTCTGGACGTTGTAGTAGGAGGCGCCGAGGGTGACGTCCTTGTTGAGGGCGAACTTTGTATCAGCAACGATGAGATCGGCTGTTTTATTACCTGCCTTGTCTCCCGTCGCACCAGCATCAAGGGAATCATCATCATAACGAAACCAACCGAGATTGGCTGTAACGGCGCCGAACTTCTTTGTTGCCTGTGCACCGGTCATGTCGGCGAGGAGGAAGAGGCTCTGATAGGAGTCGGCCCAAGGCTGGAGACCGACCTTGACGTTGGTGCCGGTGATCGGGCAGTTGAAATCGAGGTAGACGTTCTTGGTTTCGAGGCTCAGCGCATCGGCGTCCAGCGTACCGGCATCTCCTTTGGCGGTATACGTATTAGATGCCGTGTCACCTCCTCGTCCACCGAAGCGGGAATCGAGTTCGAAGTGGGTGACCAGTTTCAGGTCGTCGCTCGCCTTGGCGATGTACTGCAGGCGGGCGCGCTGCTCGGCGTGCCAACCGGAACCCGCCTCATCCTTGAGATGGGTTTTAATCCCATTGAATATGTTGGACTCATACCCCATGAACTTGTACATGCCGTGGAACTCGTTCTCGAATGCCAGTGCGGGTACCGCAGCGGCGGCGGTGAGAGCAGCTGCCCCCAAGATAACAAGCTTCTTCTTCATTGATGCCTCCTTTATGGTTGATGTAAACTCTGGATTAAAGGTCCTGTGCTGCGCGAATGACTACGCTGTCATCACCACCTCTCCAGTAAATTTTCATCCCTGCTGTCATTAAAAAACAAAGCCCTGCGCTCCCCAAAGGAGGAGCTTACAGGGCGCTTATGAAATGCTGTATGTCACCTGTTTCAATGTTAACATTGACACCTTCAAATAAATTTTCTCGAAAATACATATGATTCGGGCTGTTGTCAAGTTTCTTATTTAAATTTCTCAAACCTGACCACCCGTAAAAGGCCGTTTTTTCGCTGACGGACAACTGTTGTTCTATAAACTGGGCCAATAATACGATTTTTCAAACCAATGTCAAGGGATTTTTCAAACAACGTTACAAAATATGAGATGCGAATCCAGGTATTCGCTTCAATGCCCTGACTGACAGAGTTCGGTCAGAACACCGTTGCTGCTTTTGGGATGAACAAAGGCGATTTTTGTCCCGTGAGCACCGTTTCTCGGTTTTTCGTCAATCATCCGCGCGCCGTCTGCCAGCAGCGAGGCAATCGCCGTGTCGATATCGGCGACCTCGTAGGCGATATGGTGAATCCCCTGGCCGTTTTTCTCGATAAACCTGGCAACCGGGCTGTCATCCGATGTCGGTTCGAGCAGCTCGATCTTGGACTCGCCGACCCCGAGCATAGCCACGCGCACCTTCTGCTCCGCAACCTCCTCGATCCCGTCCAAGGGCATCCGCAGGACATCGCGATAGAACGGCAGGGTAGCATCGAGTGATTGCACCGCTATGCCGATATGGTTAATTTTGTGCAACATGATCGCTCCTTTTCTTTCATAAAAAAGGGGTAGCAGTTGCGCTACCCCTGACAATGGCCTAAAGAACCACGGTCTCCCGGTGGACACCGAACACATCCCTGAAGACGTTGGCAATCTCCCCCAGCGTCGCATAAGTCTTCACCGCTGCAAGAATGTGGGGCATCAGGTTCTCGCTCCCCCGGGCAGCGGTTTCGAGTGCTGCCAGCGCACCCCTGACAGCCGCCTCGTCACGTCCGGCCTTCATGGCGGCAAGGGATTTCTTCTGGGCAATCTCCACCTCTTCCTTGATTTTCAGCAGCTCGGGTGCCGGCTCGTCCTTGACGGTAAACTTGTTCACACCGACGATGATCAAGTCGTCGGTCTCGATGGATCGCTGGTAGGCATAGGCAGAGTCCTGGATCTCCTTCTGCTGAAAGCCGCGGGAAATGGCCTCCACCGCCCCCCCAAGCGCGTCGATCTTGTCGATGTACTCCTGGGCCGCCTTTTCGATCTGGTCGGTGAGGGACTCCACCAGGAACGAGCCGGCCAACGGATCGATGGAGTCGGCGACCCCGGATTCATAGGCAATCACCTGCTGGGTACGCAGGGCGATACGGACCGAATCCTCCGTGGGAAGGGCAAGGGCCTCGTCCCGGGAATTGGTGTGCAGCGACTGGGTGCCGCCGAGGACAGCCGCAAGTGCCTGGATGGTAACCCGCATGATGTTGTTGTCAGGCTGCTGTGCGGTCAGGGTACAGCCGGCGGTCTGGGTATGGAAGCGGAGCATCTGGGACTTGGGGTCCCTGGCCTTGAATCGCTCCTTCATGATCCTGGCCCAGAGACGACGGGCGGCGCGGAACTTGGCCACCTCCTCCAGCAGGTTGTTGTGGGCATTGAAGAAAAAGGCCAGCCGCGGGGCGAATTCGTCCACATCCAGCCCGGCCTTGATTGCCGCGTCCACGTAGGCGATGCCGTCGGCGAGGGTGAAGGCGACTTCCTGCACCGCCGAGGAACCGGCTTCGCGGATGTGGTACCCGGAGATGGAGATGGTGTTCCACTTGGGCACCTGGTCCTTGCAATAGGCGAAAATGTCGGTGATAATCCGCATGGACTCCTTCGGCGGATAGATGTAAGTCCCCCGGGCCATGTACTCCTTGAGAATGTCGTTCTGGATCGTGCCGGAAATCTTGTCCGCCGAAACCCCCTGCTTCTCGGCAACGGCGATATACATGCAGAGCAGGATGGCGGCGGTGGAGTTGATCGTCATGGAGGTTGATACCTGGTCCAGGGGGATGCCGTCGAAGAGGATCTCCATGTCGGCAAGGGAGTCGATGGCTACCCCGACCTTCCCTACTTCACCGGCGGCCATGGAAGCGTCGGAGTCATACCCCATCTGGGTCGGGAGGTCGAACGCCACGGACAGTCCGGTCTGGCCGGCGGAGAGGAGATACTTGTACCGCTCGTTGGACTCCTTGGCTGTACCGAAACCGGCATACTGGCGCATGGTCCAGAAACGTCCACGGTACATGGTAGGCTGTACGCCGCGGGTGAACGGATACTGACCGGGAAAACCGAGCTGCTCGTCATAAGCGGGATAATCGAACTCCGGCACGAAACAGCGCTCCATTTCGATGTTCGAGGAGGTCAGGAACTGTGCTTTCCTTTCGGGTGATCTGGCAATATTCTTGGCAACGACTGTCTCCTGCCAACTTTTCTTCTTGTCGGTGATACTCATTACTTATCTCCTTCACTAGCGATAAATGAGAACATCCCCTTTACCCTGACGGCAAAACAGATCAATGCCGACAGGGGAAAGAGGATGTCAAAGGCATTAAAAAACGTGACGATGTACTCAGAGAATTGCCTTGACCAAGGCCAGAGCTTCGGCAGTAAACTCCTCCTCACTCCGGGCAGCTGACGCATCGACCCTGACCCCGCGCCAGCGGGGAATCTCCTTGAGGTAAAACTCACGCATCTGCTTGTAGTAATCAAGACCGCCCTCGTGGTGGATCTGCAGCACATCCTCGATCCGCTCGTAGGCCTCTTCGGCCGGCACATCCATGAAGATTGTCAGATCGGGATAGATTTCGTCCTCGAAGAGAAATCCACGGGAGATCTTGTCCAGATGTCGCAGGACGTCGAAATGCTTCGTATAACCGCTCACCCAGGCATTAGCCAGGGAGGAGATGCTCGACTGTTTGCAAAGGACGATCTTGTCCTCAGCCAACGCCGGCTCGACGATATTCTTGAAAATCTCGGTGCGCACCGCACCTTCAAAGATAAAGTCGGCGCGGGCGTTCTTGCCGAACGGCCAGTTGAGCATCGACGCCATGCCCAGCTCCTTTACCCGTCCTGAATCGGGGTTTGCACATTCGACAACATCGTAGTTCAATTCGGCCAGCGCCTTGTGCAGGGCAACAATGCCCGCCTTGACCTGCTGGCCGGAACCACTGATCCCCTCGACAACGATAAATTTCCCTTTTCTCACGATATCCTCCTGTGCGTTTGATGTGTATCAGGGCATTCACACCGACACAGATATTCAACCACTGAACGACCACCAATGCAACACGGCAGCCGACAATTACTGCGCGGTCCCCGTTGCAGCCGCTCCGGCGAGCGCCGGAGCGGCTGCCATGACATGATCGCCGGGCTGACGGCAGGGGCCATCAGCCCGCTCAATCGTCCTGCTGCTAGACGATCGCCTTCATGTAGGCAATGGTCCGCTCCCGCTTCTGTTGTTTGATCTCCTCCGGGTCGACTTCGACGAACTTCTCATCCGGCGTGACCTTGAAGAGGGGCTGCCCCTTCTGGACGATGCTGCCGTCCGCACCCTGCATGATGATCTTGTCAATGGTGCCGGAGAAGGTAGCCCGCACGGTGTTGAACATCTTCATGACCTCGATGATGTACAGGGCCTGGCCCTTCTCGAAATGCATCCCCTCGGTGACGAACGGCGGCAGGCCTGGGGCCTCCTGGCCGTAATACATGCCGCCGCAGATGGCGACGACCTCGTCGGCCTTGGTGGCCGGCGGCGGCACCAGGACTTTTTTCATCCGGGCCTGCAGTTCGACGTCGTGGAGATAGGCGGGAATGGTGACTTCCAAATCCTCTTCAACCTTGAACTCCCAGAACCTGGTATTCTCGGCAACGATGAACAACATGCCGAGCAGCTCCAGGCCGGCCTCGAATCCCATATGGGCGGACTGAATCTCCAGCCACTCCTCGGCGGAGAAGCCGTTTTGCGGCTTTTCCTTTGCCAGCAGGACAGAAAGCTTGTCGAACTCGTGCAGCCCAAGCTTGAACCGCCCGGAGAGGGTGGTGTAGAAACGCAACCCCTTCTGGAGCAGTTCGTTGTCATGGCTCCAGATGACATCGGCAGCCGGGGCGGCCGGATCATACTGCATGTTCAGGTATTCATAGGTGTCGGCCAGGATGACAAAGGGGTTGTCGTGCCAGACCACCTTCCCCTTTTCCATGGTGAAGTTATTGCGGTTGATGGAGAGCCAGCCGGAGAGGAGGTGCGGGTCTTCCAGCAGCTTGTCCATGGGACGGGTAACCAGCGTCCCCTTCCGGTCGAGGATTGCCGACATCTCCTTGCCGATCTTGGGATCGTCGGGAAACTGTTCGGCCATCTTCTTGGCATAGTGCTTCTTCAGCTGCAGGAATGCCGCAACGGTGTCGAGCTTGCTGGCCTCCTCCTTGAGCTGGCCGACAAGGGTGAGGTACGGTACGACGAAGCGGGTCGTCGGCTTGGCCATGACGTTCTGGCCAAGGAACCAGTTGACCAGGCCGTAGTGGAACTCAAGGTTGGTTGCCAGGTCTGAGCCGCGCAGCGTCGTCTTGCCCAGCACCTTGGAGAGGTGCTGGTAGCTGGCGAGGCGATCCTCCCCCTTGGTGAGCAGCAGGGCGATGTTGGAATCATAGGCACCGGCCACCTTGTAGCGCATGAACATGCCGGTGTCCGGGTTTACCAGGCAGATCCCCTGGTCGTCGCGGATTTCGCCTTCGATCGGTGCCGACCAGTAACGGATCATCCCGCCGGCGTGGGGGGAGAGCGACGCATCGGTGGCGTTGAGACGCGCTTCGGCGCCTGCGCCGAAACGAGGGATGCGCTCCGGCTTGGGGAGCCGCTTCTTGTGCTTCACCAGGAGCGCCATGGCCTCCACCAGCGACTCGACGATGAAGAAATCGTTCTTGTCCTTGGGGTTGGTGAACTTGAGGGAGTAGCAGAGCTCGGAAACGCGGTGCTCCACCTGGATACGGGTGTTCACCTCCATGAAATAGTAGCGGTCCCGGTCGACGATGCACTCGAAGGTGGAGGCGGAATCGAGGCCGACGGCCTGGCCGAACTTGGTTGAGTCCTCCTCCATCCGCTTGAGGACCTTCAGGTCGCTCTCCAGGGCCTTCACTTCCGCCTTGCGCCCGGCCTTTTTCGCCTTTTCGATGGCCAGGGCGAGCCCTTCCTGGGTCACGGAGATCTCCAGCAGCTTCTGCTCGTGCATCTGCAGGGAGCAGTCGCGGCCCCCCAGGGAAACGCACCACTCGCCGTTGCCGACCAGCTGAATCTCGTTGTGGCGGGTCTGCTCGATGTTCAGTTCGACAAGGACGTTCTTGTTGTCGCCGACACCGTTGGCCTTGACCTCGTTGAGCACTTCCCGCACCAGAGTCGGGGTTTCGGCGGCTGCTTCCTTGATCTGCTTGTCGGTCGGGTTCTTGGCCGTCAGCAGGGACGCGCCGAGGATCCGCTGCCCCTTGCCGCCGCCCCCGCCGATGGCTTTCAGACGAATCCGGCTGCCGGGATACTCCTTGAACATGTTCTCCACCTCGACCTGCACCTGGGCGGAGAGCTCCTCGATGGAGTAGAGGTCGAGCCCCTTCTCGTAGGAGGCATAGAGAATTTCGTCCGCCAGGTCTTCGATGGGGAGTTTCGCATCCTTCACCACCTTGTCATCGAGCGTGATCCCCTCGGCCTTGGCCAGGGCAAGCAGCTTCTCCCGGGTCGGATGCTTCTTAACCAGGGTACGGGCGGTGACGTTGTTGATACCGGGGGTTACGCTGACCCCGACCTGGAGGGCGGTCCGCTTGGCCTCGTCCTTCTTGCCGGCATCGGCCTGGGTACGGGAGTTGGGGCCCATGAAGGAGAGCCCGGCCTTCTCGATCTCGGCAACGAACTCCTCGTCCTCGGCCATGAAGCCGTAGCCGGCGAAGATGGCATCGTAATTGTTATCCTTGGCGATCTGGATGATCTGGCCGATCCGCTCGACCCGCTCCTCCTTGCTGGCGCCGGTGTAGTCGGGCACCCGGTGGACGCGGTTGGAGTCGGTCAGCTGGCGCAGTTCCGGGGCCAGGGCATTGGCATAGACGATGGAGTCCTTCTCGGAGAGGAGGATGCCGTAGTGGCTGATCCCCATCTCCTCGAAAACATCCATGGCCTCCTTGCGGATCGGGCCACGGCAGACGATGAGCGGCTTCAGGTCCTCGCAGGCGAAAGAGCGGACCCACTCGGACGGGGAGTTGCCGAGCCGGCGGTCGCGGTGAATCAGTGGGTTGTTCATGTAGAGGTCGTTCATATATCTCTATCTCCAATCATAATGATATTACAATCTGAGAACCCGCCACGGAGACACAGAGTCACTGAGAAAACCAATGATGCAAGATGATTGTGGTTTAGCCGTTCTCTGTGCCTCAGTGCCTCTGTGGCAAGTTTTATCTTTAATGGAATTCCCGCTGCGGACCGCCCATGGGCCCCGGCTTGTAGTGCCGCATCAGGAAGGAGATATTCTCCCCCAGAACCTGACGCAGGTCCGTCGGCATAACGATGGACGAAATGGAACCGAGGGAAAGGCCCTCCTTCGGGTTCATAAGCTCTTTCTCGTAGCGGAGGTTCAGGGCGGCCTCCTGCCCCTTGAGCCACTCGGCGGCCTCTTTCTCGGCATCCTTTTTGGCAACGCCCCCTTCCATGCCGGCGGCAATCCGCTCCTCGGCACCCTTCTTGACCATTTCGGCTGCTGCACCGCGCATCTTGCGCAGCTCATCCTTGTAGACGAACTCCTTACCTGCCGGCCCCATGACCGCCAGGCGTGTGGTGGGGAGCGCCAGCACCAGGTCGGCACCGGTCGGGTAGTTGTTGTAGGAGGCATATGCCCCGCCGTAGGCGTTGCGGATGATCAACAGGATGCGCGGCGTCCTGATGTCGACGATGGAGTCGAGCATGGAGCGGCCGGCCTGAACAATACCGCGTGCTTCCTGCTCGCGGCCGGGGAGGAAGCCGGTGGTGTCCTCCATGAAGATGATCGGAATGTTGTAGAGATTGCAGAACCGGTTGAAACGGGCGATCTTGACCGCCGAGTCGCAGTCGATCTGGCCGGAGGAAACCGCCGAGTTGTTGGCAACGAAGCCGACCACCTGGCCGCCGATTCGACCGAATGCGGTGACCGCCTCCTTGGCCCGCTCCGGCTGGAGCTCGAAATAGTCGCCATGGTCGCAGATCTGCTGGATGATGATGGAAATGTCGAACGGCGTGTTGAAGCCGGTCGGCGAATTGAACGCCTTTTTCAGGAGTGTGTTGATCTCCCAGGTCTTGCGGTTGAGGGGGTCGCTGGTCTCCTGGAACGGAGCAGGCACCGAGTTGTTGTCCGGAATGTAGGAGAGGAGGCGCACGGCGGTTCGCAGGGCCGCCACCTCGTCGGAAACGGTCAGGTCGGCGACGCCGGAACGGCCGTGAACCTTCGGTCCGCCGAGTTCCTCGGGGGTAACATCCTCACCCAGGACGGACTTGACGACACCCGGTCCGGTGAGGCCAAAGAAGGTGTCGTTCGGCTGGATGACGAAGCTACCCTGACGGGGGAGGTAGGAGCCGCCGCCGGCATTGAAGCCGAACATGCACATGATCGACGGTACGACGCCGCTGATCTTGCGCAGTGCGGTGAATGCCTCTGCATAGCCGTCCAGACCGCCGACACCGGCGGGAACAAACGCACCGGCAGAGTCGTTCATGCCTATGACCGGTATCCCCTTTTCACCAGCCATGTTGAACAGCTTGGCCAGCTTGCTGCCGTTGGTGGCGTCGATGGAACCGGCGCGGACGGTAAAGTCGTGTCCGTACACCGCCACGTCGCGGCCGCCGATGTTGAGGATGGCGGTTACCAGCGAGGCGCCGTCGAGGTTCTTGCCCCAGTTCTGGAAGAGGACATTGGGATCCTTGTCGGAGAGAACCCGCAACCGCTCCCAGACGGTCATCCGCTTTTTGAAGTGCTGCTTCTCGATCTGATCGATCTTGACCGACTTGATCGGGCGCTGGATGAGGTCATACCCCTCCTTCATCGCCTCTTCATAGCCGCCAGTCGTACGGGATATCTCGCCGGGAATCGTGAACTCTACCTTTTCGGGTGGATCAAACGGGTTCTTCAGCATTGGTTTGACAGCAATTTTTGACATCTCCATCTTCCTTCCGGTCATTGGATTTTTTCCTTCATTTTGAAACTGTTTATCTTTAATGCTCGTTGGGGTCTGATTCGGACAGTGCTGCTAACGGGTAACTACGGCAAGCACCCGAACCTCTTCTCCATCCTTGGAGAGAAGCCGGTGCCTGAGGGAAGAGTCGAAATAGACGCAGTCTTCCTCTTCGAGGGTTATTCGTTCGTCCTCCAGCAACAGTTCGGCCGTACCCTTCATGACGTAAAGAAACTCCTCTCCGTCATGGCTGTAGGTGTTCTCCTCCGCCACCTTTTCGGTCACGGAGAGGAGAAACGGCTCCATCTTCTTGTTCTGCTTGCGGAAGGAGAGCGATTCGTAGGAGTACCCCTGGCTGGTTCCGGCACGGGAGATGACCCTGGGGATGAGCTTACGCTCGCTGCGCCGCACCACCTCGTAGCGGTACTCCTCCTCATCCTCGGTAAAGAACATGCCGATCTTCACATCGAAAAACTTGGCAATCTTGGAAAGGGTGGCAATGGGGGGGGAAACGTTATTATTCTCGATCTGGGAAATCAGGGCCGGAGAAAAGCCGGTCTCCCTGGCAACCGCCTGCAGGGTAAGCTTTTTCGCCAGACGCAGCTTCTTGATCTTGGAACCGATATTGTATTCCGACATGAGCATCCCGTGATAATGTATACGCTGGAAATAGAACCAATTTTTATTGCGGCTAAAAATACTGATTTGGGAATAAACTGTCAATAACAATTTGCGAATGGGGGAGTGAGTCGACGGGGAGGCGGTTGATTCCGGAACAAACAGGAATCAACCGCCTTTATAGATTGGAATGGGTCAGTGCCGCAGCTTGCGCGCCAGAACTTCCACGGTATGAACGACCTTTACCGCCGAGCCGTGCTGCTTGAGGCCGTCTGAGAGCTGCATCATGCACCCCGGACAGCCGGTGACAACCGCTTCCGCACCGGTCCTTATGATGGCCTCGCTCTTGGCGGCATTTATCTGCATCGATGATTCGTAGTGGTAGACGTTGAAGGTGCCGCCGAGACCGCAGCACTTGTCGGCCCCCTCCATCTCGGTCAGCTCCACACCTGGTGTCCCGGTGAGCAGTTCACGCGGCTGCCTGGTAATAGACCGGGTACGGAGGTGACAGGGGTCGTGGTAGGTTATGCGCACCTCCCTTCCCGCGCCGGTCTCTTCGGGGTTCAGTCCCAGCTTCTGCAGCAGCTGGGCGGCATCCACGGTCTTGTCGGCAATGGCCTTCAACCGGGCAGCAAGTTCCGGGTGCCTTTTGCCAATCAGATTGGGGTAGAACTTGTGCAGGGCGCCGCCGCAGGTGGCGCAGGCGGTCATGATGTAGTCGGCCTCATAGCGCTCCAGCTCGGCAAGGTTCTTCTCCGCCAGCCCCCTGACCGTGTCCAGGTCGCCGCCGGACATGCCGGGGAGGCCGCAGCACTGCTGGTTCTTCGGGATGATCACCGTGCACCCGAGATGGCGGAACAGGGCCAGGGTCGCCTCTCCCACCTGGGGGTAGCAGAAGTTGGTCATGCAGCCAACGAAGAAGACGACCCGCGGCTTGCCCGGTTCACCCGGTATCACCTCGGGGTGACGCTCAAGGAACGGCTTTTTCGCAATTGGCGGGATATGGCGCTTGCCGCCGACGAACGGGAGGGGGAAGCGGAGCCGAAGACCCGAGGTTTCCGGCACCTTCTGGAAAAAGAGCGGGCCGAGGACCCGGGCGGCGGCGGCGCCGAACTTCATCAGGGAACGGTTCTTTATGACCCGTCCGACAGCGGCGTGGAAGATGGTCAGGCCCCTCTGGCGGGCCAGCGCCTCCCGGGCGACCATGACGATCTCGTCCGTCGGAACGACGTTGGGGCACTTCTCAACGCAGCTGCCGCAGAGCAGGCATTTGGACATGGCAGCATAGGTGGCGTCATCCAGCTCGATGTCCCCCTTCAGCAGGTGCTGGCAGAGGGCGATCTTCCCCCGGGCGACGGCCGGCTCCTTGCCGAAGGCGGCAAAGGCCGGGCAGTGGGCGCGGCAGGCACCGCACTTGACGCATTTCTTCAGTTCCTGTTCGACGCGCTTTAGCGCATCACTGTTCTGCAGTTTTTTGTCCACAAGTATCTTTCCTTTTGCTGTTCTCCAATCGGATGTCAATTTTGTGCAAGGTCAAGGCGGCGAAGGAAGCCCGCGGAGGCGTAGCACCCAAAGGGCATAAACAGCGCTACACCGCACAAGGTGATTCCGCACGCCAACGCCGAGATTGCGCAAAAGTGGCATTCGTCCTACAGAGGAAACATTTTGCCCGGGTTGAGTATGTTGTTCGGGTCGAGTGCATGTTTAATCGCCTGCATCGCCGCCACCTGCGCCGGCTTCAGCTCCAGGTGGATGTACGGCTGCTTGGCCAGCCCCACGCCATGCTCGCCGGACATGGTGCCGCTCAGGTCGAGGGCCGCCTGGAAAATCTCGGCAATCGCCTCGTGGGCCTTATCCTCCTGTCCGGGGACCCGCTTGTCGATCATGACATTGACGTGGATGTTGCCGTCACCGGCATGGCCGAAGTTGACGATGGGAATATCGTACTTCTGCTGGATCTTCTCGATGTTTCTGATGACGTCGGGAACCTTCGACCGGGGGACAACGATATCCTCGTTGAACTTGTCCGGGTTCACGTCCCGAAGGCTCGGTGACACCAGCCGTCGCACTTTCCAGAGGGCCTCCGACTCGTCGGCATCTTTGGCCACCTTGCACTCTACCAGACCCAGGGGGGCGATCAGCTCCTGAACCCTGGCCGCCTGCTTCTCGATCAGGTCCCGGTCGCCGTCCACCTCGATGAGAAGCACCGCCCGGCCGCTGGCCGGAATCCCCAGATTGAAGCGCTTCTCCACACACTGCAAGGTAGCGTAGTCCATGAACTCCAGGGTCGTGGGTATGATCTTGTTGCCGATAATGGTAGAGACCGCCTTGGCCGCGCCATCGATGGAGTCGAACACCGTCAGCATGGTCTTCTTCGCCTCGGGAAGGGGGAGCAGCTTGAAGATGATCTTGGTAATCACCCCAAGGGTTCCCTCGGAACCGCACAGAAGCCGGGTCAGGTCGTACCCCACCACCCCCTTGTAGGTTTCCCCGCCGGTGCGGATGATCTCGCCCGTCGGCAGGACCACCTCAAGCCCCATGACGAAATCCCGGGTCACGCCGTACTTGACGCAGCGGGGGCCGCCGGCATTCTCCGCCACGTTCCCCCCTAGGGTGGAAAACTTGAGGGATGCCGGATCAGGCGGGTAGAAGAGCCCGAGCTTCTCCACGGCCTGCTGGAACTGCTCCGTGACCACCCCCGGTTCAACCTCGGCGATCAGGTTCTCCGTATCGATGCGCAGGATCCGGTTGAGCCGGGTCACCACCAGGACGATGCCGCCCCCCTTGGGGAGTGCGCCGCCGGTAAAGCCGCTGCCGGCGCCGCGGGGGAAGACCGGCACCTTCTCACTGTTGGCCAGCTTCAGGACCGCGGCAACCTCCTCGGTCGAACCGGGGTGGACCACCGCATCGGGGAGAAACTCCATCTGGGTGGCATCGTAGCCGTAGCAGATCAGGTCCTGCCGGTCCGTGGCGACATTGTCGGCACCGACAATGGCCTGCAATTCTTCAACGATTCTCTTTTCAAGCATTCTGTAAAACCTTTCTAACCGCAAAGTACGCAAAGAACACCAAGGGAAAAGAATAAACTTCCACCTGGATTCGCTTTGCGTCCTTTGCGTCCTTGAGCGACCGGAGGGAGCGGGCGGTTCAAGCCTGCCGCAATACAGGAAGAACAGTTCCCCCCTCGGGAATGATGTACGCCGAATACTCCTCCGGCAGCCACTCCTCGGCCAGCTCTAGTGCCTCGTACAGATCCTTCGCCGGGGTCATGCGCATTGTTCTCACCTCTTCGTCAGGAAGCCGGGAAACGAGGATGATCCTGTAGCGGAGCGCCTTCTGCAGCAGTGAGTAGGCTGTCTGACCGTTTATCTCGTAGTGCTTTCTCAGTTCGGCCTCGAACGCGTCGAGCCCTGCAAAGCGAAACCAGTTGAAGAACGTCCCGTTGCCGTAGCCGTCGCGGCATTCGGCCAAAAGGATCATCACCCCACCGTCCCTGAGTGCCTGGCCGGCGTACTCCATCGACTTGTGTGCCTGGATCAGGTTGATGTCCTTCGGGAAGCCGCCGCAGGAGACGACAACCAGGTCACTTTTCTCGCCGATGGCAAAGGAAAACTCCCTGGCGTAGTAACTGCACCCCGTAGCATGGGCATCGCGCCAGTCACCGGCAAAGGCTGCCAGGATACGCTTGTCCGGGGAGAGCACCGTGTTCAGGATGAAGAGCGGCTCCAGCATGGCGCAGGCGTCCATCATTGCCTGGTGCACCGGGTTGCCGTCGAGAACGCCGGTGGAGGCGTGGGGGTTTTTCCCCGTCCCCTCACCCGGGTTGAGCACGGAAAAGTGGCTCGCCATGCAGCTCCTGCGGCTGGCCACCCCTGGAAGGAGGCTCTTGCGGCCGCCGCCGAAACCGGCAAAATAGTGGAACCCGATGGTGCCGGTCAGGATCACGTGGTCCGCCTCGGCAACCGTCCGGTTGATCTCCACCTCGATGCCGTTACCCGTCACCCCCAGCATGACCAGCTTGCCCGGATCGTCGCAGTCGTGGTCCATAACGCGAATCCGGCCATGGAGCGTGCCGACGATCTTCCTGTGCTCCGCCTCGGTCTGCCTGCGGTGAATCCCCAGGGCGATGACGATGGTAATCTGGCTGTCGCTCACGCCGGCACGGCCGAGGCGCTCCACCAGGAGCGGCAGGTAGATCTCGCTGCCGGTATAGCGGGTGATATCCGAGGTGACGATCACGACCCGTTCGCCAGGCTTGATGGTCGCCAGCTGGCCGGCACACCCGTCCAGTGCCGCTGCGATGATCTCCTCAGGAATCCTCTCCGGTACGGGAGGCTGGACACGGATAACCGAACCGCCGCTACCCTCGGGAAGTTCGATGCTGAATGCGCTTTCGCCGTAATGAAGTTCCATAACTCCTCATGATACCCGAGCGAAGCGGGATGGTAAAGACAAGAAAAGGGGGGCAGATGCCCCCCTAACCATATTTTGCAGAAACGTGGATTTTGCCCGCGAGCAAGGCTGTCAAGCCGACCTGCGGAGGCGTAGCAGCGCTACGCCGCACAAAGGGAGGTGAAGACTTACGCCGCTCCCGGGCAAAAGGCGCGTTTCTTACCCCTCGGCTTTCCAGTGTCCGTGCAGGTTGCAATACTCCCTCGCCACCACCTTGTCCGACTTGACGCAGAAGGAAGCCTCCGGCGCCTGCCCCGGCTTGAGCATCTGGCGGGAAACCTTGCCGTCATCGATTATTTCGATCCACTGGATGTAGTGGGCCTCTTCCATCGGGTGGGGAACGGATCCGACCTTCACCGTCACCTTGCCGTCGCCCTTCTCGATGACCGGCACGTGCTTCTCCCTGGAGGCGTCAACCGTGTTCTCCTCCTTGAGTATCATGGGCTCGCCGCAACAGGCAAGCGGCCCCCCTCCGGAGATGAAAAGCTCGACAATATTGCCGCAGATATCGCACTTGTAGACTTCCAGAACCTTTGCCATGACTGTTTCCCCCTTGATGTTGTTATTCCATGTCAGAACTTCACATGGTACTCCTTGACCCTGCGGGCGAACTCGCGGCCGAATTCGAAACAGGTCTCCACGTCCGCCTTCGACGGCTGATAAAGGATCTGCAGGCCGGGTTCCGACGGTTCGAGCCCCATCCGTTTGAACTCCTCGTAAATTTCCTTGACCGCGCCGCCACCCCAGCCATAGCTGCCGAAAGCACCGACCAGCCGGTTCTTCGGCCGAAGGCCGCGGAGATGAGTGAGGAACTCGGCAACGGACGGATAGGTTATGTTGTTCAGGGTAGGCGATCCTATCAGCGAAGCACGCGACTTCCAGAACTCCTTGATTGCCACGCTCATCGGCGTTGCCCGCAGTTTGATGACCTTGACCCCGACACCTTCGGCCTTGATCCCCTCGGCAATCGGCACGATCATCTTCTCCGTGCTGTGCCACATGGTATCGTAGATAATGGAAACGGAGAGATCGCTCTTGCTGTTGGCCAGGTCGAGATAGGTCTCGAGAACCTGTCCCGGATCCCGTCTCCAGATTATACCGTGGTCCGGGGCAATTATATCAATCGCCAGCTCCATTTTCTGAAGCTCGGCGATCTTGTTCTTGATCATGACGCCGAAGGGCATGAGGATGTTGGCATAATAATCAACTACCGAGTCGTGCAACTCCACATCGGAAAAATCGGCGACAAACTCGTCGTCAAAGCGGGCCGCGGAAGCAATATGCTGGCCGAAGGCATCCTGGGTAAACAGGATCTTGTCCTCCTCCACATAGGTGAACATGGAATCCGGCCAGTGCAGCATCGGGGTCTCGATGAACCGGAGTGTCCGCTTGCCGATGTTGAGCGTGTCCCCGGTCTTGACGACCTTCATCTTCCACTTGCTCAGATCGTAGAAGCGATCCAGTCCGCGCTTCCCCTTCTCGCTGATGTATATGGTCGCATTGGGTGCAAGCGCCATGATCCGGTCGAGGCTGGTGACATGGTCGTTTTCAATATGATTGATGACAACGTTGGTAATGGACGCAGGATCAACAAGAGACGAAATGTTTTTTACCGTTATGTCGGAAAAGTCATATTTGACCGTATCGATCAGCGTGACCTGCTCGTCCAGAATGAGATAATTATTGTATGATGTCCCCCGGGGGGTCTCGTAGCCGTGAAAATCCCTCACCGCCCAGTCGAGAGCACCCACCCAGAAAACACCATCTTTCAACGCAACCGGCTTCATGCTTTACTCCCTCCAAATGATGAATTCCAAACCATTGCTTCTGTTAGCCGCTGCTGCGGACACAGACCGCGTTAGTTTGGAATCCGTGATTTTGTCCTGCTGTCCCTTGTTAAACCGCTACGCAACCTCCTCGAACTGATCGCTCCCGGCACCGCAGACAGGACAGCTCTCGGGGGGCTCATCACCTTCGTGGATATAATCGCAAATGACGCATCTCCATTTTTTCATCAGGCAACTCCTCTTTATGAAATAAGGACGGGCTGAAGGCTGCCACGGCAGTTTCGGCACAGTCCCGTGAAGTTCACGGAATAGTCGAGCACGTCAAAGTCGGGACCGGTGTCCGGCAGCGGGATGCTGTCCAGGGCATCGGAATAGATGTCGGTCACCTCCTCGCAGTTGATGCAGATGGCATGATGGTGCCTCCTGGTGTCCGCATCGAAACGGGCTTTGGCCTCGGGATTGCTGATCTTCTGGGCGAGTCCCAGTTGAACGAACGTCTCCAGCACCCGGTAGACGGTGGTGCGGGATATGCCGCTGACCCGGTCCTGGATGGCGGCATAGATCTGGTCGGCGGTCGGATGATCCGTACGGGAGGAAAGATTTTCCAGGATCGCCCGCCTCTGCACCGTCAGGGAGAGCCTGTTCTTTTTACACCGCTCCTCCATCAGCTGCAGCTTGTCGGCAATGAATTTTTTTCTTTGTTCGCACATGATTGGCAATTTATTGCAACATTGTATTATTGTCAAGATTTACTTAGATAATTATTATATCCGTCTCTGTCGACAATACAAGCCGCCACGGCAAAATAGCTAAAAAACTCCAATCAAACATTAACGTATTGACAAAACAACCCTTTTCCGTTAACAATTTTGCGTTTTTGCTTATAAGCCTTTTTACGGGCGCTAAATAAAGGAGGATTTTTCACAATGGAACAGTACGCCGTCTACTTTGCCCTCGTCTGCGCGGCAGCAGCAGTTGCCTACGGACTGATATCGGCAAACTGGATTCTGGCCCTTCCCCAGGGGAATGACCGGATGCGCCAGATCGCCGCAGCCATTCAGGAGGGGGCTGGCGCCTACATGAAACGTCAGTACACCATCATTGCCGTGGTCGGCGCAGTGATGTTCGTCGCCCTCTTCGCCACCCTGGGTGCCAAGACAGCGGTCGGTTTCGCCATCGGCGCCCTCTTCTCCGGCCTCACGGGTTTCATCGGCATGTTCGTGTCGGTTCGAGCCAACGTGCGCACCACTGAAGCGGCCAAGTCCGGCATTACCAAGGCTCTCAACGTCGCTTTCAAAGGCGGGGCCATCACCGGCATGCTCGTCGTTGGTCTCGGTCTGCTTGGCGTTGCCGGCTACTACCTGGTGCTGCTGCAGATCATGCCGGGCGCGCCGATCAAGGAAGTAGTCAGCCAACTGGTCGGCCTCGGCTTCGGCGGTTCGCTCATCTCCATCTTTGCACGTCTCGGCGGCGGTATCTTCACCAAGGGCGCCGACGTCGGCGCCGACCTGGTGGGCAAGGTAGAGGCAGGCATCCCCGAGGATGATCCGCGCAATCCGGCGGTCATCGCCGACAACGTCGGTGACAACGTCGGCGACTGCGCCGGCATGGCCGCCGACCTGTTCGAAACCTACGCCGTAACCCTGATCGCCGCCATGCTCCTCGGCGCCATGGCCTTCAACAACTTTGCCGGCGCTGTCAGCTACCCGCTGATTCTTGGCGGCATCTCCATCATCGCCTCCATCATCGGCACCTTTTTCGTCAAGTTGGGCTCAAGCGGCAAGATCATGCCGGCCCTCTACAAGGGGCTGATCGCCTCCGGCGTCATCGCCTGCATCGCCTTCTACTTCGTCACCGTGCAGATGTTCCCGGCCGGCAACCCGACCGGTTATTCCGCCGGCAACATCTTCATCTCGGCAATTGTCGGCCTGGTGGTAACCGGCGCCATCTTCTGGATCACCGAGTACTATACCTCCACCGAATTCGCACCGGTCAAGCATATCGCCCAGGCATCCACCACCGGTCACGGCACCAACGTCATCGCCGGTCTCGGCATCTCCATGAAGTCCACCGCCGCACCGGTGATCGTCATCGCCGCCGGTATCATCGTCGCGTTCCAGTGCGCCGGCGTGTACGGCATCGCCATTGCCGCCGTTTCCATGCTCTCCCTCACCGGTATCGTCGTTGCCATGGACGCATACGGCCCGATTACCGACAACGCCGGCGGCATCGCCGAAATGGCCGAACTGGACAAGTCGGTCCGTGACGTCACCGACCCGCTCGATGCAGTCGGCAATACCACCAAGGCCGTTACCAAGGGGTACGCCATCGGTTCTGCCGGCCTGGCCGCAGTCATCCTGTTCACCTCCTATGTCGATGAACTGAAGATGGCCGGGAAAGCCATCACCTTCGACCTGTCCGATCCCTACATCATCGTCGGCCTGTTCATCGGCGGCATGCTCCCCTACTACTTCGCAGCCATGTGCATGGAGGCGGTCGGTACTGCAGGCGGCGCGGTTGTCGTCGAAGTCCGCCGCCAGTTCCGCGAGATCCCGGGCATCATGGAGGGCACCGGCAAGCCGGACTACGCCTCCTGCGTCGACATCGTCACCAAGACCGCTCTCAAGGAGATGGTCATCCCCGGCCTGATCCCGATCCTCGTCCAGGTCATTGTCGGCTTCACGCTCGGGCCCAAGGCTCTGGGCGGGGTGATTGTCGGCTCGATCGTCACCGGCATCTTCGTCGCCATCTCCATGACCACCGGCGGCGGCGCCTGGGATAACGCCAAGAAATACATCGAAGACGGCCATCACGGCGGTAAGGGCGGCGACGCCCACAAGGCCGCCGTGACCGGCGATACCGTCGGCGACCCGTACAAGGACACCGCCGGTCCGGCAGTCAACCCGATGATCAAGATCATCAATATTGTCTCGCTGCTCATTGTTCCACTATTGGCGAAGATGATGTAAGCAGGTTCGCATCAGGCAAAGGCGGCCAGGGAGACCTGGCCGCCTTTGCGTTACAGTTGACAAGTTGCATGGAGGCAAGGATACTCGCCCTGGATCTGCCTCTTCGGTGAAAAGACACTTCATGCGTAACCACCTCAGCCTGCTGCGCGAATTCTCTATCCCCCTGATCCTTGGCGTCATCATCGCCCTGGTCTGGGCCAATCTTGCTCCGGAGCATTATCACGCCTTTCTCGACAGGCCCCTCCTCGGCACGCTCGATTTTCATTTCCTCACCAACGACCTCTTCATGGTCTTCTTTTTTGGCATCGCAGCGGCGGAAATTGTGCAAAGCTGCCAACCCGGCGGCGATCTCAACCCCCCGCGAAAGGCAGTCAACCCGATTCTCGGCACCATCGGCGGCGTTCTCGGACCGGTGGGGGTATATCTGCTGGCCAATTATTTTTTCGGCGCCCCAGAACTGCTGCGCGGTTTCGGTAGCCCCGCCGCCACCGATATCGCCCTGGCCTGGCTGGCGGCGCGTGTCATCTTCGGTCCCAGGCACCCGGCGATTTCCTACCTGCTGTTGCTGGCGATCATCGACGACGGCATCGGCCTGGTGATCATCGCCATTTTCTATCCTGACCCGGCGCATGCCGTCGCCCCTCTCTGGCTGTTGCTGACTGCCGCAGGGATGCTGCTTGCCTGGCGCCTGCGCCGCGCGGGTATCGTCTCCTACTGGCCGTACCTGCTTGCTGGCGGTGGGCTGGCCTGGACCGGCCTTTATCTGGCGCACCTCCATCCGGCTCTTGCCCTGGTTTTCATTATCCCCTTCCTGCCAATGCAACAGCGTACGGT